>JACLAC010024400.1_pt1 | contig 13587 bp, 5 predicted proteins | sample 8027881 | NCBI WGS metagenome assembly JACLAC01 (sample SAMN15725517, study PRJNA655200) | protist metagenome | isolation source: fluorescence activated cell sorting (FACS) single amplified genomes of... | place: Spain: Blaines Bay Microbial Observatory, Mediterranean Sea | collected 2016-01-19 | reverse complement strand
GTGGACGAATTTGAAGAAGAAGAAAACGCGGTTACTTCCTTCAAAAACCTTCTTCCTGCGAAAAAGTCCGAGCCCAGGATGAGGTTGGACGGTGGGAGAGACTTCCAGGACTTGAGAAAAAATGACTGGGAGTGAAAGAACACACCCAGTCCGATCTTGCCAAATTCGCTCTTGTATGAGCTCAAAATCCCCGAAACGTGCGACATTCGTTCCGACACCGTCGAGGTTTCGCTTCTGGTGCTCACCGAGTCATCACTCATAACATCATCGTCGTCCACATTCAGGTTTAAATCTAAATCCAAATCCAGCTCCAGTCCCTCGGTTCCACATTTCACCGCAAGGTGGTGCACCGGACGCGGAGAACCTGGGCTTTGTCGGGTTCTCCCGGTCAGAATACACCGAAACTTGCCGTTCTTGCAAATCTCCTCCCATACTTTCCGCCTCAATCCGATCTTTCGATCCATACCAACTACTTGCCGAGTTTTCACAACCCTAAAACCCTTGTGTGGTGAGAGTAGAGGGTTTTTCTGATCAGGACATTTCGAGGTCTTCCTTTCGTGTGTGGGTGGATTGGTGGGATTGCTTACGGAAAAATGTGATTCTTGTGATGATATGTTTTTCTCAACCACAAATCTAAATCTGTACTTTGCTCCTTCCCCACTTTTTCGGACAATGAAAACTTGCAAATTCTAGGAACCCAAGGGCGTTGGGTTGGCAGAAGGAGTGAGTATTTGATTTCGAAACTTACGGTAAGTAGTATTGTATGTATTAGGAGCAGGTTCTGGGTGTGGGGTGTGTAGAGAACTCCGAGAGTGGGCAAAAAACGCTGAAACCGTTTTCGCTCTTTTGAAGGGCCATTGTGCGCGTGGAGAATATCGTTGAGTAGTGTTCTCTTGTAATTTGCCATTTTGTGGAGAAATTAAACTTGAATATGGAGTTAGGGTTAGCCTTAACTTTTAGAGAACTCAGAATTGAGGATGAAAGTGCAGCCAAACGTCCCTCGCGATGTTGAAGCTAACGTTCGGGATTTCTTCAGGTTCGAGTGGGGAAAACAATAATGTCCCATAAATGATTAAAGGTAGAACCCTGAAGGAAGGGACCCAACAAACGATGAGGTGAGGATGTGGCGCTCGGGCTTTGTGTTTCTCCTGCTCCTGGGGCTCCTGGGATGGGGATCCGCGGCGCGCATGTTCCGGCCATGGAACGAAAAGCACTGGTGCCAGTCAGTGGTGGACCCGTGGTGGCCTACTGCGTTTGCGAAACAGAGCGGTGACAGCGTGGAATTGAAAGGCCGCACGGCCTCGTCTCTGATGAATCCTGGGCACATTTGCGGGGCACGCGGGTCTGAGTCAAAGTGCCATCGCTGCGAAGACATCCCTTGCGGTCCTTCGCTAGACCAGACGTGTGCGTTCCAGCTGCAGGGCGCGGACTGGAGCGAGCTGAATGGTAACGTGGCGACAGTGACGGACGTGCCGTGGGCAGTGGGAGGTACGCACCGCAATGACTTTGGGGGGAGCGATACTACTCATACATGCTTGATGCTGAGCGGTGGCGCGTGTGTGGAGCCGTTCGGGGAAGTTGGATTCCACTACGGCGACTCTTGCGTGACGCGGTGCTGGGGACACAACAACGGGCTAGGCGTGAGGCAACAAACACCCACAGAGCTACGCTCGCAAACTCCGGACTACTTTAACAACCCAGAGGAGCGCCTGCACACAGTGGTGTGGGAGTACGACCCGTATGAGGCGGGCCAACACTCGCAGGGCTATGTGGAGGCATTCGCAGGCGTGGCTGGTGTGGCGGGCCACCAGGACGGGCCGTCACACACCGCTCTCTTCGACTCGCCGCGCGCGTCCGCGGTGGACGCTATGCGCAACGTTTTTGTGGCGGACACGGGTAACCACGTGATCCGGCGGATCGACGCGGTGACCAAGGAGGTGACCACGGTAGCTGGGATTCCTGGCCAAGCCGGCGACAGGACGGGCACGGGAGATCAAGCCTTGCTGAACACGCCGAGCGGCGTGAGTTTGTACTACGACTGGGGGGTCAAGAGGGACGCGGAGACGGGCCTTGCGATCAGTACGGGCACCGGACGTTTGGTGTTGGTGGTGTCGGACACGGGTAACCACCGACTGCGGCGCATAACTTTTGACGACGACACCAACATTGTCGCGAGCGGCGCGAGGGTATCGACTTTGACGGGGCGGAAGAATTTGAACGCACAGGCGGGGTTCGCAGACGGTGACGCGACGGAAACCCGAATGAACACGCCCCTAGGCTTGGCCGCGGACGAAAGCGGCGTGGTCTTCTTCACGGACAGCGGGAACCACGTGATCCGCCGGGTGCACCCGGACGGCCAAGTTTTTACTCTGGCCGGGACTCTTGAACAAGTAGACGACACGAGGTGTGACCTGCCACCGTGCCTAAAGGGCGTGGCGGGCGTGCAGGACGGGCCTTTGCTGGAGGCTATGTTCAATTTCCCGAGCGACATCACTATCGGGCTGGAGAGCACCTTGTACGTGACAGACGGCCACCGCGTGCGGCGACTTTTACGCAACGACACTACAGCCGTAATTCAGGGAGTAGAGAGGACGAGCTGGGTGTCGACGATCGCGGGGCAGCTCGAGGACGGCGAGCAGGACGGGCTAGGTAACGAGACCAGGTTCAACGAGCCGCGCGGAATCGTGATGGCCGCCGACTCGCGTGTCTATGTGGCAGACACCGGGTCGTGCCGCGTGCGCCGACTGTCATCGGCCGATCTCACCAGTATGAGCGTGGAATGCTCGGCTTCGCTGTTGCATTTGCTAAGCCCGGCGGGTTGCACGTCGTACGAGCCTGGAGTGGACTCTCTGGAACTCAAGTTGAGTGCGAAGAACGGAAATCTGGAGTATAACCGGCAGAAACGCGGGAACCGCGTGTTTCGCAATAAGTGGGACCTGGTGGAGGAATCGGGCGACTCGGCGGTGGGCAAGAAGTGGTACCGGTGCCAGGGTAGTCCGCCGAGGGTGGCTGGGTTCCAGAGCAATGGAGCTACTGTGAGCGCCAAGGGCGGCACAGGGTTCGCGGCTTTCAGCGAGCTGGAGGATACGGACGTGGGCACTACTATTTTGGTGAGCTGCCCGGCGTTTTGCGCGGCCACTGGTGCGGTCTTTGGCACAGACGTGTACAGTGACGACTCGAATGTGTGTGAGGCGGCTGTGCACGCGGGTGTGCTTGACAACCTCGTGGGCGGGCTGGTGTCGGTTTGCGTGACTCCAGAGGTTTTGGCGGACTTACCGGGTGAGCTGCGCAACGGCGTGCCTTCGCAGACGCGCACTGGCGGCTGGCACCGCACGTTCGAGTTCTGCGACGCCGCGCAGGTGGCAAATCTGCACGTGGACACGATTGCTGGGTTCCCGGCGGCACCCCTAGAGGATCAGTGCGGAAATGTGGACCAAGATAAGACCTTGCCGCGCTCCACCAAGTTGGCTCAGAACCACGGCGTGGCCATGTTCGTAAACGCGTCTCTGACCGACACGGAGCGTTTGTACATCACCGACACAGGAAATCACATGATCCGCACGATGAGCGCGACCTGCACCAAGATTTGTGAGAATGGCGGCAAATGCAGCGCGCCAGATTTGTGCGCATGCGAGGCGGGCTGGGCGGGAGACGACTGTACGCTGCCGGTGTGCAGTTCTGGACTTTGTGGGGAAAGGGAGGTGTGTGTGGCACCTAACACCTGCGCTTGCGTACCGGGGTTCTCGAACCAGCCAGCGTGCACCACTCCACTCTGCGTGCAGACGTGCGAGAACGGTGGAGCGTGTGTCGCACCGGATACGTGCGGATGCGCGTCCGGCTGGTTTGACACGAACTGCACCACCCCAGTCTGCTCCCAGACATGTGGGAATGGCGGGAACTGCACCGCGCCAGACACGTGCAACTGTCCGTCGGACTGGACCGGCGCGGACTGCCGCACACCCGTGTGCCGGCAGACGTGCGGGAACGGCGGGACGTGCGTAGCGCCAGACACTTGCAATTGCCCGCCAAGCTGGAGCGGACACGACTGCTCGCTCCCGGTTTGTAGACAGGGTTACCTCGAGCAGGATCCCTCCCCTTATTATTTAAGCGAGGAAACGCGGGCGCAGCGGGTTTTAGATCACCAGCAGCGCACAGCCTTGCTGAACGTGACTCCAGACGAGGCAAGCGGCAGGGTGTGGCGACAGTACGTCGCGTGTGACCCTGATCAGTGGTGCAACGCCACGAACGGGTTTGATTGTTTGCAGCCCGTGCGTGACTTTGGGAATTTGGACCTCAATGTGGACGCAGGCCGCGGGATGGACTATAGAGGGGCCACCGGATTCCACCATCTGTTTAATAACCGCAACCAGACGCAAACACAGGCTAATTGCGTACGCCTGGAGCTGCAGATCGACGAGCGCACGCCATTCCCGTACGAGTTCAACGACGAAAACGACAGAACAACCCCGCTCTGGCGTTACCCACCCTCCACACCGTACGAATGGGACACGTGGGCCACCGGGCCGGATGTGATTCTGAATACTTCAGGCGTGTATCTGGAGATGAATAACCAAACAAAAGACCTGCCGTTCGAGCTATTCGGATGGCGGTCCGCGAGTCCAAGCTCTGCAGATCGCATGGTAGCGCACGCACAGTGGCGCTTGGTCCCCCAGGGCGTATATGTCTGTGCAAACGGGGGGAATTGCACAGCCCCGGATACATGCAAGTGCGCGCCGGGGTGGATCGGGTTCGACTGCCGCACCCCGATCTGCTCACAGGGCTTTTACGAGCCGAACGAGGCAGGCCAGGTCCGGTTCGAAACCATCGATTTGGCGACGCTTCAGCCCTTGGACTTTTTGGTTTCGGAGAAGTTTGAGGGCCAGGGGTTGTACGAGTGCAGCGAGCGCGCGTGGACCGAATGGGAGAACCCTTTTTTCCTGCACGAGCACCCAAACTACTACAGCATGTACATGGACGATCATGCGCAAAAGTGGTCCTCTGAGACGCGCTACCAGGTGTACCCGGAGGACCCTTATTACTTTGACGACATGGGATTCCCCGCGCTGTACGAGCATGGTGAACCGGACGGGAACCACACCAACAAGGGCTGGACGCGGAACGGCGTGTGGTCGCGCACAGACAAGGTCTGGACCAAGGGCCAGTGTGTGGTGAAATACCGCAGGTCGTGCGAGGAGGACCCCTTGAAGGCATTTGATTTGGTTTCAAACGCATTGACGGTGGACGTTTTGGACACAGATGCGAGCTACCGCATGCAGGTGACGTACACAGACGAGAAAGAGTCTGGACCCGGACGTTGGTTCCAACAAGGCGGGGACTGCTTGGACCAGGTGCTGAGAGGGTGTTTCAACAACGGGACGTGCGTGGCGCCAGACACGTGCGAATGCGCGGAGGGCTGGAGCGGGCCGGACTGCAGTAAACCGGTGTGCGAGCAGCCGTGCAGCCGCCCGCTCGACGAGGACCTCGGGTTGGACTCCAACGGATTCAAGATCTTCAGCCGCGGCACGGGCAACTGCACACACCCCAACACATGCACATGCGAGAAGGGTTGGACTGGGAACTCTTGCGAGATCCCGCTTTGTGCGCAGGAATGTAACCACGGCAAGTGTACTGCGCCGGACACATGCACGTGCGACCGCTGGGAGAGCCAATTCGTGGACTCGACCACAGGCGTGGTGCCCAAGTATCAGGTCGAGTCCGGCGAGGCGCAGCTCAGCGGGTGGACAGGTTACGACTGCAACACGCCCATCTGCACGATGGCCAAGAGCTTCGTGCCGAACGACTTGATTGGGAGCTCTAGCTTGGGCGGATATCAGCTGATTCTGTACGGTGATGAGCCTTTCAACAATATTTTGCGCCCGGACCTCAAGCAGCCGCCCTACCTGCCTTACAGAATGAGCGGGAACGAAGTGCCCCAGAAGAGGGTCTACCTTGTGGACGAGATGCGCGGGTATAACGAGGAAAAGTGGTCACAAAATCCGCACTGGCTCGAGTGGGAATACAGGCTCTGTCGTATGCTCATGTTCCAGTACTGCACGGACTACCCTGGTGCTAGTCCGTTCGGCACAAAGTGGGGTCCGGGCGACGGCGAGGTTGTGCGCAACGATGGGCGTTCATTCCAGAGCGGCTGCAAGCACGACTCGGAAAGGTTCTCCGATTTGGACGGGACTAGCGAGGGTTATCTCTGCAACGTCATCGAGTGGAACCAGGGCGACTACGCGGAAGGCCGCTACGTGCGTTTGTCGGAAGATGCCACCATGTACGATTTTACTATCAACGAGGACAACGAGCAGCTCCGGATTTTCAACAAAAAACAGGGCGTCATTCCCTCCGAGGGCGTTTACGAGTGCCAAAACCGCGGGGCTTGCGTCGCACCGGACACCTGTACCTGCCCAGACGGTTACGACGGCCTAGACTGCTCTAACCCGCTCTGCAGGCACGTACAGGCCGACGGCTCCCTGGTATCGTGCGTAAACGGCGGCCAATGCCTTTCCAAGGACATTTGCACGTGCGTCACCCAGGAGTCCACCTTATTCGACACTTATGCATGGGTACCGCCCGGGACCACCGGGTTCAACGGTTCCGACTGCTCTATCCCCATGTGCATGCAAGGCACTTTCGATCCGGACTGTACAGGTGTGACTCCCGGTGGCGAGGGCTGCTTCCGCTGCCTGAACGGCGGCAACTGCACCGCGCCCGACTTTTGCACCTGCCCGCCCGAGTGGACTGGGATTGATTGTGGTACACCCGTCTGCACCGTCATCGCTGACGAGCAGATCATCTTTGAGCTTGACACGGGCGACGTTAACGTGATCCGCGACTTTGAGCTCGACCCTTGCCAACACGAGAAAAAGACCTTGCATCAGGGTCGTGATGCACACCAGGGCAACTGCACTGCCCCGGGAATTTGTACCTGTTTCTGCTCTCAGCGCTCCTATTTTGACGACGATGGTTATTTGGTTCCCGAGGAGCCCTGGATTGACTTTCCGCTCGCACGGGGCCTGCCTGTCGGTTTTGTGCATGGTACCAAGGAGTGTGTAGCGGGCTTTGAGGGCACGCTCGACAAGGACGGGATGTTTATGACGTGCCACCTCACCATTTACCAGCCTTCCTTCTTTGAGCGCTACACCATCTTGCTCCTCGCGCTCATGGGGTTTCTTTGTTGCATAGCCTTTGGGGTCTACCTTTGGATCCGCCGCAAGGTCCGCCAGCTTTACCTCATCGCCAAGGCGGAGCGCAGGCTGCAGTATGATAGTGATGATGATGTGGACGAACCTCTCGTTAAGGATGGCTAATTACGTAGTCTTTAATCATCTCACCAAAAGCTTCAACACAACCCTTGGAGCATATTTCTAGTTATCTAACATATGAAAAGAGGGAGGTATTGCCTTACTTAGGATAGATGATCACCTATAGATCTCTCAAAAGAAGAAAACAACGTTCCTGTAGCCTTCATCGTCTTTAGGTGGCGGATTGAGGATCTACAGGGAGTTTGGAAGCAGAGCCCACCTCGATCAAGAAACGCCCGAGTTTTCGGAAAAAGGTGCTGAAGCGAGGCGCATGCATTCTTACCCGCGCGAGATCTGCGAAGAAGGTGATGGTGCGACGCGTTTCTCGCATCCGTGCTTCCAAGAACTAGACAGATGTCTCAGCTAGCACTTTCATTGCAAGTCGCAAATCACTGCACACAGATTTATAACAAGTAGCCATTTTCCAGCGTAGCCTTACAAAGTATAATTTTTTTTTCACGAATGTGTATATCAGCCACCCTCAACTTGGATTCTTCCCTCCCACTCGAATCCACTACCCGCGAGGGTACCCGCGAGGGCGGCGTATGTTGCTCAAGATTGCAACCAAATCCCGTATGGTTTGGGTCACAGAAAGCCCGTGATGCAAAAAGATATTTGAGGAGTGCTAATATTTCTCTTTAAAATTCCTTGTTTACGAGGCGGTTCACACTATCCATGAGATTGTTTCGTTCAATTTTTCTCAATCAATAACCTTGCTGGTACTGCTGAAAGTTTTGCTGCTGCTGCGGCTGGAACCCCTGATGAGGCTGAGGCTGTGTGTACACCGGCTGTTGGGGCGCCTGAGCCTGAGCCTGAGCCTGAGCCTGAGCCTGAGCCTGAGCCTGAGCCTGAGCCTGAATCTGAGGCTGTTGCGAATAAACCGGCTGCTGAGGCTGCTGCATAGCCTGTGCATCAAAAACATTGGACACCTGCTTCCAATTCCTATCCAGCGTCTCCTTCCACAGAGTGACCGAGTTGTCCCCGCTACTCACAGCCAAGACATTCCCAGTGACGCTCCAACTAACCCTCCATACAGGGTTATCGAAACCCGGAAGCGCAGTCTCCTTCCATTTGCCCTTGGGTTCATCCTGTGTCCAAATCTTGACGGTGCCGTCGTCCGAGCAACTCGCGAGAGTGTTGCAAGGCAAACCAATGCCCGGCGCCCAACTGACATCGCGTACCCAACCGGAGTGCCCCCTCAAACGCGTCTCCTCGACCCACTTGGCCTGGGCCGCGGCGTCCGGCGCAGATGCTCCCATGGATGAGTCATCCAGCACCCAGACCCTTACATCATTATCGCAGCCGGCCGTGGCGAGGCGCTTGGCACACTTTCCGCCCTCCAACTGGGATCCAAGTGACATGTACGGTGCCCAGGTTACCGCGTTGACGCCCTGACGGCTGTCCTCGATCACAGCCACGCTCCACGTGTCGTCCAGGTTGTGCGACAGCACGGCGACCTTGCCGTCGGAGCTGCAGCACGCCAGCACCAGACCATACTCGTGCGGTGCCCACGCCACTGAGTTCACTGAAGACGTCATGTCCTGGTACACGTAAATCTGCTGCCAGTTTCCGGGCGAGGCCTCTCGATGAATAATCACTTGCTTGTCGTACGAGCAGGACGCGAGCAATACGCCAAATTTGGGATGTGCCCATGCTACTTCCCACACCGGCCCGCTATGCCCGCCCAGTTCCGCAGTGCACCTGTTGGAGTTCTCCAACACGTCGTAGATTTTGATCGTGCGGTCTGACGAGCAGGTGGCGAGTTTTTTGCCATAGTAGTCCAGCTGTGCGTCATGGATCATGTCTTTATGACCTGTGTCGATATTTTGGAGAGGTTGTGCCATTGTCGCGTCTGTGGAGGACGATTAGTGAAAGCCAATGCCAATTCGAAGATTTGTCAACTATTTAGGGATTGAAATCTGATTCGGGCTTTGTTCATATAATCTTCAACTTTCCCATCAAATAATTTGAAATCAAAAACGCATACAAACCTTTCCCTTTAAGGAGAAATTCCAGTATCAAGCCTTGAATTCCGGTTTCCTTCGATTCTCTCTTTTTAACGCACATCTTCCCGAAACAATGATAAGGAGGAAGCCTACTCGCATTGAACTCAAGCAAGAGGACATCAACGAGTTCGACCAGCTCAAGGTGAATCAAGAAATCGGTCAAGAGAAGACGGCTGCGCAGCAAGAAGCACTCGAGAAGAGCAGTTTGGGTGTGATGGACAGGATCAGCCGAGACCAGCGGGTTCGTGGTGGCAATAGGCGTTGATTTGAATCTTCACGCTCTGTATCCATTAAATGAGAATCCTCCACCAAAAAAACCAACAATTTATTGACAACTTAGCCTTTAGCTCTAATTCAAGACCAATTGAATCTTACCCGGGGACAACTTCTCAATTGCCTTGTGCAGCGCGTCTAGCTTCTCCTCCAACATGGCCTTCTTCTTGCGCTTGGCCATCGTATCCAGATTCACCTGATGTGCCGACTTCTGGTACTCCGCATTCACGTCACCCCACATATCCTGCAGCTGGTGCAACACTTGCAAGCGCTCCTCACAATCCAAATCCTCACAATGGCTGGACGGCGGCAACTCGGCAATCTCGATCTGGCGCTGGATCTCCGCGACGAACTCTTTCTCCTCCTGTACCTGGCGCTTCACGTCGCTCAGATACTCCGGTACCTTGCCAAACCCAGGTTTGTTCGCAAAGCGCTCCGACTTGACGTTCTTCTTGAGCTTGTTCGCTGCGAGAATCGTCTCGATGGCGTTTGCCATGACAAAATTCTTGCGCGTCCTTGGCATGATCTGTGCTCGCTCAGAACGCTGCGGTACCGGTGCATGGCGCACCATCTTCTTCTTACGCCCGCTGCTGACCACCCTATTCGGACCGAAAGACGAGTTGATCTTGGAAGGGCTTGGATCGTGCTTCGAGACGTATAATTTGGTAGATTTTTTCGCAGCAACAGCACCATTCTTTTTGCGCGCCCATTGTGCCAGATTTTCTCCTCCGAAGTCCATTCTCATTCACTGTCCTTCGCACTTTCTTTGATCGCCCGATCGTAACCGATTTGTGCTTCAGTTGCAGTCTTTTGGAGACACAGATAAAGAATGGTAGGGCTCTGAGTCTAATTGAAAGCCGAGACTTTTCTAAACTGGACCGAACTTGAAGATCATCCCAAGGGACCGCGCTTGAGTTGGTCCCAAAAAAGAGCAGGTCAGGGAAGGGCGATTGGGAGGAAGGATGGGGTGTTTATCCTCAAAAGTGGGCGTGTACGACGCGTACACCGCCGAGATGCAAAATATTATTAAGAATTCTGAGCTTTACACCCACCTAAACGAGTCTCTTTTGGAAGCGTGGATCCGGGAGAACCAAAGCAAGTTGTCCAAGGGCACTAGACTGGCGAATAGCATGCTGACATGCGCACACACTTCGTGCGTGACGATCGGTGACGTCCCGACCATGGGCAGCCAGCCGTGCGAGATCCACTTCGTGATCAACAGAGGGTCGTCGTCCAAGGTGGTACGCAAGTTCAAGGCCGGCGAGACGATGTTGGTGATGGGCACGGGCAAGAAGGAGACTTCGAATGGCGCAAGTCTCACTATGTCCATGAAAGCCTCTCGCAAGGGGTCTCTACTGAAGAAGACCTCGATGAAGTCGTCGTTCGAGCTAAAAAAAGTGTTCCAGAAGCCGGCGCTGGGGCGGCGCGGTACAGGCTCGAAAGATAATTTGGCTCATATGGCTGGCCGTGGAAACAGCAACGGCTCGCTTGGAAAAATGGAATACAACGAGATCACGATCGCGAACAAGGTGGCGACGGATACCAAGGCGGTATTCGTGCCGATGAAGGAGTTCGGCGAGTACTGGAGGCGAATCCACCTCAAGTACAAGGAGGCCACGGCCAAGCAGGCAAAAAGCAAAAAGGTGCGCGAGACGAAAAAAGGTGACGCGGAGCACACCACCCGGCGCGTGTCAAGTCTGGACCCGAGTAGCATGATGCAGTCATTATCAGACACAATCCTCAACCTGCAGACCTTCGAGATGGCCGGCAAGGAGTTCGCGTCGGCCTTCGCGTTCGCCTGCTCGCTGCGGTCGTTCTACGAGGGTGACGAGCTCTTTGAGACGGACAGTCAGGAGTGTGTGAACCAAGGCTTTTTAGTTATATTGCAGGGGCAGGTTTTGGTCAGCAAGAAGGCCTCAAAGAAGGACGCCAAGGCGGGCTTCTTCCACAAACTGCAGCGCGAGAATACCGTGAGCAACTTGAACGCGAAGAAGTCATCCTCGTCCTCGGATAGCAGCACCAGTGTGGTGCCTACCGTGGATGCGTCTAGCAGCGCCGCGGACGAGTACCGCCTCACGAGCGGGCACTGCATCGGCGAGATGAACCTGATGGTGTCGGGCTATGACGACCAGAACACGTACATGTGCCTGTCACCCGTTCTTGCGCTGTACATCGAGAAACACCACTTTGACAAGCTGCTCCAGGTCTTCAAGCACGTCGAGGCGGACGTCAAGAAATGCATGTCGTCGCGCGCAGGAAAGGTGATTGTGGACCGCCTCTTCAAGGAAGACCGCCTACCGCCCGCGTTTGCAAAGTCGTTCTCTAAAAATCTCATCCCCGCTATCTGCCAGGCCGCGGAAGTCGAGGTGGTGGCCAGAGGGGATCCTGTGGCCACCAAAGGTAGCGTATCGGACTACCTTACGATACTTGTGAATGGCGAGGTTTCAAAATTCGGCGAGGACCATTTAACCTTCCCGCCCCGATCCGTCTTTGGAGTACGCGAGGTCGTCATGGAAGAGCCCGCCATTGGGAGCTACCTGGTGACCTCTGACTCGGCATTGTTGCTTCGGATCCACTTCGAGACACTGAAAAAAGCTTGGTCTAGATTTGACCCCAAAACCAAGAGCAAATTCCAGCTCTTGATGCTGACCCTCACTGGCGAGGACGTCGGTCTTCTTCCGGTGCTCAGCAGTCCGCATGGCCGTGAGCTGTTCCAGACGCACATGGCGAAGGAGTTCTCTAATGAGAGTCTCGACTTTTATACCCAAGCTGGTGAGTACAAGAACCTGCAGACCGAGAAGGAGCGCCAGATCAAGGGGATGAAGATCTGGAAGGAGTTCATCCCGGACGAGGCGCCAAAGCAGATCAACATTTTGAGCTCGGTCAGGACGGAGATTGATGAGATGGTTAAGGCCTGCGAGTTCCCCGTTTCGCTCTTTGATGCGGCGCACAAAGAGATCTTCTTCATGATGGAGAAGGACAACTTTGCACGCTTCAAGCTCAACGACTCTTTCAAGGACTACTTGCAGCAGAATAGTTGGGCACCTGAGCTGGCCGTCGAGACAGCCCTCGAGACGGCCATTCGCTTGAGGGACTATTTCAACGCGCAAGATGTCACCAAAATGTCGGGCTCCGCTATTGTGGACTGGGTTGTGGAGACCAACCAGTGCACCAGAGAGTCTGCCTTTTTGGTGGCTACCTTGCTGCATGACCACGGATTCATCCAACCCTCCAACCCCGCCACATCATCTTTCCAGGACTCGGCCGCCTATTCTTTCCTCAAAAAAGAGAATGAAGAACAAGTAGAAATCTTAAAAAATTAACCTCTATGCTAAAGTAATTGAGAAAAGCCCAGGACGACCCTTTGACACCGATGAATGCCAACGCAGCGGAGCTTGAGAAATCGGGCAGAGACTTTTTCGTCAAGAAAGACGCGCACGACGTGCTCCTTTCGGCGACGAAAGCGAAAGCGGGCGACAAACAAAAAGGGTCTGGAGCTTCAGAAGAACATTATGCGAAGGGAGGGGGAAAAGCCCAAGCCCGCCTGCCTCCTTTCTTTCAGCGTGAAAAGACCGCGCTCAAGGTGAAGAAAGAGGTCCACGAGGAGCCGGACCTGCCTTCCTTTATGGGTTGATGGGTAGAAACCCAGATGCGATATTCTTACACGTGATCCGACGGCCGCACCCGCTCGTCCAGAGGCTTCCTTCGGCACCCACATCACCAGCGTGCCAGTGAGCAATATGGTTGTCTTCTTCTCACTCATTCGGCTGTTTCTGCACTCCCGCTGGATCTGATTCACAGCAATTCTTTGACTTTTGATTTGCACGGCGATGTAGCTGTCTTGCCTGAGCTATTGAAGTCTTTTTGTTTTTGTGATAGTTTGCTCATACCCTTTAACAAGGTTTGATAAGTTCTGGCTCTTCTTAGCTAAGCGAATTACGTTCCTGTAGACCAATAGGCTAGCATATTGTGTGAATCATCATCTACAGGGAGCTAAAATC
>JACLAC010010783.1_pt1 | contig 13589 bp, 7 predicted proteins | sample 8027881 | NCBI WGS metagenome assembly JACLAC01 (sample SAMN15725517, study PRJNA655200) | protist metagenome | isolation source: fluorescence activated cell sorting (FACS) single amplified genomes of... | place: Spain: Blaines Bay Microbial Observatory, Mediterranean Sea | collected 2016-01-19 | reverse complement strand
TCGAATGAACTCTTGTTGATGGTTTTCGAGGAGCAGTCCGGATGGCTTGTCGCGAATACGCTCCAAACGGGCTGGGTCAAAAAACTGGACGATGCACAACGAGACACGCTGCTGGCTGCACTGATCGGATTCTACAAAATCGCCGGCGTCGACATGGTGCGCGAACAGATCGCCGCCAGCTTCGCCCCTCGTCGAATTCCGTACGACGTCATGGAAGACGGACTGGTCGTCTGGCCGGATGACGAGTACTCCGAAGAAGCGGTTTACAACCTGTGGCACCACCAGGTCATCCGTCCTTATCCACGCTCGGTCTCTCGCAATTACCTGCTACCAACACTGACGACGGAGAGTCTGCTGTTCGTGGAAACTCCGCTCCGGTGGGACACGTGGGCCGCCCGTTGGGACAACAGCGACGACGTCAAACCACCACTTCTGCCGGACAATATCCGATGGTCCTGGTCGGCGGATGGCGATGAAGTATCAGGCGACGTCGAACCTGTCTGAACGGATCAATTTTCGATTCCAGGCAAAACGGCATGTTTTTTCCTGAAGCTACTACGAGATTCGTGCGTTGAGGCGTCTATCCTCGTGCCGGGACATCTTCCCGGCATGACGAAAGTCTGGATATGAATCGTAGTAACTCCAGACGTGACTGTGGTTTTTCGAAAAAGAGCACCGCTCATGGCGACACCCGCTGACTCCGAAAAAACTGTCAAAGACCCCGTCGATACGAGGTCGGCTATTCGACTTTCTCTGGCAGCCTGCGCCCTTGTCGTTGCCACATCGGCAGCCGAGCCAGCATCCGCTCAAGCGGCAACCGGAGTGGCTGCTGCCGCAACAGCCGCAGTCGGCCAGATGTCGGAATCGGTCGTCCTGAAGAAGATTCGAGCGTACTGCTCAAGAAGCTGGCAAAACGCTGGAATCAACCACCAGGAATGGTCGGATTGCACTCAGCAGGTGTTTGCTCGGCTGCTCGAACGAGTCGATCGAGATCGGTTCTTGATTGCGATCGAGGATTCAGAATCGCCCGAACGCCGCAAATTGAACCGAGCAATCTGGGCAACATCACAACGATCCAGGCGTGAAAAGAAGTATTCATCACTGGAATTCGCTGAAGCTCATTCAAAAAATGACGATCCCTGGCCTGCAAAAATGGATTCGTTGAATCAGGTTCGGAATGCTGTCAGCGGCGAAGAAGCACGACTCAGCCCGACTCAAAGGGAAATCGTCACTCGCTGGTCTGGCGGAGAATCAATTTCGGCTATCGCCGAGTCGCTGAAACTCAGCCCGGCCCGCATCAGCGACGAGAAGTACAAGGCGATTCAGAAGCTCCGCCAGCACTTCGGTATGGACGCTAAAGCCTGATCAAACGCAGCCTTCGGGAATTGTGGTCGACTCTGCGGGTAATTGATGCCCAAGTCACCCCACACGACCGATACAGACGGCAAAATCTGAAGACACAACCTCTTCGATGCCGATGAGAACGTCGGGTGCTGGTCGAAAACAGCAGCCTGCCGCTCACGTTCTGCTCAATGCCGCTTGCGAAGGAATTTCAGCGATGGACGATGAAAAACTGGCCAAATTACTCGAAGAGTACGATGACGAATCCCTCGAAACGCTGATGTCCTTCGTCGAAAGTCTGGGCAGTTTCGAAGAGGCGCGAGCGACCATCGACGCATTGGATCGGCTTCGAAAAGCAGCCTGATTGTCGACCGTCAAGCCTTGCTGCTCGAATCACGTGTTCCAGCAAATTGTCGGATCTGTTAAGTGTCTTCCTGCCAATCGGACAGTCTGTTCTGACGTCGGCATGGAGACGAGCGAAACGATGTGATGCCGCGGAAAACCGAGGCCGGATCGCGTCCCGGTTCCAGACATTTCCCACGGTATTACGGATTATTGCCGCGACGACTGACTTCGTCCGGCATCGACAAGGATGTCGTTTTATGAGTGGCCTTCTTTGGTCTCATGCTCCTCTCAATACGCGCAAAGCTCGTCTAGTCAATGAAGAACGAGCCAACCAGATCACGCACGCATTTGCGACCGCCCTTTCGATAACCGGGTCAGCGTTTCTGATTCGTGAAGCCGTTGAACTGGGTAATTCTATCGTCACCGCCTCGTGCATCGTCTACGCAATCACATTGACGCTGGTCTACCTGACGTCGACTTTATCGCACAGCTTTCTCAGCGGTAAGTGGAAACACAGCTTCCGCACGCTCGACCAGGTTTCAATCTTTCTGCTGATCTCGGGAGCGTTCACTCCCGTCGGACTGACGGTCTGCAATACGGGCTACTGGTTTCTGATTCCGATCACGATGTGGGTTCTCTCATTGATCGGCGTGTTTTTGAAACTGTTCATGACCGGCGTTCAAATGGTACCTGTCTGGTTCTACGTTTTGATCGGCTGTATGCCGATGCTGGCAGTGCCCGTCATGATGGCCTGGTTCCCTCCCGCTGGCATTGTCTGGATCGTCGCCGGAGCCGCCTGCCTGCTGGTCGGCACGGTCTTCCTGTGCAACGACACGAAAGTGCCCTATTTCCACTGCGTCTGGCACCTGCTTGTGACCGCTGGCTGCGCCTGCCACTTCGTCGTGAACTACCACTATCTGCTGCCGAATCTTCAATAGAGCGGCGGTTAAAAGACACCGACGGACAAGGTGTGCTCGCTCTTTGCCGACGTTGATCGCCGACACGCTCAAGCGGGAAACGCTTCCAGATGCTCCGTAAACGGAGTGCAAAGCGTTTCTGTCAGACTGGCGAACAGGTTTCGGTCGCCATGCTGCGACAACTCAGGAACAACGTCACAACATAGCTCGAAGGGTCGCAGACCGGCGAACGCGGCTCGTGCTTCCGGCTCGTCGGATGGAGCCAGTTGGTCCGCACTGGATTTATTACGCGCCCACGGTTTCCTCGTGAAACTGTTGCGTGCCGTTGCGACGAAAGCAGTCGTTGACTGTCGATCAGAAAAATCGACTTCGTTATTCCAGATTGGCTTTGCGACGTCTTTGTTAACAAAGAACGGAAGCGGAAAACTTCTGGCGATCTGCCAGACGCCGACAATCTTTTCAAGATGAGCAAACGCCTCATCCGGCTTTACTTCAGACAGTGTTGCCTGAGTGCCACCACGGCCGACCAGCACAGCAGGTTCCAGAACTCGGTTACTGATTGCGGTGGAGATGAGATAGTCCACCCACAGCCTGGTGGCGTATTTCACGCTGACCTTCGAAAACATTGCTCGATGAATAGTATTGCCAGTCCAGCCGTTGATCTCGCCAGTCAGTATAACATCGCCAATCTGTAAATTAACCGGCAGTGATTCAGCAACTGTTTGCAGCTTTCCTTTTCGCATCGAGGCGATAATTCCCGACGAATCCTGTTTCAGTTTTCGAACAACTGATTCACCGGCGCTGCCCGCAGGGATACTTCCCGTCCGGATCAGCTGCTGAGCGATCATGTCTTGAGGGACGCCTGCCAGAGATTGTTCAAGCCAACAGTCTCCGGCCTTCCAGTATTGCAAACCGTCAAGAACAAGAGGCTCTCGACCAATTGATTCATCTGCGACAGAAATATCGCCAACCCCAACCTGGCGAAGGAACAGGAGCCACGGACGTTCGTAGAGAGTCTGCAATTCTCGAATACTCGCAGCTTCCAGTTCCTCGGACGATCCGCCCGATGATTGAATCCGTGTCAACGCTGCGGCGGCGAAGATAGCCGACTGTTCTGGTTGTCCTTGCAGTCGCTGTGCAGCCTTCAATGAGTCCGCATCGAAACTTGCAGGAATATTGCTCTGCCCGTCGAAGTATTGAGGAGCAAATGCCTGCAACGGGTGCCGGATAAAAACTTCATCCCGGAGCCCAGCCTCTTCATCTGTCTGGTCAAGAACGTCCAGGAGTTCCTGAACCGGCACCGAAGGAGGACGCGGACGTTGATCCCGGACATCCTGTCCCTGACACGTGATCAGAAGTCGGCGGTCAGCGGCAAGAATCGCTTCCAGAAACAGATGACGATCCTCGTCGCGCGGCCCGTTGTCTCCAGGAACTCGCTGAAACCTCATCAGGTCAAACCCGACCGAGCGATCACCTCGTGGGAACAGCCCATCGTTCATACCCAGCAGAGCAATGACCTTATACGGAAGACTCCGCATGGCGCTCATATCACAAAACACGACTCCGCCGTGTCGAAACGAAGCAGCGGACGTCGAATCAATTTGTCGAGTCACTTCCTTGACCGCTACAGCAAACGACACCGGAGATTCGAAATCGCCGACCTCTGCCCGCGTGACGACTTTATCAATTGCGTCGAGCACAATTTGATAGCCGGTGTCGTCCAGGTCAGTCTCCAGAAAATCGCGAGCGATTCGTCCCAGCGGCTCACGCCACTCTGCCAACGACCGGCTCTGGCGGATTCGTTCGCGCCACTGTCCAATACCTGAGATCAGGCTCCACAACCGCCCCAGCGTCGCACCGGAAAGTCCTTCGACTCGATCAAGCGTCGCAACGTCGGCGACAATCTGAGTGCTTGCCGGCGGCATGGCATACCCCAGAATCAGTCGATCAAGTCCGAACTCCCAGGTGTTCAAGTCTGTGCCAGGCAGGTCTTCCGATTGGCGATGCTCAGCATCGAGTCCCCATCGAATGCTGGCATCGTCGAGCCATTCAGCGATCCGTTCGACTTCGGAAGAGTCCATTCCGGCTCGTTCACGGACGACCTCCGTGTTCAGCAGATCGAGGATGTCTGTCGCGGTGACTCGGCTTCCAAAGACCTCAAGCACCTTCAACCAGGCATCGATGAACGGACGCATTCGGCGGGCGGATCGGCCGACAATTTGAAACGGTATATGTCCGTCAGAGCCAGGCCGTGTCAGCCCAAACACCGCCTGAACCAACGCGGCGTAATTGTCGAGGTCCGGACAAAACACCGCGACATCTTCCGGAGCAAGATCGGGTTCTTCCTCCAGCGCTTCGCGAATTCGGTCATGCAGAACTTCCACTTCACGGATTGCGCTGTGACAACTGTGAATCCGCACACTGTTGTCACGTGGCAGTTCTCGTTGCTCGGGTTCAGTTGCAAAATGAATATCACTTTGCAGTTCGCTGAGCAGCGTTGGATCAGCTTCTTCGGCAGTCCAGGAGTCTTCTTCAAACGAGTCGGCAACGAGCTCCCGAATTCGCCACGGCGATGAATCAAGATCAACCATCAGCATCTGCTGCTGGCGTGAGAGTTCACCCATCGATGCCAACAGAGGATGCAGCAGATCGACGTGATGTTCGGCGCAAAATTGCCGAAGTGATTGTGACTGTTCGCTCAAACGACGAAGTAACTGCCGCCGCCCATACATATCGCCCCAGTATTCACACGCTGGCGTCAGCACGAATAACGCAACGTTTGAATGCTCACCAACCGCTTCCAGAAATCGAATATGCGCAGGAACGACGCTGCCGCACAGCCAGACACTCAGCCGTTCAGGAATCTGGTCGCCGCCGGGGCGAATTGTACTATTCAGATCTTCGGCCATCGCGAAAACGGATCGAAACTTCCGGTGCTCATCCTGCGTGATCGCCTGCCAGAGTCGCCTCTGCCACGCAGCAGGTGACGGAACGGGAATTCCACAATCTGGCCAATCGACACCTTGATCCCATGCAGCGATCAGTTCCGGTCGGTGCAACAGGTATCGGTCAAACAGATCGGAAATGCACCGACTGAGATCAATCAATCGCTGCAGATCAGTGTCGCCATCGGGCTGGAACAGGTAACTACGGACGGCGCCAAACGCCTCATCATTAAGTAAGTCCGGCAGCAGGCTCGCAATGATCCAGGTCAGTGCATCCTGCTCACGATCAGGAGCCTGGTCAGCTTCCAAGCAATTCTCGAGCGTTTCTGAAATCCACTGCCCCGGCAGCAGAAACCGAAACTGCGCCCAGCATCCGCGTTGGTTAGCAAGCCGTCGACTGAACCAGCTTTCCCAGCCTCGCTCAGGAACAACGATCGTTTCCGTCGCCAGCGGTGACGACATCGGCGCAGCGATCGAGCGTTCGAACTCATGCCACAACGATTCGAAACTGGTCGACTCATAAACGTCGATCGTCATCGCACCCTCCACGGGAGCACGCAACGCATCGGCAGGGTGGGCACTGCCGACCTGATTTTGTTCCTCAGGTGGGCGATGCCCACTCTGCAGTCTGCGCTGCCCATTACTGCGTGTAATACCGGTACTTGTAAAAGGCCGCCCGAATCCCAAAGAGTACAGCAGCGACAGCCATCAGTCCGGCAAATGCCCAGAATGAGGTCAGCAGATCCATGTCTGGAAGTTTGGTGACGACGGCAGTCAGTTTGTTGCCCAGCGAAACGCTCAGTAGCCAGAACCCCATGATCGTTGACTTCATCCGAGTCGGTGCCTGCGTGTACGCAAACTCAAGACCCGTGATCGAGACCATGACCTCGGCCTGCGTCATGATCAGGTAAGGGAAGAATTGCCACAGCACGTGAACGGTGTTGAACTCTTTGAGCCCTTCTCCGGCATTAATTTGAACTTGAATCATAGCCACCACGACAAACGCAAGACTGGCCATAATCATGCCAATCGTCATTCGACGCAGCGGTGTCATTTCCCACCCCCGTTTCGTTATGAACGGGTAGAGGAAGAATGTGTTGAACGGAATCAGAGCCATGACCATCAGCGGATTCAGTGCTGAAATCTGGCTGGGCAACATCGAGAGCACGGCAGGGACGGCTACGCCTTCCGCGTTGGTGGTTGACCACGGCAGCACGAGATCGAGGTCCATTCGTTGGGCCTGACGGACCCAGCTCGAAGCGTGTTGGTCGAACAGTGCCCAGAAAACGCTGATCAGGAAGAAGACGCTGATGATCCGCAGGACAGCTCGCGGACCCTCCGCAGCTTCTTCACCGAAGCGCTTCGCTGCTGATGAGAAGAACCAGTGCCGATGGATAGAATCCGCTGCTACATCGGAACTGAGAGATGAAATCGTTTTTCGATTGTCACCCTTCATGAGCGCTTCGACCGCATGAAACATCACTGCCAGGAACCCGTCGTCCTGCTCAATCGACTGCCGTTCCTCAAACACCCATAATCCGATCAGAATGCTACTGACCGTCAGCACGACGTTTGTTGAAAACGATAGGACACCCCAGCCAAAGAGTGGCAGACCAATAAAGCCCATGAAGAGCAACGTGGCGCTAATTGAATCGAGCAGTCCAACCTTGCCACCCGGATTAGCGGGCACATGAACGAATACCTTACGACCCATCCAGAAGGCGATTGTCGCGAGAAACATCAGGATGCCTGGGATGGCGAATGCAACGCTGGTGGCGTACTCGGGATAGTCTCGAAGAATCCAGATCTTGTCCGGGTTTGAGCGAATGAACGGAATCATCAACGTTGCAAAGAACGATCCGAAGTTGATGATGAAGTAAAACGCCTGGAAGACTCGGCCGACGAGATTCCAGTTTCCTTTTCCAAACTGATCACCCACGTGAGCCGACACGCAGGGTTTGATGCCGCCGGATCCGACGGCAATTAAACCAAGCCCGATCGCCATGCCGCCGATGGAGTTTTCGCCGATAGACAGCACCAGATGTCCGAGGCAGTAAACCAGCGACAACCAGAGAATTGTGTGATATTTTCCCAGCAGCCGGTCGGCGATAATGGCTCCGATCATCGGAAAGGCGTAGACGCCCGCGACGAACAAATGGACCATCTCCTGAGCGTTTTCTTCGCCCAGTTGCTCATACATACCCCCGGCGACGAACAGCGTCGTCAGATGGACCTGCAGAATCGACTTCATTCCGTAGAAGCTGAAGCGTTCGCAGCCTTCGTTCCCAATGATGTATTTGACGCCTTTCGGCCAGCCAGTTTCATTCGGGTCGGGAGCCGTCAGATATTTTGCCATGAATGTCGTTCCGTCGAGCTGAGGATTCACGGGGGGTGGAATAGCGAATCAAAACAGAACCGGTATCCTGGCGAAACCGGGCCGGCATCGCGAGTACGGAAGCCCGCCTGTGCAAACCTGGCGAAACGTGGGCCACGGTTGGGTCGTCAGAAGTGGCCTGGTTCGCAATCATGTCAGGCTTGAGACAGTCCGAACTCGAAAGCAAGACACCGAAGGATCGACCATGGCTGCGACTTCCGAATTTTACTCAGAACTCATCGAACGCCTGAAGAAATCGTCGCTGCTGGGGTCGTGTTCGGCAGTTCTTGGCTGGGACGAGCAGGTCAATCTGCCTCAGGCTGGCGGCGAACATCGCGCGGAACAGTTAGCCCTGCTGGCCGGCATGACGCACGAGCAGGCGATTCATCCTCGTATCGGAGAATTGCTGTCCGAACTGGAAGCAGCCGACGATCTGGGTGACGAAGGTTCAACTGCACAGATCAACGTAAAACACGCTCGGCGAGCATATGACCGCGACACCAAGTTGCCACAGCAGTTGGTCGAAGAGCTGTCACGGGTAACAACGCTTTCTCAGCAGGCATGGGTCGAAGCTCGAAAGAATTCTGATTACCCGGCATTCGAACCCTGGCTTACCAAGGCGCTGGGCCTGAAGCGCGAAGAAGCCGAAGCGATCGGCTACGGCGACGGTCAGCCGTACGATGCGCTGCTTGACGATTACGAACCCGGGGCGACGGCCGCCAGCATCCAGGCAGCATTCAATCCGCTGCGTGACGAACTCGTTCCACTGGTCGCGGCCATTCGAGAATCCGACCGGCAGCCAGACTCGACAATTATTACACGATCTTATCCGGTGGACGCACAACGTCAATTAGGCATCGAAGCCGCGACGGCCATTGGTTTCTGTTTCGATTCCGGGCGACTGGACATAGCCGCACACCCGTTCTGCAGCGGTTTCGGACCAGGCGACTGCCGACTCACCACGCGATATGACGAGCATCATTTCCCCGGAGCTTTCTTCGGGACGCTGCACGAAGCCGGCCACGGCATTTACGAGCAGGGTCTTAACAAAGACGCATTTGGCACGGCGATGGGCCAAACCGTTTCGCTGGGCATCCACGAATCGCAGTCGCGAATGTGGGAGAATCTCGTTGGCCGCAGTCCAGCTTTCTGGCAACACTTCTTCCCGAAAGCTCAAGCCGCGTTTCCAGATGCCCTCCTGCATGTGACACAGGAAGAGTTTCACTGGGCCGTCAACGATGTTCGGCCATCGTTCATCCGAGTCGAAGCCGACGAAGTCACCTACAACCTGCACATCATGCTGCGGTTTGAGTTGGAGCAGGCAATGCTGACCGGCGATCTGCAACCGGCCGAATTGCCCGGCGTCTGGAACGAAACTTTCAACCGCTACTTTGGCATCACGCCCGATAACGATTCGAACGGTTGCCTGCAGGACATTCACTGGAGCGCCGGATTGCTTGGATACTTCCCAACGTACGCGCTGGGCAACATGTACGCCGCGCAGTTCTTCGACACCGCCGACGAAGAACTCGGCGGTCTCCACAATCAGTTCGCTCGCGGAGAATTCCTGCCTCTCAAAAACTGGCTCAACGAAAAGATCCATCAGCCGGGCAAGCAATTATCGGCAGACGAACTGGTCGAACACGTCACCGGCAAACCGCTCTCTCATGTGCCGTTGATGAAACATCTGCGAACACGCTTTGGAGCACTCTACGATTTGGACTGAGGAATGAGTTCAATGCAAGTTTCCGACTTCCAATCACGTCATTGAACTGCCCCCATCAACCGCGACCGACTTTTGAGTGGTAAACTCAGAAGTTCGATCTTATCCAGCGATGCATGAGATGCCACGCAAGCGATTCAAGACAGAATAGATTATTCAGCAGCTTCGAGAAGCTGAGGCCATTCTTTCTCAGGGGAAATGTTGCTGAAACTTGTCGTCTGATCGGCGTAACCGATCCGACTTAATTACCGCTGGAGTAAAAAGTACGGCGGAGTTCGTACCGCTCAGACGAAGCGACTGAAGGAACTCGATTCAGAGAGGGCACCTACGCGCAGCGTTGATCTGGTGAAGTGTCGTCAAACAGTCGAGCATGAGTGTGACACTCTGAAGTGGGATCGCATTTCAGAGCGTCGGACTGCACATATCTCCAATGACCAATCACGGCTGATGAAACGGATGGCTGAGTTAGCGACCGCCTGCGTCCGGTACGGCTATCGTCGTATTCATAAGGATGTTTCGTGAAAAAAACAGCTGCCATACGATACTCAGCCGTTTGATAGAAAACGCGATCAGGCGATCAGCTCATTGATCACTTTTCCGCCGAACTGGCTGAGTTGTTTAAAGCGGCCGGCGTGGTAGTAGGTGAGACGGTTGTCGTCGAGACCCAGCAAATGCAGCAACGTGATATGGACATTACGGATATGGTGCACACATTCGACGGCTTCGGCTCCGACTTCGTCCGTGGCCCCGATCGTGTGGCCGGCTTTGGTGCCTCCGCCAGCAAACCACATGGCCATCGCTTTGGCATTATGATCACGACCGTAGGATTTTCCTCCACCACGCTGGCCGTTGTCAGGAGTTCTGCCAAACTCGCCGCAGAAGACGATCAGCGTTTCGTTAAGTAGACCTCGCTCTTTCAGATCACGCAACAAAGCCGCGATGGGACGATCAACGGATCGAATCAACGATCCGTGAGCACGCTGAATGTAATCATGGCTGTCCCAGTTGCCGGCGTAGGCCTGCACAAAACGGACTCCTTTTTCAATCAGCCGTCGCGCGAGCAGGCACTTTCGACCAAACGTATCAGTCTTCACTTCGCCGATCCCGTACATGTCGAGAGTTGATCTCGTCTCGCCGTCAAGGTCCAGGACGCCAGGCACTTCACTCTGCATTCGATAGGCAAGTTCGTAAGAACTCATGCGAGCTTCCAGGTCGGTGCGGCCGGGGCGTTGCTCAAGATGCCTGTTGTTCAGAGTCGCCAGTAGATCGAGATTAGATCGTTGTCGCTCGGGCGTGACTCCTTTCGGAGGATTTAAATCGAGTATCGGACTCCCTTCCGGACGCAGCGGAGTCCCTTGGAATTGAGCCGGCAGGAAACCATTCGACCAGTTGGCGGCTCCCCCTTGCGGATAACTTGAACGCGGCAGTACGACGAAACCGGGCAGATTCTGATTGTCCGTGCCAAGTCCATAGTTCACCCAGGCACCGACTCCCGGATCTCCACCAAACCGATTGCCCGTGTTGACGTGGTAGCACGCGGTTGGATGATTGACGGACTCGACCTGAGCCCCTCGATAAAAGCAGATGTCGTCGACTCGTTCTTTAAGATGCACCCACTCGGTGCAGATGTCCGCGCCGCTTTCTCCGGCCTTAGTAAACTCAAACGGGCTCTTCACGAAATAGCGTTTGCCTGATGACATCGCACTTTCCTGCTCACCCGATCGCGAGAACTCCTGCAAGTGACGCTTCGTCAGTTCAATTTTTGGATCGAACGTGTCCAGGTGAGATGGTCCTCCCTCCATAAAGAGGAAGATACAACGCTTCGCCTTAACCGGCAGATTCGGCTTACCGACCGATGCCGACTCGTCGGCCGCCAGCATTGACGAAAAAGCCACCGAGCCGAGACCCGCTCCCATACCGTAAAGAAAGTCACGCCGACTCGGCATGGCCGTATTTGATAAGTGAGTATTCATGATCAATCGATGTACGCGAATTCGTTCAGGTTAAAGATCACCAGGCAGACGTGTGCGAGTCCGCGTGTGCGAGCGTCCGTTTGAGCGGGCTGGAGATCCGGAACGTAGTTTTCGTAGGCCGGCATGAACTCGAAGAAGTCGTACGGCTCGCCGGTTTTCTCTGCCATCACCGTCCGCCTGGTCGTGCTTGAAATCTTTTTCACTTCGTGCTGTTTGCCGGTTTCTTCTTTTACTGCCTGAGACCAGTGAGCAAGGCAAACTTTCAGTTCGTTGCTGGCCGGTGACCGTCCCAGAGCCAGTTCGAACGCTCGTTTCACGACGGCTGCATCCGTGTCTGCCATGTCGCCAGCTTCTGTAAACAATCGGGCAGCCAGAGCGATCGAGCGGTCCTGAACCTCTTCCGCGTTGAACAACGTCAATGCCTGCGGCGCGACGGTCGACGTTTCACGAAGCTCGCACGACTTGTCCGGCCCTGGTTGGTTGAACGCTTCCAGAAACGGGTCCCGCAATCCACGAATTTTCTCGGCATAGATGCTTCTTCGATTGCGTTGTTTGGGCAGTGGATCGGGTTCATAAACTGAAGCCGTGCCGCCCATAATCTGCCGCGGCTGCATCGCGACTTCCAGGTTGATATCTGGCCGACAGGGGATCCCGCCGACCTGACGATTTAATTCGCCACTGACAGCCAGCATGGCATCGCGAAGTTCTTCTGCCGTCAGACGCCGAGACAGGTAGGTCGCATAAAGATCTCGCTTTGGATCTTTCTCGTCGAGGATGTCGCGCTGCGGATATCGGGAACTTCGACGATAGGTCTCAGATGTCAAAATCAATTCGTTCAGCTTTTTAACAGACCAGTCATTTTCCATGAACCATTGCGCCAGGTAGTCGAGCAATGCTGGATGAGTCGGCAGTTTGCCGGTCGCTCCGAAGTTGTTCGGATTGCCAGCCAGGCCTTTACCGAAATGCCACGCCCAGACTCGGTTAACCATGACTCTCGCAGTGAGCGGATTTCTCTTGTCGACGATCCATTCCGCCAACGCCAGCCGACGATTGCTGCGTCCATCAGGAAACTCCGTGACAGACATCTTTCCAAGTTTCGAGGCGGCACTGATGGCTCCGGGCTTCACAGCATCACCGCGAGAGTAAGCATCTCCTCCGGTCAGAATCGCATCTTCTTCCAGATACCCTTTACCCCAAGGTTCAGCTGGCATTTGAATTCGACTACCGACGTTCTTTCGTTGAATTGTATGGCCTGTGTGAACGCTGAAGGCGATCGGTCGGGTTTTGTCATACTCCCAGGTGTGCCGGGAAATATTTTTGCCCATGCGGGCCAGCGAGGCTTCGTCTCCAGGGTCCAACCCGTTGTCTCCCACCTTGGCTTTTCCCGTTTCCAGTGTTCGATTTTTCTTGACGCGTGCGTTGAGCTCGTTTCGCTCCTTCTGGTAAGCCGAAATCTTGGCGCGAGTCCACTCGTGCGCCGGCTTGAAACCTGTCAGGTTCTCATCCTTCGTAAACGGAGCGTCGCGTTCGACAAACTGAGTCGTCGAAAAAATGGCCATCATGCTGTAGTAGTCCCGGGTCGGAATGGGGTCGAACTTGTGGTCGTGACACTTCGCACATTGCAGAGCATGTCCAAGGAACACCTGGCCAACCGAGTCGGTCACATCGTCCAGCCACTGCTGCCGCGTGATCCGGAAGACACTCATCCCCGTTTGCTCCCACGGCCCCATTCGAAGAAACCCGGTTGCGACCAGCTTCTCGGAATCCGTTGAATCGATCTCGTCACCAGCGATCTGCTCGCGGACAAAGTCGTCGTATGACTTGTCGCGGTTGAAGGACCGAATAACGTAATCGCGATATCGCCAGGCGTTGGGTCGCGAGTAGTCATTCGCAAAACCCGCCGAATCCGCGTACCGGGCGACATCCAACCACTGCCGACCGAAGTGCTCGCCATAGTGAGGTGTCGCCATT
>JACLAC010008339.1_pt1 | contig 13592 bp, 11 predicted proteins | sample 8027881 | NCBI WGS metagenome assembly JACLAC01 (sample SAMN15725517, study PRJNA655200) | protist metagenome | isolation source: fluorescence activated cell sorting (FACS) single amplified genomes of... | place: Spain: Blaines Bay Microbial Observatory, Mediterranean Sea | collected 2016-01-19 | reverse complement strand
TATGACTCATTCATATTCGAGGTTTTTATAAAAATTAACTATACTATTTCCACAACCGGCCGGAAAAATCATAAGGTGCTTATTTTCAACAACTTGATAGAAACCATCATAATTTAACCAGTGGAAATAGTACCATTTTTTGACTAAATCAAGGTGTCTAAATAAATATAAGACAATTAAACTTTAGATATGTTCGATATTTTAAGTTATAACATGTCTAAATTAAGTCATCTTGTCTTGAAGGTCACTATAGTTCAATTTGTCTTACTAAGTTCATTCTCAAGCTATTTACTAAATGCATCGACTCATGATGAAAGTAAGTTAACAGGTTTCTTTAAAGACTACTGTATCGACTGCCATAACAATAAAAAACAGAAAGGAAAACTTAATTTAGAAAATATAGATCATGATGTAAAAAATAAACAATGGATAGATATTCTTGCAGTTTTAGAAGATTTTGAAATGCCGCCTGAAGATGAAAAACAACCTTCAGATAAAAAACGAATTGAAATGAGCGAGCTTATTAAAAATATGGCTTCACACAAAAAGTCTCCAGGATATGTCTCCATGAGACGTATGAATCGTTTAGAATACGATAATTCAGTTAGAGATTTATTTAATTTAAAAACTAATATTTTTGCTATCACTGATAGAGTGATTCGAGAATCTAAGCCCTATTTTGATCCAGCATCTGGGAAAATGCCTTCAGAAATTGAACTTGTTAGTCGTACAACACAAAGAGGCAACGATCAAGTTCTTTTTGCAGGAGTGTCATCTCTTCCAATCGACTCCAAAGCTGAGCATGGCTTTGAAAATAACGCTCGAGTGTCGACCTTATCTCCCTTATTAATGGAGAAATATCTTTCTGTAGCCAAATCAGTTTTGAATAGTTCAAGCTTTCCTACTAAAAGCTTAGATTGGAAAAAACTTTTCAATGAACCTACAGAAAACCTTGAAGCAGAAGTAAAGAAAAGGTTATCTGGTTTAATTAGAAAAGCATTTCGTAAAAAATTAGACCTTGGGCAAGTCAATAAGTACACTCAATTCTTCATGTCTCAATATAATACGAAAAAGTCTTTTGAAGAGGCTATGAAAGAAACCATTGGTGCGATCATTTCGTCTCCTGACTTTCTTTTTGTGAACAAACTTAGTTATAAAAGTGATCAGCCTGAATTATTAAATGCCTATGAACTAGCTAGCCGTTTAGCTAACTTTTTATGGGGAAGTATACCTGATGAAGAATTGTTATCCTTAGCTGAATCTGGTGAACTTTTAAAAGAAAATTTTTTAGAACAACAAACCTTAAGAATGCTAAAGGATAAAAAAGTTAAATACTTAAGCCATGGGTTTGCGATGCAATGGCTGAATTTAAAACAATTAATGTCTGTTAGTCCAGACAAGGAATTATTTCGTAACTTCTACTATGACAAGAGGTACTTTCAACAACATGCTGGTCAATTTTCTATTATAGAACCCTTACTTTTGTTTGAAACGATCCTCGTAGAAGATAGAAGTATTCTAGGTTTCATTGACTCTAACTATGCTTATTTGAATAATCCAATGAATAGCTGGTATGGACTAAAGAATTTTGAAGTAGATAGAAAAGTGGGGAATAGATCATGGAAAAGAATGTCTTTACCAGATAGAAGACGTGGTGGGCTAGTTACAACAAGTGCATTCCTATCCATGACATCCGTCCCCACAAGAAGTAGCCCTGTTAATCGAGGCGCTTGGATCACGTCTGTTTTATTTAATTCACCCCCACCACCCCCACCTGCTGATGTGCCACCTCTTGATGAAGATGATTCAAGCAAAGAGTTCACAACAATACGTGAACGTTTTGAAGAACATCGTAAAAACCCAAATTGTGCTTCATGTCATAACAAAATTGACCCTTTGGGTTTTTCTCTAGAGAACTATAATGCCGTTGGGCAATGGCGAACACATTATGAGAATAAATTACCCGTAGATGCATCAGGCGTTTATAACAAAAGTAAATTTAAAGATGTCGTCTCATTTAAAGATTTATTATTAGAAAATAAAAAACGATTCACAAAAGGTTTTGTTGAACATATGATGGCTTTCAGTTTAAACAGAGAAGTTGAAATAACAGACAGAGATAGTATCGACAAGATCGTGTCAAAGGTGGAGCAATCAGGCAATAAATTTTCAGAAGTCATTCTAGGAATTGTAAAAAGTTACTCTTTTAGAAATAAAGTAAAGGAAAGTAAATGAATCTAAACCGCAGACAAGTTTTAAAAGCTACCGGAATGACGATGACCTTACCTTATTTAGAAAGTTTTAGTGCTGAAAAAAGTAGTGCTGAAAAACGACGCGTACTTTGGTATTACACCCCTAATGGCATTGTTCCTACAGCTTGGTTCCCCAAAACAACAGGGACGGACTATCACTTATCCCCTAGTTTACAGCCCTTAAAAAAATTACAGAAAGATATTACCATTATCAGTGGCCTAGATAGAGAGTTTGCTTCAGGAACGGATGTTCATGCTCAATGTGGCTGCTGCTGGATGACCAGTGGTAAGCCAAGTGAAAGAACTGACGGCCCCTTCCCTCTCAACACAACTTTAGACCAAGTCATTGCTTCAAATTCAAAATCGGACACACCTTTTTCTTCTTTAAGTTTTAGCTGTAACGATCATAAAGACAATAGAGAAGCGAAGCATTATGACTCTATCTCCTGGTATTCACCTGGTTATTCTGCTGAAAGCCAAACAGAACCGGAGAAAATTTTTAAACGACTTTTTAGATCCGAAGTCAAATACAGTGGTAGCGTTCTAGATTTAATACTAGATGATGCAGCTAAACTTAAAAATAAATTATGCCATAGTGATCAAAAGAAATTAGATGAATATTTTAGCTCTATTCGATCTGTAGAATTACAGACCGAACGTTTAGCTAAAAAACAAGCATTATTAAATAAAGTTTCAGTTGAAGAAAAGAAATTGTTTGTGAGTAAGCGTAGTGAATATATGCAAACGATGGCTGATTTAGCCGTTTTAGCATTTCAAACAGACCTAACGCGAGTCCTTACTTTTATGGCAGGTCCAGAACGCTGGCAAACACCACATCTTTTTGATACCGTTTTAGACAAACCAGTTACACATCACTCATTAACTCATGACAAAAATGCAGAAGAGCAAGTTGCTCTCATTGATTTGTTTTATATGGAACAATATGCTTACATTATTGATAAACTAAAATCGACGAAAGATGCTGAAGGACAATCATTATTAGATAACACAATGACCATCATGGGAGCTGGGCTAGGAAATGGATTCACTCATGACTATACAAAATTACCTATTATTATTGCAGGTCATGCCTCTGGGACAATTCAGCCAGGATTACATATCAAATATCCTGAGGGGACACCTTTAGCCAACCTTTGGCTATCTGTCGCTGATTATATGGGAGTGAGTTTGCCAAGGTTTGCAGATAGCACTGGACCAATCAAAAATTTATTCAAAGCATAAATCTTTAAGCTCTCAGTATAAAATACTTACTGAGAGCATTTCAAAACTATTAATATTTTAGCATAAGCTAAATGGCTTCGCCTGACTAAACTAATATTTCAGTAGTGGTTGAATGGCTATCAGCAAAACTCATCGTGCTTGGCTCGTATTGTTGAGCTATTGTTAGAAACAAGTTTGATAAAGGTATGTCATCACTATAGGAATAGTGTGAGCCATGTTTAAAACCTAAATTTTTCCCACCTGATAAAATGATAGGGTAATTTATCGCTCTATGTGTTTTACTTGTCGCACAACCATAAAAACAAAATGTATTATCCAGTAAATTTGATTCACCTTCTTTAGTAGATTTTAATGTCTTTAAAAATTTAGCGTAACGTTCATTTAGAAAAGTTAAGTATGACGCCACCTCTGTATAATCTTTAGATTCATGAGATAATGAATGCGCATTTTTCTTAATACCAATGGCAGAGGGAAAGTTCATAGCGATAGAGTTAGCTTCAGCTGCGACTTGAAATGTACAGACTCTTGTTGAATCGGTTTGAAATGCCAACACAACAAATTTGTACATAAGATCTATATACTCTTTTATATCAGCAGGACTTAAGTTGAGGTCAAGTTCAGATGCATCAACCTTTGGCTTTGGTATTTTTTGCCATTTCTCAGCTCTTGATGTTAAGTTCTCAACATCTCTCACTGAACTAACATATTCGTCTATTTTCTTGTTATCTTCGGAACCTAGCTTTCTTTTTAAACTTTTAGTTTCTCTCATTAATTCATCGAGAATACTAGCTCTGTTTGTTAAGGCATTTTTTTCTCGTTCGGTTTCTTTTCCAAAAAGCCTCCTAAATATTTCTTTAGGCATACTTTGAGATGGAATGGGTGATCCACCTTGATCAAAAGAAAGAGTCGAACTACGATAGGGTCGATTAACCCCTCCAAATGAAGACAGTACAAGAGATGGAAACCTAGTCGACTGACCTATAGAGTTAGCTATCACCTGATCGATAGAAATACTTTGGTTTTGATAGGTATTTAAAATTTGTGATCCGGTGAGGAAAACATCCGCACCTTTATGAGCAGATGTTTTTCTCATGGAAGGATGAGATAAACCTGAAGTATAACTTATATCTTGACGTAAATTACTAAAAGGTTTTTGCATATCGGTCATTTTATAGTTTTCGCCACTTCCAAGTGGAAACCAGCCGTGTGCAAGACGATGTTTATTATCATCTTCTATCATGGGAACACCATAGGGGAAATAGCCGGCAAAAAACCTAGGTTTACTTTGGCTAGTATTATCATTAGACATACATTCTAACCAAGGTAATCCTAAACATATCCCACTAGACTGAAGAAATGTTTTCCTATCGAGATGCCAAGATTTTTGCTTCATGATTTATTTTGTCTTAAAAGGTTCAGAGAAAACAATTAGTTCAATCAACGATTGCATTTTGTATTGATTTTTTTGAAATGATTGTTGTATTTCATTCATTATGATCTTGTCAGAAAACTCTGTGTAACGCCCTAAGCTATAAGACATCATATTACTAATGAATGATTGAACAAACTTATCTTTCTTTTCTTTAAGTAAATAACTTTTTAAGCTACTTAAGTTTTTTATTTTTGTACTATTTTTAAGTGTCGTAGATGGATCAACTGAAATATGTTGATACTTCTCAGAAACATTTTCATCACGCTCACCCTCTCTCCATTGACCTAGAGCATTGTAGTTTTCAAAAGCAACACCCCACGGATCAATTTTTCTGTGACAATCTTGGCAACTTTCAATTTTAGCATGATCGGCAAGCCTATCTTTTAATGATCGTGGACCATCGTTCGTTTCTTTTTCTTCAGGTAATTCTGGAGCATTTGGAGGTGGTGGTGGCGGAGGATCATTCAGGATTTTTTCTAACAACCAACTACCTCGTTTAATGGGATGAGTGTCAGCTCCCGTCGAATTGCTAAATAAAACACTTGCTTGCGTTAAAATACCACCGCGATTTTGAGAAGGAGATAAATTAACTTTTTGAAAACCTGCAGTTGTAATATTTGGTATTCTGTAATGTTTTGCTAATTCATGGTTAATAACAGCAAAATCAGAATCTATAATATAGACGATACTTAAGTTGTTTTCGAAAATATATTGAATAAATTCTTCTGTTTCTCGTTTAAATAAACTTTTGTTTTTTAGCTTAAACTTATTGAAAACGGCTGGGTTAACTGCTATCTGCTCAATCGCATCCAAATTTAACCACTGAGATGTAAACTCAGCAATAAAGCTTTTAGATTTCTCATCCTTTATCATTCTTTTTACTTCAGAACTCAAAACTTTATCTTGATGAAGGATTCTTTTTTCTGCTAATGATAACAACCGTTCATCCGGCATAGAAGACCATAGGAAATATGAAAGTCTTGAAGCCAATTCATAATCGTTAATTTTTCTTTTTTTGTTTTCTTTTGTATCTTTTAAAATAGTGTCTACTAGTTCAGTTATGAACAAGAAATTCGGAGAACATAAAATAGTCACCAATGTAGGTAGAATAGATGCTTCAAAGCTTTTTTGTTTTAACTTTAATTTCTGATAAAGCTTAACTTTATGATGGACCTCTTCCTCAGTTACTGGTCTACGGTAAGCTTTAGTCATAAAATTTGTAAGTACTTTACTTACATAGTTAAGCTCATCTTCACCCTTCGATTTCGCAAAGAGAATTGCTTGTTTCTCTTTAGGAGGCCAAGTTTCATAATGATGAGCAGTTACTTCAACCCAATCAATAAAAAGTTTAGGTAAGTCTTCGTAACTTAATTTCGTTGTGCCTCGACGACTTTCATTAAATATTCTCAAATAAGAATCCTTGCTATCGGCATTAGGAAGTAAAGGGAAGTTTTCTCCCTGAATGATAAATTCATAAATTTCGGGCTGATCAACAGAAGCTGTTACATTAAAAGAAGTCACTTCTTTTTGTTCTGAAATATTATTGCCTCTAAAACAACCTAGTTCCAGAGATAGGTTTGGTAATTGATTATTTTTTCCTTTAATGCCTCCTGCTTTTATTCTTATACGAATGGGAGCTTTATGTGGGAGCAACTTCATATTCAAGTTGAGGCTTGGCTGAAAGCCATCACGACCTAAGCCAAGTAAACCACCCATTTTTTTATCTGCTTCAAATGGTGATTCTATCGAATCATTTACTCTATTCCCTGCTAATAAGACCCCTCGATCTTTTACATGATCCGTATAGTAAACCATCGATGAAACATTGGAACTGATTTTTAATTTTTTTATATGAGGACTTGGTTTCTTTTTAGACTTCTTCTTTTTTTTAGAAACTTCAGGAGGAGTCGTGAAAGCTAGTTCAGGTTCAAAATGAACCAAGTATGGCTTTGGTTGAACCTCTGGAGTAAGAATTATTTTTTCTAAAGCCTGTCGAGCAATTCTTTCATAATACTCTAGGTGTAAGCCTGAGGTAATGAGTGTACTATAGTTATTTTTATAACCATGTTCAGCACTTCCTTCTGGCGGCAGATTCTCTGCATAAGGTAAATCTACTTGTAATAAATCCCTTAATGTATTTTGGTACTCATAACTGGTTAATCTTCTCGTTACGACTTTCCCCCCAGTAGAACGTTTAGCTATCATGGCAGCATTTAATTCTGTCGTGAGCCATTCAACTATTAGTTTTCGTTCTGGTCCTGTTGGATGAACTTTATTTTTCAAAGGTGGCATATCACTGATATTAATTAAATCCAATGCCTCTTGCCACATGTAAGCATCTTCTCCATTAATCATGTCTGGATTTAATTCATCGATTCTTAAGTCGGCTTTTTGTTTATCAGGACCATGACAATTTATACAATATTTTTGAAGAAGTGGCTCAATATCATGAGTAAAACTGATGGGTTTGGTTTCAGCAATGACTTGAGAAATCATTGATACCAAATAGATGAGCGTCAATGTAAATTTCAGTGAATGTTGCTTTTTATTAATAACTTTATCCATGATGAATTCTACTTTCTCAACCCACTTTAAGTTTAAACTATAGTATCTCCCTTTTCACCATAAAATCTATAGATAATCTTAGCCTTTTTATATCTGATTCTACCATCATTCATTTCTGATCACATAAAAAATTCAAGTAACTAAACTTCAACAACTTAAATGGTAAAAGTTGGTTCAAAACTTATGAACTGGAGTACTTTTTGATTTAAAACAATGAACCGAACCTTGAGGTGATGACCCCTCCTTTGATTTTTATTTAACACTCATATATTCTAAATATAACCTTCGTTACTAGGCAAACTAGCAAACTACCTACTTGCTAACTTTCTAGTCATAAATAGTATATCTATTATGATAAAACAAACCTTAAGCCTTCTTATTTTTACTGCATTTTCAACATTTACACATGCTGAAAATCAAACCTTTGCCTTGTGGTCCAAGGTTTCTGAAAAATCAACTTTAGAATTAACAGAAACAGTTCGACCTCACCGTGAAGGTAGCTTAAAGTCGAGGCGCATAACAGATGTCGTTCATCCAAGTGTGACCTTTTACCCAACCAAAGAGACGGGGTTTCGCCCCACTGTATTAATATGTCCAGGTGGTGGTTATAGTGGGCTTGCTATGGGTCACGAAGGCTTTGAGGTAGCTGATTATTATAACTCCATTGGGTTTCATGCAGCTATTTTAAAGTATCGAGTTCCGAAACAGAGAGAGGCTGCTTTAGACGATGCTCATCGAGCCATAAAGCTCCTAAGATACAAAGCAGATAGCTTAAAAATTAATCCGAATCAACTTGGGATTCTGGGTTTTTCAGCAGGTGGGCATCTCGCTGCCAAAACCTCCACGACTTACAATAAAGTGAAATATTCACCTATGGATGCTGCCGACAATATGAATGCACGACCTGACTTTACCATTCTTATCTACCCTGCTTATATGCTTGAAAATGATAAGCTCAGCTCTGAATTTAATATCACAATCAATACACCTCCTGCACTTCTCATACATGCCAATGATGACAGGCATTCTGCGACAGGGAGTATGCTTTATTCAATCGCTTTAAAAAAAGCTAAGGTTGAATCCGAGGTGCATGTATTTAGCAAAGGTGGACACGGTTTTGGAATACGTGTGAAAACCCACCCTATTGGTCAATGGCCAGACCTTTCCAAGCAGTGGTTAGAAAGTGTTATTTTAAATGAAGACTAAGCCTTAACCGCTAAAACCCGTTAGCTTATTTATAGCAGCCAGTCCCTTCTCACCCAAATTTAAGCTATAGTCATTCACGTATAAGTCTATATGAGAGGACATCACCTCTAAATCCATTTCTTGAGCGTGCTTTTTCATATAATCAACAATAGGTGATCTATCTTTCCAAGCTGCACTTAAAGAGGCCTTAATAGCATCTACCAACTCATTCTTTAACTTTTCGGGCATACTTTTTTTAATAACGGGACCACCTAAAGGCAAAGGCATGGATGTATCCTTTTCCCAAGCGTCTCCCAAATCGATCATCAACTCTAGACCTAAGCTTTCATAAGTAAAACGCGATTCGTGAATCACGACGCCCATCGCTTTTTCATTTTCACATAATTCTTCAATTAACAAATCATACCTTAAGGGCTTCACTTCTATCCCTTTCGGGCCATATAGTTTTAGTAACTGGTAAGCTGTTGTATCGTATCCCGGGATATAAACAACACTTCGTTCTTCCATTTTTAAACCTGGTTTGCCCACTAACAAAGGCCCTACCCCTAAGCCTAATGCTCCACCAACCATAGATAAATCATAGGCTTTAGAGATTTCTGGATAAACAGCGTAGGAGCACTTAATGAAATCGTATTTCTTTTCGCCAGATAAAACAGCTTCATTTAAGGCTTGTATATCTAAATAATCGACCTTAATTTCTGGACCATTCCATTCAATTAAATGATTGAGTAAATAACCAAATATAAAAGTATCATTCGGGCAAGGAGAAATAGCGATGTTGATTGACTTTAAACTTTCCATTTCATGTACCTTTTATTTGCTGCCATTCCCATTTTTTAATATGCCAAGTCAGCCCTGAAGGAGATGAATTCTGCATCCACGACTTAACCCAAAAACGCCCAGCAAAGCCAGCTTTATACGCACACCAAATATCCATGGTAGGTCGGTCGCCAAACATCGCAGATTTATCCAATGACCAGCCCCTATTTTCAACTTCAGCTTTTAACCAAGGATAATCTGGCTTTTTTCCCACGGGCCAAAGTTCAGCTTTACAGTTGAATTTGTTTAAATTATTAGCATGCTGCTGAGCTCTTTTTGAAGAACAATTCGTGACCAAAACAACATCGTGCGTTTCTGAATATTTATCTAACAGATCACATACTTTTTTATCTAAGCCTAACCCATCTCCATTTAATGTATCATCGATATCAAAAAACAAATGCTGAAACTGACTTAAATATTCCTCAGCATCTTCTACTTTATCAATGGAGTGAGTCGCCCAGTTCTTACCCTTTGTTTTTAATAAAGCTAAGATACTCTCTACGTAATATTTAAGATTCACGGCTAGGCTCCTTCTGAAACCTTCGTGACTCCTTTCTTCTTTCTCTTGTTTTCAAAACGATCAATAAGTCGCAAGCACCAAAAGTAAGATGCAGTGCCAAAAGGGAATGCTAAAACCGCACTACCTATAATTAAAGGGTAAACAACTTTTACACCTAAATCTTTAACCATGAGCCATAAGTTTTCAAAATAAACGGGAAGCTCACTTAATGAACTTAATAAACCTTCTACTTTGAGCAAAGGTGCTAGTAACGTGAAAAACTCATCAAAACCTAAGGGACTATAACCAGGCATCACCAAAGCCCCGATATAGTAAAACAAAAAATACAGAAAAGGAGCATCGAATGGATTCGATATCCAAGTTAAGGCCAAAGCCAAAGGAAAGTTAAATTCTAAAAACTTATACTTACCCTTCGATACTTTGCTAAGTAAAAGGCCTACCGTAAACTTTAAAATTAAAATACTCGACTGCAAGCCCACTGTTGGAGTTAACCCCCAAAACACACCATAGGCTGCCCCTAAGGCCATCTTATGCTTAGACTCCCCAGAATAGAAGAGAAGTCTTAAAAACTTAAAATAGCCCCTTCTGACGTAACGCCTGAAGTTTTGAAATAGGCTCACGCAGTCGTTTCAATACTCCCAGAAGACTTAATATCTTTATCGTCACCATCGTCTGCCATAGCAGCCTTGTTGCCCTCTTCTTTTGGCTCTTCTACTTCTTCTTTTTCTTCAGTATTTCTTTTGATACCCTCTGGGTGTTCATCGTTAATACTACGTATAACATGTTTAAGAGGAGGCTTACGTTCAATCTCTTTACCGTCCATTAACTGACGAACTTCGTCACCTGTCAGTGTTTCGTAACTTAATAAGTGAGATGCAATTTTATGCATTGCATCATGGTTATCCTCAATGATTTTTTTAGCTTTTGCATAACAAGAATTTGTTATTTCATTAATTTCTTCATCAATTAATTTTGCTGTGCTATCTGAATGAGAGCTACTTTTAGAAATTTCTCCACCTAAAAACATTCTTTCTTCATTCGCTTCGAAATTTAATAAGCCCACTTTCTCGCTCATACCCCATTCCATCACCATTTTCTTAGCAATATTTGTGGCCTGCTGAATATCGTTTGAAGCACCTGTTGTGATGTCTCCACAGAAGATTTCTTCTGCAATTCTACCACCGTAAGCGATAGCTATTTGACCTAATAAGAACTCACGACTTCGGTGAGTTTCATCTCTCTCGGGTAAATAAAAGGCAGCTCCTAAAAAGTTACCTCTAGGGATAATCGTTAATTTATGTAAAGGCGTGGCCTTTGGCATTAACAAACTAACAAGAGCATGTCCGCTTTCGTGGTAGGCTGTAATTTTTAAGTCGTCTTCATGCATGACTTTGCTTTTCTTTTCTTTACCGAAAGCCACTTTATCTCTAGCTGCTTCGATATCTTCCGTTACAACTGCTGAACGCTCTTTTGCTACTGCAATTAACGCCGCTTCGTTTAATAGGTTTTCTAACTCAGCTCCACTAAACCCAGGTGTTCCCTGTGCAGCAGAATCTAAACTTGCATCAGCTGCGAGTTTGATTTTCTTAGCGTGTACTTCTAAAATGGCTTTTCTACCTTCGATATCAGGCAAGCCAACTGCAACATGACGATCAAAACGTCCAGGTCTTAAAAGAGCAGGGTCTAAAACATCGACTCTATTTGTAGAGGCTACAACAATGACGCCATCGTCAGAACCAAAACCATCCATTTCAACCAGGATCGCATTTAAGGTTTGTTCTCTTTCATCGTGACCGCCACCTAAACCACTACCACGCTTTCTACCCACAGCATCGATCTCATCTAAGAAAATGATGGATGGGCTGTTTTCTTTAGCTTGGTGAAATAAGTCTCTCACTCTAGAAGCACCTACCCCTACAAACATTTCTACAAAATCAGAACCTGAAATAGAGTAAAAAGGCACACCTGCTTCACCAGCAATAGCTTTTGCCAATAAAGTTTTACCCGTACCAGGGTTGCCGTGCAGTAGCATACCGTGTGGTAAACGTCCACCTAATTTAGTAAATTTAGCTGGTTCTTTTAAAAACTCGACCACTTCTTTTAATTCTTCTTTTGCTTCGTCTGCACCTGCTACATCAGCAAATGTTTTATTGATATTTTCAGGAGAAACCAATTTAGCTTTTGATTTACCAAAATTAAATAAGCCACCACCTCCAGATGATTTGATTTGACGGAAAAAGAAAAAGTAAAAGACCACCATCAAAATGATCCAAGGTCCCCAGTTTAGCAAAATCAACATCCACATATCAGGTGGAACTTGCTCTAAACCATTTGGAACATTGTCATTGATTAATTTCTCTAGATCTTCAGGAAGATCCATGATGATATTGGCTTTGTTATTTTCTTTTCGGTCTTCAGGAAGTCCGTCTTTTGACATTTTCCATGAAATTTCGCCATTTCGAAAAACCACTCTTTCTACATTATGTTCGACTAGGTCAGTTCGAAGTGTTTTTAGCGTTAAACGCTCTGCATCTCCAAACTCATCATTGCTCATCGGCAAAATATAGATAAAAAGCATCGCCAAAATAACCCAGAACATAATGCTCCATGGCTTTTTTGGTTGCTCAGCACCATTCTTCTGACCTTTTCCAGACTCTTTTGAACTGGACTTTTTTTTCTTTTCTTGACTAGGATCTGACATGAATTCTTTAGTAGTTTAATGGCAAAAATGCCAAGCGCACATGGTAAGTATTGGGGGTTTTGTGCAATTCGAGTGACTTTGCCGAAAGCTAAAGTTTCGAACTTAAGATACAATCTAACTGAACATCGTGATTTTCTGTAGGTAGCTCAAAAAACAATTGGTTTTTAAAAGATAATCCAATTTTATATCCTTTAACCTCCTTCAAGAAACAGTCGTAAAAACCACCGCCATAACCAAGACGCTGGCCATTTTCTGTAAAAGCAACTCCAGGAACCAAAATTAGGTCTAGCTCATCTGGCTTAACTTGTTTATTTTCAATCACTTCTGGCTCCAAAATATTCATTTTGGAAAGATGAAGGTCATCAAAACTGTCTATAAGAAAATGCTCCATTTTTCCTGGCCCCATAACTTTTGGGCAACAAACCTTGATTTTTCGCTCTAAACAAAGTTTAATTAAATGATGCGTTCCCACCTCCCATACCTGAGAAACATAAATACTGACTAATTTAATCTCATCCTTCAAAAATGAGACGACCTGGGCCTCAATTTCATGCTGCTCGGCTAGCCTCTCAGCTTGAGGGGTTTCCTTTAATAACTTGAGGCAAGCTCTTCTTATTTCTTTCTTACTTTTCATCTTTTAGTTTAGTATCCATCAAACTGAGATTCACCAAGGTTTCGCTATTATCTTTCCCATTATGATCGTTTTCGTTGTCGCCTAACGTGGCTCCTATGCAACGTTTCGCTTTGAACCTGGTCAGGACCGGAAGGTAGCAGCCATAAAGAGATGAGGCGTGTGCCGTAGGGTTTCCTGCGTGAAGCGGCAACACTTTTTCGATATGAATAAACTTCGAA
>JACLAC010003839.1_pt1 | contig 13592 bp, 10 predicted proteins | sample 8027881 | NCBI WGS metagenome assembly JACLAC01 (sample SAMN15725517, study PRJNA655200) | protist metagenome | isolation source: fluorescence activated cell sorting (FACS) single amplified genomes of... | place: Spain: Blaines Bay Microbial Observatory, Mediterranean Sea | collected 2016-01-19 | reverse complement strand
ATCCCATCCGCAGAAGATGTTATCCTTCTCCAACCCCTGCTGGGACTATTCGACTGTACCCAAGTCATACCAGCGTCAGAGGAATAATAGATGAAGTCTTCTACCGTATAACCGAGATAAGATCTAACAGCTGCCATCTTCATCCCATCCGCAGAAGATGTTATAGCTGTCCAACTCTTGCTGGGACTAGAGGCCGGACATGTACCTCCATCACTCATAGCTGATGGGAAATATCCAGCAGGTACAATCGTACAGGTCGTGGCATCACTCTCGTAGTACCCTGTGTTACATACACATTTGCCAGAGCTACAAGTTTGCTCTCCTGGTCCATCGCACTGACTCGGTGACGAGCACGCCTCACCAAGCGCTGCCAATGAACGATGATTGTTAATGGAGGAAGCATTTCTTAAGGTACCTCCAAAACTCGAATCCTCTCTTGCAAAGGCCACACAACTCAAGCCAGCGCATACCGCAAGTGTAACCACTCTTAACATTAAAGAGAGCGCCATCGTGAGGAATGAAACTTAGTTCGATAGCCTGACAGAGAGAGTGTTCGATGAACAGGGAAAAGTAATGTTGAAACAAAAAAGTGAAAGCGATTAGAATATTAGAATCTGTCAGGCAAAATCTAAGCCGTCAGCCGTCAGAGCGCAGAGCTCAAGAATTAAGAATCAAGAATCATCAAGAGTCAAGAGTCCTTCCATTTCGAGAGAAACATTAACAATAGGGCTGGCACAAACGATATAATCCATATTTCAAGCACACTTCGTCCTTAACAAGTGAACTATATGCGTGCACCAGAAGGTCAGAAGCAAGTGACAAGAAGCAGCATGCAAGAGTACAAAAAAGCCTGGATAAAAGCACCATTAAAGCGAAGTTAGGCAAAGTGTAGCAGCAATCAACAATGACTTTCACCTACTTGGAGTATTCAAAGTACTATAAACTTAATTAGATTGCCTGAAGAAGAGAAAAGTGTGCTTTGGTGAAATTCCATCAATAAAGAGAAAAGAGAAAAGCCAGGGAAAGAGAAACATGCGGGGACCTCAGCAGGAACCTGGACAGCAACCATGTTGATTGATTGATACAGCTCTCTTTACAACCAAAAAATCAACATCATTTTTTACCAGTGGACGTGGTTGCAAAAGTCCAAGGAAGCCAGGAAGCGTTTATTAATCGAGAATTTCAAGTAATCTGAAGATGCCAACGAGGCCCAGTGTTTCCCTTTACTTCCGTGTAACCAAACGAGGTTCATTCGCTCATGGTTTCATTACCAGAATGAGACATTGTAGACATATATCAAGCAATCGATTACTAATTAAGAAGAACGCTCGCGATGTACTGGATCAAAAGATCAGTATCCTTGAAGCAATTGATCAAGATCAGTATGTTTACAAGGACAAAGAGTTTTTCGGCGCAAGCATCGGTGCTCACATAAGGCATTCTCTTGATCACTTTGGGTGCGCAATGGCTTCCACAGTCTCCAAAGAATACGACGTAAGCAGATCGCGGGGCGGTAGCGTCGAGATTTCGAAGAAGGCTGCGTTGAAAGAAACATTGAATCTGCGCAGGGCGATCGATGATGTGGATGTTTCCAATGAATCATTATGGAATCAGCCTCTTAAAGCTGTCTTTCTTGCAGACCCCCAAACTGGTAAATTTTTCACTGCGGAGAGCACTTTCGCTAGGGAGATAGCATTCGCTGCACACCATGCGACACACCATCATGCGATGATCTCATTGATGATCTCTGCAAGGGGAATAGACAAAGCGCAACATCTTGACGTTGGCATCGCCAACAGTACACAGATGTTCATGGGAAAAGCCGGCGAGAAGCAACCTTCCTAGTTATTGTTAAGGCTGGAAATACAGAAATACGAAAAGACACAGAAACCAGAGTTTCTGACTGATGGAAAGGGATTTCGGAGCGGCTGTGGTGATGTAAAGATTGATATACGGTAATTCAATGTAACTTTGTAAATTAGCTCTCTTCCTCTTTATGTACTGAACCTATTTACAAATCTCAGAAACTCAGAAAAGAAAAAAAGTTTTCTCTTTCCTTTTCTTGTTCAGTTTTTAAAGATTGTCGAAAAACTATCCTGTTAAGAGGTAAATCGCCCCGCATAATTGAAAAATCTAGTTTCACCATGGGTGTTTGTGAATCGTGCATGAAAGCCGAAGAAGAGGAAAGGCTTCCTCTTCTTGGACCTGACCACGACAAGCAAGCAGAGCAAATTGAAGCGGAACAGAATACAAAGGAAGAAGACAAAAAGAGTTTTTTTGAGACATTAATTGATGACGCCAATCGTAGATTTATTAGTTCAGAGTATCGTCACACACAACGCAGCAATTTCACTGCAGAGGAAATGAGGTAAGCGGTATCACCCTGCTTTCACGCTATGATATGAATCCTGATATTTTAAACGAAAATACACTTTGCTAACGATAATTTTGATCATGTATTCATTGATTTTTTGGTTCAATTTGATGAAATGATGGGGCGCGAATAACACCTTGATTAATAGATCGATACTTGAAAACGCGCAAGTGGACCAAACTTTAATATCGTCTCCAATTATTGGTGCTCGATTTGAGACCGCACTATCTCGGAGCCCTAGCGAACTTTCATCATTAGCGCATCTACAAATACCTGATTCTGCCTTGATACGTGCACTTAGCGACCCCGTTAGTGTATCAGATCGGGTAGACGCGGGTGCAGACGAAATCGCTGAGATTGTGAGCTCTCACATCCGTCGGGACAGGCATACTAAGACCACAGCTGCTAGTGTAGGCGATGACACACAGTCCGGTAGAGACGGTCACTCTGTTGTCGCTCATTTCAAACCTCTATCGGTATTAGTCAACTAGGAAGGAGTTTTTGAAGAGTTCCTCGTGGGAGGAAAGAAATTCCGCAGCGGCGATTAATTGTGAAATTTGCTTTAGTTGTGATCTATAATTTGTGAAAAAACGCGAGATCATACAATATACACATTTCTGTAATCCCTCCAAAGGAAGGAATATCAGTAATCTTTTCTGTAACCGTCCCAGTCACCAGGGGGCACAAAGTTTGTTTCTTCCATGAAATTCAGGAGAAAACACGAGGGACCGTCGGCCGCACCTGTCTGTAAAGACAGCTTCTTTGTATGCTCGAAAGTCTCTTTAGCCTTTTCCCAGTCGCCTTCAATATAAGCTTGAATACCAACATGGAAAGTACTTCGGTATTTCTCATTCACTCTGTGACGGAGGTCCACCAGGTCTGGATCTCCACGCCAACAGTCTTCGTGATACTCCTTCATGACAATTGTAGGCGTTTCGAGCCTCTTTGACTCTTCAGCTTTCTTCGCCTTTTCCGCCTCAGCTTTCGCTCGCTTTTTCTCTGCTTCTTCCGCAATCTCTTCGGGCGACATGGCCATCCGCGCAGCTGCACCGATGCTCGCCCGCCTCGCTGCCGTGCGAAACTTACCTGTAATTGCTTTCAGGGTGGGCATCAGCTTCTTGCTAATGAGTTTGCGGTTAGGATCGGCCCAGTCGATGCTCAGATCACTATCGTACGTGTACAAGCCCAATGGCTCCTCAGACGGTGCCGGACGAATACGGTCTACTTGACGGATGAATTTCGCTGCAGCAGGACTCAACAGCTTAAAAAAGTTTTCGGAAATTAGCAGCGGGGTACCATAAGCCTTAGTCGACGATTCCAAAAATTCTGTGAAATTCACATGGGGTGAGAGATACGATGCATCGATTTTGCGATGGGAACCGATGGCACCTTCAACTGCCCAGCCAACATGCAGTCCTGACCCGATGCGTACGTGGTAGCCTGGAAAGCGTTTGTACAAACGGGCAGTACTAGCACTTGAGAAGTTTATGATGAACTCTTCATACCTTCCTAGCTCAATGAGGGCCTTACAAAAGCACAAAAGGGCTTGATCCGCATGTGCCGAAGTCTCCCTTGCACCCCAGCGCTCTTCGAGTTTCCACGTGAGAAGAAAGGCATCTCCGATGTTCTTATTAGCTGCACCACTGCATTGCACGACAATACTGTGAAGAATGTGACCAATACGATTAACAAAAAGCATGACTTCTTCTTGCAAGCATTCCGTCGTGTCTGTGAATTGTCTTACATCACAAAACCCGAAAATAGAATGAATCATATGGCCTCCTCCCAAGAGATTGACTTCCGTTCCGTGTGACATGCTGCTGGCGATGACGGAAGCGCCAGCTTCCCCGAAGCCGACCTTCATGAGACGTCCAATTTTAGTGATCGTTGCAAGCAGTGCTGTAGTCTCCATGCCATCCACGAAACCGTCAGCTGCGCCGAGCATCTTGTACTCCACACCTAGTGGATTCGCCGAAATTTTCGACACTAGTTCAACCATGCGCTCTATCGGAGTAATGACAAGTCTTGTCACATCCGAGCTAAACATGAACGAAGAAATTATTAACACAACAATCACAAATAGAGTCGTGTATATTGCCATAGTTGACTCGTTAACTTTCTGGGTGCGATTATCAACCCACAGTGTTGTGCGGAAGCTACTATCAGAGCTCTCTGTATAAAACTTGGACATTTCGCTAACGCGAAGTGCATCAACTTGCGCAGCATCAGTGAAAGACTGTTGTAAAGACTCACCTTTGTAAGACAAATCGAGATAAATAACATCTAAATTTTTCTTGGTAAAGTCTATCGCCAAATCCCGGCTCACGCCCAGGGATGGATTGGTTAAGGCCTTGTAGGCAATAGCATGGATAAACGAAACCGCAACTTCAGGCTCGTTATTTGTATCAACCACTGTAAGAAGAGGAATTAAAATGAGCATAATCAAGATCATGATGATGACGCGCCTGTTGGTTAAGTCAGTCATTGCAGCTCCAACTCGGGACTCCTTGCCCACGTTGACAACTTCCTCCTCGCCTTGGTCGTCAAGAGCGACCAGTTTGTCTTCCTCTTGATCCACTTCCTTTTCTTGAATCTTCGCGGAGTACTTATACAGCTTCACTAGACGAACCAGGCGAACCATGCGCACAAGTCGTATTGTCTTTGATGCTCTAGCACCTGTGTTCGCAGGGTCGCCAGCTCTGTTCAGATCATCCGCACCCAGGTCTGCACCAGTCCAAGGGATCTCAAAGATCAGAGATAAAGTTGCAATAACATCACTCCAAAAATAAAAGCTTCCAAATTTGGATCTCCTAATAAAATGCTGCAGGGCGGTTTCGCCTTTGCGCATTTCTTGGTCAGGAATTACTAAATAATCATCTTTGCAAAAAGAAGCGGCTAATATTTCCAGAATGAACAAAAAGAAGGCAAGTGAGATTATACCGATAAACGCATCATCTGCTGATTTTGGTGCCGCTGCTGTGCGTAAATCGTCTGAAAATAGCGCCCAGATGGTCACAATAGCCATGGATATGACCACTGGTAGTGAATCGAACGCGATCTCCGTTTGTTCCTTCGCCCAGGCGACATTCTTTTCCCACTCACTTTTTGCAATCACTGCATCGATTTCCTCTCGCGTGTTCGAGTTAGTAGAACCTCCGATCATGACCGAGTTGCGATGACCAGTCTTTGTCCTCGGATGGATCGCGTCATCCAGTGCATACCCGCCCCTTTTCACCAACCCAGCACCAATCCCAGTCCCGCCACTATCTGTACTTGCAGTCGACTTGATTGGAATGACTTTTTGTATGGATTCGTCACCTCCCTGAGATTTGATCTGACTCGGTGCTGGAGCTGGAGCCGGAGCTGGAGCCGGAGCTGAAGCTACAATTGCATCAGGAGTAACTCCCGTTGATGATAACTCAACACCACCTTCGCTTGCATCAATGGTAGGCGATTGATTCTCACTCATTACTAAAACGATAAAGTAGCGTCACAGGTAGGAACTGTTTTGTAATTTTACGATTGCGGCCACTTTCTATCAAATCTAAACACCAAGTACAATTTTTATTGACCTTTCCTTTCCATAGAAGTAAAATAGGAAACTAGACTCGAGCTCTGCTAAGGGGAGGGTCGATAACAAAATTGGGGAAACTGGAGACGTACAGACGTACAGCGCCTGGAGCGTCGGAAAAAAAACACACCAAACACCAATCAATTTTCCCCCCCACTTCACCCTTTACCCACCAATTACTCCTTTATTTACCACAAGAATTAATTCGTGATATTAAAACTTCTTACTTTATGAGAAAGGATGGCATCCTATATGCGAAAAAGTCTTAAACATAGTTTTAGAGTAGCGAATATCCTTCCTTTCTTAAAGCGCGGAGTGAGCGCGAGACTATTTACTTCTTCCGCAGCCTCTCTTAATTCTATACAACCAGATTTGACTAAAGTGAGAATAACGTTCGTAGAAGATGATTTAGAGGATGGGCCTCGCATAGTCGTGGATGCTGCGGTCGGAGCAAAACTTGTTGATGTCGCCCTCGAAAATGATGTGGATATTGAAGCTGCTTGTGGTGGCGAGCTGGCGTGTAGCACTTGCCACTGTGTGTTTACAGATTTGAAATTGTATGAATCGCTCCCACCCAAACAAGAAGAGGAAGAGGACATGCTTGATCTCGCCGCAGACCTGACTGAGACGAGTAGATTGAGTTGTCAACTCGAGGTTACTCCCCAGTATGAAGGCTCAATCATTCTTGTTCCAGGACAAGCTCTCTAGAGGTACATTCTCTCAACTGGCGACATTTATTGAAGTATACACGAAACTAAAGCAGTGGAAGTGTTTTGAGTACATTTCCATTTCACCGACATCCAGTGTGGGCGGTTTCTTCACCTTAATTCCAAACCGGCACTTCAAATTTGGGACTGGATATTCAATTGATTATGATCTTAACACACGCAAATATTTATTTTTTGTGAATTTATGGGACTGACTAGACATTATGTTTTTATTCAAATGTACTTTGGCCTAACTAGATGTGACCTGCAGATGACTATCCCGAAGATGAGCATCACCACAAGTGTCCTTTCGGCTTCGGTTCTGGCTCTTCCCCCTTACCCCTCTGCAACCCAACCCATCCGGATGCTCATCTGTATCTCTGCTCTATCTCGTTCGAATAGCAAATAGAGGCAGTGGATGGGTTTGTCCAGTTACTTGGAAAAATACATTGCAAGACAGTGCCACGCTTGATCCGCAGCATAAATGTTGCTTGGTTGCTCGGTGCCAGTTTAGGTTGGGTCTGATAAGGTGGATTTCTTTATACAGAATGATACAACTTGATGATTCCCCTACTCTACTCCCTTGGCGGTGGCGGTCTAGTGCAAGCGGTGGGCAAAGAGTGTGTCGCCGTACTCAAGCCATTCCTCTTTTGATATCCACATTTGCTGAAACGAACCGCAAATGGCGAGTATTGATCCCCCGATCCAGGCGGCATTGAGCCGCTCCTCGGTCATTTGCTGTTGTACCTTACATTTCAATAATGCAGGAAATATTTTCGATGCTTCCAATTGTAGACGCTGGTGTAGACCATCAATCAAAGAGCACCCACCAACTAGACACGTATTTGCGAGCAAATCTTTTCGACAATCGACGTCGCTTCGCAGCACTGCTGCGCGGAGTAACTCTGCGAGTCCCGCCTTGGTGGAATCTACCATCAGTGGTTGCTGATGCGCCGGTAGGCCAGCTTTAGGCTTGTCAATGCCACCAGGAATTGCTCCGAAAAAGAGCTCCTCTGCCCCTGTGCAGAGCTCGTCGCTGTGGCCTATCAGGGTTCCATCTGGTAGTTCATACTTCGGTAACTTGATTACTTCTGTAATGAATGAATGCCGCTTTTCTGGCGGTACAGGCATGTATGGTACGAAACTCATCCACTTTTTAACATCACGGACTATGTCCCTACAGTGCATTTCCCTCAACGGGGAGCTGCAGTGAGCTGGAGTTATCGCTCCTGCTTTTCCTACCTCAAACCATGGCCGCACTGCGATACCTGCACCAGCGAGGGCCTTCGAAACCAAATTATCAAGAGCATTTCCACCGCGAGTTGTGCACACAGTGGCCTTTTTCAGTGCATAGCCGTCTACAACAGGAACAATGCGAGTACCAGAAGCACCGACATCTATGACTGCGGCAGTCGTGCGTCCGCTACTGAATGCCGCCATGACTGCATTGTTGGCTATCCAACTCGCTGGAATATTCATGGATTCAAAGCAAAATTCCAGCAGATGATTTTTATCTTTTGTTGACTGAAAATAATTTTCTGCGAGCAGCAGGGGGTACTCACTCGGATCTACAGCCATTTCAGCAGTGGTCCCGTAGTTAAGGAGCCTTTCCACAATATCCCAGTTGATAGATGTTTCTCCATTCTCAGAGTGAGTAAATGGTTTAGCTACATCTATATCAGGACGAATATAGCGCAACTTCTGATCCCCACAGATATAACCCTGCCTTCTTGTGCTGCCATCGGCCTCGTTATCATCCAAATCCATTGCTTTGCTGCTACTCGAAGAAACACCAGTCTTCCTTGAAGCACTTTCTCCTTCAATTATTCCCACATCAGAACGAAAGCGGTAGCGCGGCACATCCTGCCCGGCGAATCCAAAGCGACACTGGGTATCTCCTAAGTCGACAACGCATCCTTTGACCTCATCGCCGCAGAACATCTGCTGTACTACTGATTGAACAGCAAGCGACATCTTTTGCACAATAACCTTGTTAAAATTCGATGTAAGATGGGGGTCGTCGTGCTGGCATTATTTGTTTTGTCATGTTTCATGTTTTCTATCGATGGCACGCCGCCCCACCGCCCGCAGGCCAAGGAGAGGTTGAAGGTTTTTCCATACATTTCCATACCGAACACAAACAAACTATGTGGGATTGTGGTCGCCTACTTAATTTACTGTGGTCGTCGGCGGTGCAGCGGTCACGCATTTCTCACATTTGAAACAGATGTTTATACTCCTTACTCAAAGCATGACGCTATTGTATCTAGTATACACTATAAATTTCTCGATCGACTGTTTGACAAATTCTCAACCCCACTGCGAGTTTCTTGAATACATTTCATCACTACGAGAACGGTTGGCACTCAAAGAAGGGGCAGATGATTTCTTGTGATTATTTGCTTTTCGCCTGGTGGCATTCTTAGTCCCGCTTGATTCAATCGAACCAGCGGCGGTGGGATCCACATCACCCACCCTGCCCACATCATTGGTACTGATGGTCGCACTGAAGTGCGCACAAAGTGTATCCAGTATGTCAGGGGAACCCGCATGCTTTGACAAAAATGCTGCCACGCGCTGTTTCCCAAGTACGGTGATGAGAACTTTCACAGCCCTGTCCTTTTCCTGTTTTGCTTTGATTAGCGCTTCCTCCAACTCCCGCTCTCTGCTACGTTTCGCGTGTTTGAGACCATCTCCAGATTCCCCGTCTTCCCCCAAACTTTCACTTGTCCTTCCTATCATTACCTTTTCAGCTTCAGCTTGTGTCAGACGACTCTGCAACTGCTTGACCGTGAGTTCTAAACTGCGATTTATATTGCGTTGTGTTGCTATTTTTTCAGCGCAAACTGCCAACTCATTTTCAAGCTCCGTTTCACGCGTTAGAGCTTCTGCACTTCCGGGCTGTTGACGCAGACGTGAATTACTCCGATCCAATTTCTTCTGCAACTCAAATACCTCAGCTTCCAGATCACGAACACGCTGATTGCTTTTCGTCAGAGCAGCTGTACTGGCAGCGTTTGTCTGGGCCTTCTGCGTGCTGGGAAGCTGATTCAACAAATCGTCGATATCCACAGCTTTCGTGGCACGCGTGGGAGTGCTGGCATCTTTCATCTCCTGAACAGGTGTTTTTGCAGATGCTGTAGAAACGCTTGTTGCTGACTGCACGGTCGCTGGTGCCTTGGGTGGCATCGCTGATGGGGGTGGCGATGTCGTTACAGGAGCCTCAGGAATACCTGCTTTAACGCCATCTTTGGTTTCCGAAGCAGATGAAGACACTGAGGGAGGCATGGAACTAGATTCTGCTGGCTCAGTAGAAGGGGTTGCCGCAGCCTTGAGCGAACCGGCACGTGCCTGGTTTGCAGTGGGTGCAGCCCTGGCGGGAGGTGGCCTCGACTTCGCGGGGGGCTTACTCACGGGAGCTGCTATCTTTCCTAGCGCCGCCGATGGAGCAGTCGCCGGGGGTTGCGTACCAGGCTTACCACTTGGTGGGGCAAGACGTGCTGTTGCAGGTTTTTGTTTTCCTGATTCACTTTCTGAATCAGACCACTACGTGAAACGAGGGAGGGGAAAGAGTGGCAAATGTTAGAGGTGCAAAGGGACAGAATCTCCAGAAACACACAAACACACACACACTGACTTACATTATCATCAGAGTCGACGGCACTTGCAGCACGTGCTCGTGTTGGGTTCACCTTCTCCAGCATAGATGTGTCGAAGCCTCCAGAGCTTTGACTCGACGATGCTGGAGGTGGTCCTCGTGCTGGAGGTGGTCCTCGTGCTGGAGGTGGTCCTCGTGCTTGAGGTGGTCCTCGTGCTGGAGGCGCACCTTGTCCTGGTGGTCCTCGCGCAGGAGGAGGCCCTCGTGCAGGAGGAGCAGCTTCTCCTGGTGGTCCTCTTGGAGGAGGGGGACTCGTATTACGGGCACCTGGTGGTCCTGGCTGTCCTGGTGGTCCTGGTGGTCCTGGCTGTCCTGGTGGTCCTGGTGGACCACGCGCAGGAGGACCTCTTGGTGGAGGGGGACTCGCATTTCGGGCAGCTGGCGGGCCAGGAGGAGGTCCACCTCTTGGTGGTGGGCCGCGACCAGGTGGACCTGGTCTTGGAGGAGGAGCTGCCATATTTCAGTTACAGACCACAAAGTTAGCTCTTTATTTGAAAAAAAAATCAACACAACACTTCAATGGTTTTGGTTGTTTTAAGGGGGGTTGGGCAAAGTAACCGGACAACCCACTTTCTTTTAAAAGAGAAAACTTTCTCCCGTGCTCCCGTGGAAAAAAAAATATTCGAAAACGTTAACACTTTGTTAGGGAGTTGTTGTTTCACGTGAAAGGTTTCAGGATCTCTTTCTTGAAGGTATATATTTTGTCTATTACTGGCTCTGAAGGTGGATTGAATTTCAAGAAAATCATGGACTTCGTTCGTGACTTTGCTGCATCGCATCCACTTTTTGAGGAAGCATCTATAGACGAAAGTAAGGATTGGATATGTGCTCTTAGTTCAGTTACATTACCGTCTAACAAAAATTTGGTGGATTTACAGCTACGCAAGTTATATGGTGTGGAAAAAATCAAGCGTGCCGTTCAACTCTCTGTGAACGACCTGTATAATCGCTGGCAACATGCTGTCGAAACGGACGACGAGCTCCCTGAGCAAAGCAGCGAAATTGAAAGTATGGATACAAAGTTGCATGAATTGCGTGTTGAAGCGACTGCTTTACAGTCGCTTGGGTGGCATCACCTTTATCGATCGGATGTACTTGAAGTGCTGCATCGAGCGGTGGAGACGCACGTGAAAGTAAGCTGCAAAGAAGATTTCGAAACACCAATGCTACCAGAATTACAAAGGTGGTTACAGGAAGCACTCCTGCCCTTCGCGTTATCAATTCTGTCCACCGAAGCCGATGCAGAGGCTGAAGCCTACGATCATGATAAGCAGAGGAAGCCAGGTCATAATAAAGTTGACAGTGACCATCTTTGGAGCTCGTTGAGCCACTGCCTTCTCCGCTCTTTGTCCTTGCTGCGCGCATCGGAATTATTCGACCTAGTCGTAGAATTCCCTGATAGCCTGTGTGCTGCACGGGAGTTCAAGGAAGCGGCGGCCGCCAGCAATAGCATCGGCGCAGTTGGTAAAATTTTTCGCGAGACAGTCCGTCGTCGTTTACTGCACTCTGGAGCAGGCACAGCACAGATCATAGATTTTTATATAAACATGATCCGTGCTCTGCGTGTCATTGATTCTTCCGACCTTCTACTCAACTACGTTGGTTCCCCTATCCGGAAATATCTCCGTCGCAGAAAGGATACAGTGCGTTGCGTAGTATCTACCTTATTACAAGGGCGTAGTAGCGAGCTTCACAGCGAGCTACGCAAAGGTAGCAGCCTGGAATACGGCCCAGACGAGGACGACGAGGACAAGGGTCCAGGTCTGCAGTGGCAGCCACGGCGGCGAGATCCAGACCTTGCAGACGTAACCAGTGAGGCATCTGGTCTTGATGTTTTAGCCCTGCTGATAAGCATTTATGGATCAACAGACCTATTTGTGAAAGACTATCGGGCCCTACTCGCAGATCAGCTCCTGCAAAATCTCGAATACAGGGCAGATGGGGATATGGCTACGTTGGAGCTGCTAAAGATCAGATTTGGTGAACCCGCCCTGCACACTTGCGAGGTCATGCTTCGTGACTTAGAGGAAAGTAGGCGCATTAACGGAGCAGTGCTCAAAGAAAGAAAATCAGATGCTGACTTAGGGGTCGTCGACATGATGGTGCTGAGTGAGCACTACTGGCCCCCGCTACCCACCGAAGAAGATTCACTCACACTGGCTCCCACGGCCCACGCATCCGTGCAGAGATACCTGGACATTTTCAAACAGGTCAAGAAACCACGCCACCTTGTACTTGCACCTCAGCTGGGGTCTGTGGAGCTCCAACTTGATTTCGACGATGGCTCGGTCAGACATTTCACTGTCTCTACAGCCCAAGCATCAACAGTTTTATTCATTGCCGGCGATGGACAGAAATGGGCAAGCTCAGATGGGTGTTTGAGTTTAACAGAATTGGCTAATTTACTAGGTGTACAAGAAGCCGAGGCGCATCGCTACGCTGCATTCTGGGTGAATAGAGGTGTGGTGAGACAACGCAGCTTGACAGCACAGGCTGCCACGCGGCGTGACGAGGAGCAAGCTGAATTCCGTTCCCATAATGGCATAGATAACGCAGCTCCTGCTTGGTCCGACCCATTCTTAGATCATCCTGATGCAGCAAGTTTTGCGGGGAATACCATATTATTTGACATAGATGAGGCACAGGCCGCAAAGGCGGCGAACGATCAATCTCGTGCCCGCAAGAGTGCTCGAGAATCTTCTGGTGTGGGCGTTGATGGGGTGGACAACGGAGACTCCATCAGCAATGCCAGTGGTGATGATGATGATGATGATGATGATGACGATGATAATGATAATGATAATGATAATGATAATGATGATGATGATGATGATGATATCATAGATGATGAGAATTATGCATCTGGTTCCGTGCTTGCTGCAGCAGCCGCGGCTGCTGAGAAGGCGGCGGTGAGCACCTACGAAAGTTACATCAAAGGAATCCTGTCAAGCCACGGGCAAATGGAGATAGGAAGGCTGCACACTATGTTGAAACTCGTCATGGGTGAAGATAGCGGGAGTGGCACCAAATTCGATATGACTTTCATATCTTTCCAACGATTTCTACAGGGCTTGATTGAACGCGATGTTCTTGAGGCAAGTGATGGAGTATATAGGGTCAGAAAGGCGACGGGGTAAATTTCCTCGACAAGGTGTATTTGCAGTGCAATGTTCAATTAAGTGTTCGTGTACTTCTTGTTATTGATGTAATTAATGTATTTAATAGACCTTAATAGACCTAGATTTTCCCTACCATGTAAAATAGTCTCAACTAGCGTTTTCA
>JACLAC010000278.1_pt1 | contig 13592 bp, 5 predicted proteins | sample 8027881 | NCBI WGS metagenome assembly JACLAC01 (sample SAMN15725517, study PRJNA655200) | protist metagenome | isolation source: fluorescence activated cell sorting (FACS) single amplified genomes of... | place: Spain: Blaines Bay Microbial Observatory, Mediterranean Sea | collected 2016-01-19 | reverse complement strand
TTATTTGTCTTTATACTCAACAAAGGAAAAAATTAAGAAGCAGACAGTTGACAAGCACAATAAATTATGTCGGATAAGCGTGAAGTTGATTTGAAAAATAAGTTAGATGAGGCAACAAACGCAGATCAAGAGAAAAAAGCATTTTTAAAGAATTTTTTTGAAGACGAAGAACCACTAAATAAAACTAAGAAGGCAAAACCAAGTAGAAAACAGATTAATGACAGAAATGCAAATAGTAGACCGAGTACCACAGCAGCAAATAAAAGGCCATCAAAGTATGCTTCTCCTATAAAGACAAGGTCACAACCATCGAAGTCGGCATCTGCAAAAAGTTTAAGGGCAAAAACCAGAACTGCAGGTAGTGGAAGCAGTAGGTTATATGACAGACGACCAACCACATCACAAAGTCTAAGGGGGAAACGTGGCCCACCAGTTCGAAAATCACCAAAAAAGTACGCACCTATAAATATGGATATAATCAATCGTTTATCAAAACCTAGGCAAAAGAAAAAACCAAGTAAATACCATGTCCAACCATCCAGCGCTACTGGGCGTTGGAGTAAACCTGGTGGAGGTAGGTTCTCAAATGCTAGACCGAAAAGTGATATCGAAATAAAAATGTTGAGAGCGGCAGAAACACCAGGCCCGGGACAATATAAGCTTCCACAATTTGGTAGTGGACAAGGTGGAATTCGTATTAGTGACGCAAATCCATTAAGTGATATTGATCTTAAAATGATCAGAGCAGCAGAGACACCTGGGCCAAATCAATACAATGTCGCACACGATTATAGTAAAATGGGGGGTGGACGCTTTAGTACAGCAAAACCAATGACATCCACCGAAATTATTATGCTTCGTGCAAGCCGCACTCCCGGCCCTAATCAATACTCTATTCCATCTACCCTTGCAGACGGCGGTGGTAGATTTAGTACGTCCTTCCCAAAAACAGATATAGAATTAAAAATGTTGAGAGCGGCAGAAACACCAGGCCCGGGACAATATAAGCTTCCACAATTTGGTAGTGGACAAGGTGGAATTCGTATTAGTGACGCAAATCCATTAAGTGATATTGATCTTAAAATGATCAGAGCAGCAGAGACACCTGGGCCAAATCAATATGACATGGCAAAATATTCTGGAACTTACGGTATGTCTGGTGGTAAATTTAATGAAAGTAGACCAAAATCAGAAATTGAGCTGATACAATATAGGGCCAGTCAAACACCTGGTCCAAATCAATATGGATTTGCAGATGTGCCAGATAGGATGAAAGGTGGAAGAATTTCAACAGCTAAACCAAAAACTGATACTGAAATTTTGATGCTACGAAGTGCAGAAACGCCAGGTCCAAATTATTATAAAATTAATGACGATTACACTCGTCCAAATACAGCTGGTGCAATTAAAATTTCTGATGCAAACCCAAAGTCAGATATTGATTGGATCATTTTAAATGCTAGTCAAACTCCAGGCCCTAATCAATATTCACCCGATAAAGATGTTGCAAGTCGCTTACGTGGGGGTCGTTTTAGTAGTGCAAGACCAAAATCAGATTTGGAATGGACAATACATAATGCCTCAGAAACACCAGGTCCAAATGCATATGACATTAGTTTATGCCCTCCGCCTAATTTGCCGAAATTTTAAAATTGTTTGAAAGCTAGTAGTAGCGTATATCACTCATACGAAAAGATGTACATTTCTATAGACACGAGTTCGTAAAATACTGTTTTTTATAATAAAATAAAAAGAAGAGAGATTGCATTTTTAATGTGTACAGTGTGTGTGGTTGTAAAAAAATAAATAAAAACGTGCACAAAAAAAACAGATATGTAAAAAAATGAGACACACACAAGAAGCACGAAGCTTTCGTATTTTAAAAAAAATTATATTTGCGTGTATAAAATAAATAAAATCTTTTTAAATTTTAAGTAAGAGAATTTTTTATATTATAGATTTCGTAGAAGTATGATATCATATATTATACGAGTACATTTAATTAATGCATTAACTTATTATAAAATCATCTCGCTCGCTTTCATTTATTTTTAAACTTCATCACTATTTATTGCCCCGTAATCATCAACGATGTTACTATTACTATCTAAATTTTCATAATAAATATTACTATCACCATTACTATCTTCCTTCAATAGATTTAAGCTATCATCAAAAGTATCATTTTGATCTATGCTTCGTCTTATCAATTTCCAAAACTCTTGCAAATCTTCTTTAATAACATAAAATATAAATGTCAAATATAACACTCCTACAAGAATTACGAACATGAAAAAAAGTGGAGTTTGTGGTGTTGGCCTGTGTTATATATATAAAAAAAAAGGGTATTTTGTTAGATATTTTGAATATATATATTATATATAATATAAATAAATACGTATATGTAAGTTTTCAAGTTCATATAAAGGGAGGCACAAACTTACGAATTTGGCGCAGTCACAAATGTTGTAACTAAATAAAAATTAATAACTATAACGAGAGCAGCTAAAAACCAACATACGACTTTTACTGGACCACGATTAACAAATTCACCCATCACTCTTGAATCTGAAGTGAAATGTAAAACAGGTAACACAGCGAATGGCAACTGTACACTTTGCAAAACATTTAACCATTCATTTAAGACATCCCCAGCAGTAGCATTAGATGATGAAATGATCGCCACTGCAATTGCGGGACCAATTGCTACACTGCGTGTGATCATAACCCGTATCCATGGACTGACTTTCCAATTTAAAAAACCTTCCATAACAAATTGTCCAGCAAACGTACCAGTCATGGTTGAACTTTGTCCAGCTGCTAATAATCCGATTGCCCACACGAATTTAGCGCTTTTACCAAGAAAACCTTCTAATGCCGTACCAGCATTATGTAAACCTATACCACAACATTTACCTTCCAAACCTAACGGTGTTACACAACTTAAATATTCTCCTGTTTGTAAACTGATATGACAGCCGTCGCGTTCTGGCCCAGGATAACAAGCCAAATTAACATTACTGCCATTTATGATCACATTCCCCTCTACTAATCCTGTTTGTGTATCCCAACCTGGTCGTGCGCATTGATTTCGATTAAAAAAACCACGTGAAAACACCGCGACTACCGCACCATTAATTAAAAAAGAGACGAAAAGTGCAACACTACCTTCAATAGAGAAATATTTATTTGCTAATTCAATTTGCTTTGGATCACGGCGATTGATTTTGCGGCTAGTTACCAGTGCTGAATGTAAATATATATTATGTGGCATAATCACTGCACCTAATATTCCAACGGCTTGAACAAGCGCGTAATCATCAACAGTTGGCACAGCCGTGCCAAATAAAATACCACCACCATCATCACTCATGCCACCTAACCATTGTGGATCTGCACCAGCAAAATTAATCACAAAACAAACCAACATAATAAAAATAAGTGAAGCGAAAAAGGCCTCTAAGGCTCTTGTACCTAATACATGTAATAGGAGAAACGTGAAAGTATCAAGTCCTGTCACAACACATCCTACCCATAATTTCCAACCAAATAATATTTTAAATGCAATTGCACTGCCAACCACTTCTTGTATATCGGAACCAATAATAGCTAATTCCGTCATGATCCATAATATAAATGATGTAGGTCTTGAGTATCTTTCCCTGCAAACTTCTGCAAGGTTTTTACCGGTCACTACGCCTAAGCGTAACGCTAAGATTTGCAACAACAAACCAGCAACAGTTGCCCAAAATAACATCCATAGTAGTTGCATCCCTGCATATGCCCCTGACTGTAAGTCCGCTTCAAGATTGCCAGGATCTAAGTAGGCAATAGACATTAACCAACCAGGCCCAGTATATGCCCATAGTAATTTAAAATCAATGCACCGTGTCCCTGGTGCCTCTGATTTTGGCACTTCAATTGCCGTATGCTCAAATCCTGAAACATTCCTGGAAGATGCATCAGTATCGGATACCATATTTAAAGAGGTAGATGTTACCTTTCTATTTCCGCTGTCACTATTATTATTTGCGTTTTGTAATAATGAAAATTCGTTGTTACCACTTGGCATTATTGTCGAAAATTGAATATAAGTATATATATAAATTAATGTATAAACAACTTAAAATCTGATACAGTGATAATCTCTATGTATTATTATGCATTTCTACATACAAACATATATACTATATAGATATAGTTTATATAGATATGCACAACAATTTTTTTATAAAAAAGATACACCACCACAATTCATCATGTGTGCAAGTAGTGTATTATTATTTTGTTGTTGTTGTGGTTCTTCAATAACGCGCCGGTGCCAATAACACTGCAATAGCATTCCAGCATTATAAAAAACATTAAGGTATTATATAATAATTAAATTGTTTTCTTTTTATTTTGGGTTTTTTTGTTCACTCTGGTTTGTTTGTTTTTGTTCTTGGAACATGAATTCGCAACCCTATAAATTTGCCCCTTCACGGCGTGGCCAAAACATTCAAATTTAGACATAGGAGTTTTGGTGTACTTGCACTGGAAAACTAGTAGTCTTTTATGTTTTTTCATTTATTTTCAATGCTATCCAATGCTAATTTATATAAATTATGCCATTATATTTTCACGGCCCCTTGAATTTTGCTCTTGTAAAATGTTACGCTAACCTGATATTGCGGGTATTTAAAAAGGACACCCTTTATAAGTACCAAGTTGGGGCAGTTTTACGGCCTATCTCCATGCTAATTTTTAAAAAAAAAGTCAAAATGTCACGCATAGTGATGTATACCTGCTATTTTGATAGGTCTCGTTTTATAAACTAACAGCCTACTTGAGTGTAAGACATGAGCTGGCTTACCTCACACTCATACGAAGTGACGCTTCTCTTGTTTCTATTTTATATGTATTCTTAGAGTAATTATAGTTCCTAAAGATAGTATTATATCTATGTATCATTTTCCATTATATTATGTCTATTTATTTCATTATTATTATTCTTTCAAGTACCTTAATTATTACATATTATTTACATTATTATTAATTATATTTAGTTAGTAATTTTAAGTGATTCATAATTTTTAAGTTATCAATGGTTGTTTTATAGTAAGAACCTATTCGTAAGAATGTTTTGGGATTCCAGTATTTATGAATCATCAACAAAAACAAAAACTACAAATATTAATAATATTTCTATAGCTTTTTGTTAGTGCTATGACCATGCTATTATACTAACTACACAGGTACAATAATTTAAATTGTTGATAATTGATAATACCATATTTATATTGTTGTTTTATATATATATCATATATAGATAGATCTTTATAATCAATAAAGGATGAAACAAAGAAGTAGAAATAGTATAGTATATATATAATATAACCACACTTGATGACAAAAACAAACGATGGCGAATAAACGAAAAAGCCATGTGGAAGTTGCTAAAACAGGATTGTCGGTATGGTTCGCCCAATATTTGGATGACATTACATGCGGTTTAATATGTTACTATTCCAAGTCAGTTAAAAAAACAGCAAATCAAATTTTAAAAGATATAGAAACAAATAGGATAGTTATATATGTTAAAGAAGGATGTGGTTATTGTAAAAGTGGAAAGGATTTTTTATTTAATAATGCCAATGGAAATGAAATTTATGTTAAAAATGGTGAGTCAATCAACCATCGTTTTGCTTTGAAAAAGCTCCTAGCGAAACCAAGTATATCATTTCCTGTTATAATTATTGATGGCATATTTCATGGAGGAAGTGACGATATTGTAGAAAATTCTGAAACAATTATAAATATAATTAAAACAAACAAAGAACTATTAACGATCAAAAGTGGACATGAAAATATCGAATGGAGTCCATATATACAAGAAAACAGCAAATTTAAACCATTTGTACCACCAGGTGGAAAAAATAAATCAATGAGATTATTGTTTTGCAACGTACAAACTCACGTATACTCCAATGTTTTAAGATTATGGAGCTTATTTCACGTTATTTTATTATTATTGATTTGGATATTTTTACAATTAAATATTAATATATATATTGTAGTGTTGATAATATGGATTTTGACTATTGATATATTTATGTTTGAAATTCATGGTTCAAATCCTTTTTCATTTCTTAGCACATTAAGTACCATTATCATTTGGAAACGGCGGGGCAATGCTGTGACAACAATTCCATACAAAGTCGTTTTCTTCATATATTTAAATGCATTGATTAAAATATTATATGACATACATTTTGTTAGCATCAATAGTGTAAATACAAATGTTAATAAAATTTTAATTTTATCAGCGATAGTTAATTCAAGTATGTTAGCCCTGACGCGTTTTTGACCCAGTACAGCTGCAACCAGGGCAGCTGTTATGATTTTCAGTACATGTAATTGTTTGATTAGAAATATTAATAAAAGTAATATTAGTAAAAACAACGTGTCAAAAGTTGCTACAGATGAATATTCAACTGTTGAAGATGAACCAAAAAATGTTTAAATATATTTTTTGTATTAAAATGAGTACACATATTAATATGTTGATGTCACAGAACGTGTTTATTCAATACTTTAGTTATGTGGTTTCCATTGTTTTCAATACATGTATAATACAGTTAGGATCACATCTCGGCGTTCTCGTTTGATTTAATCTTCCTTTTCGTAGTGGGAAAGGTAAGAGAAAAATTGTTATAATGATGGTTGGTGGATATAAAAATATTAATTTTACTTTTGTGTAAAATAATATCTGCTTTATGACTTGAAAAAAATGAGGAAGAGGAAATTATAAAAGGTATGCATAGTACGAGCGTAAATTTACTTTCTTTTAGTATATATACCATATTCGTATAATTGAAATAATACGATGTACATACATGTACTCTCGTAATTAATTATGATACGAACTCTGATTTAAATGACAATAATGGTGGGGCGTAAAATGAAAAATAGAAATGACATGTGTATGATTACTTCGGTATATGATTAAATATTAATTTAAATATAAATGATAAACAAAAAAGTTTTTTTTATTTTTTTTAATCTTCAATATCTTCATCATCATCATCTTCATCCTCACTACTGCTACTTTCATCAAAGTCTTCTCCAGCTGCTTCTGCCAACGCACGCCTTTCTGCTTTTTCCTTCTTCTTTGCAATTTTTGCCAACCTAGCTTTCTCTTTCATTTCTTTCTCCAATGGATCAACGTATTTATCCCATTCAAATTTAGTTTCAAGAGGATCCACTTTGACTTTGAAACCAAATAAATCACGAGGTGTATCACCTGAGGAAGAGTCAGAGTCGGTATCATCTCCACCACCACCAGTGATCAATGCCATCAGATCTGCTTGTTCTCTTAACCACTGTTTATACAATTTACCATTTCGTCCATCCCATGGCCTCCTCAATTTGCGATCTCGTGCATAAACTCTACCGTCATCAATAACTTTTTCACGCGCCACCCTTGCATATTTTTCCAATAACTCGAAATATAATTCTTCTTCAATTTCTTTTTTCTTACGTTTGCTTAACAAAATAACTTCTTCCAAATTATCTTTATATTGCTCTAGAGTCTCAGTTAGCTTATTCATACCTAAATTAGCATCCATGACCATCGCATCTCTTTCTTGAATAGTGTTAAATCTGTGGTTTTCAAATGCTGCAGGATTGTCGTCGTAAGCCTGGCTTCTGGACATGATGTATTTATATTCTTTTTCTGCCTCTTTCAATTCTCTCTTTGAATTTCTAATAGCCTTTTTCACTACGCTTACCCGTTTTATTGAATATTTCTTACGCTTTTTGTATTCCAACTTTTGCATTTTTTTACCTTGTTTTAAAGTAAACCATTCCGTCACATCATCTCTTGCTTGCTGTTGAGCACGATTGTCACTTTGTTCCTCTTGATATTTTCGATTTACTTCCTCTTGCGTGTATATAGTTTTCAATAGAACCAATGCATCATTCTTTTTTAATAATATATCCTCCTCCTCTTCTTCTTCTTCCTCCTCCTCTCCCTCGGTTGCATCTTTATCTGTTTCTTTTTGTTTCTCTTCATCACCGCTAGTTGCATCTTCCCCACCACTAGTAACATCTTCTCCTCCACTTGTCACATCTTCACCATCAGACTCTTTGTTTTCATCACCTTTATTAACTTTCTTCTTCTTCTTCGCTTCTTTTGCAAGCCTCTTCTTCTCTTTTTTCTCCGCTTTTGCATTTTTCTTCTCTAACAATTGTTTCTCCCTCTCCATCTTTATTTTATGGCGTCGTTTCCTTTCTTTCTCTCGCATTTTTTCTAAACGTTCTTGCGCACGAATTTTTGCACGTGCTTTACCTGCCGCATCAAGTTGAAATTTAACGCCACTTTCCACTTGTGCAACCGGCCCATATGGTCCAAGGAACATTTTTGCCGCTTCCAATAATTGACGTTCGGAATAATCAAATGTCAAAACATATTCAAATGTGTAGTCTCGTTTAATCATTTGCTGATGTTCTTCATGCGCATTTCTTCTTTTTATACGATCGTTTCCACGATCTACAATAGACTTGTATATATCGTCTTCATCCCCCACTTCATTGTCTTGTTTTTCTTCAATTCCATCGTCTGCTGGAACCCATTTTTCCTTCCTGAAAATTGCTGGTGTTACAATAGCAAATACAGGCTCGGCATTGCGCTGCCCTTGTACCTCCTCCCCCCATTTACGAACCATGTCAAAGCGATAGATGTCATCAGTTAATAAAGTTGGCTGTTCATTTTCTTCCATTTCAGCCCATTCGATCCACACTAAGAATCTATTCAATAATTCTTTCTGGAATTCAATTCTCCTGTGTTCTTTTGTTTCTTCAATCCACGCAACTATTTCTTGCAATGTCAATTCGTAGTTGTAGTAATCTGCATTAATATAATTATCTACCATTTTATCGACGTATAACAAATCATCGTCATTAAGATACCCAACAGTCGTATCTGCGGCTAAATATTTACTACGAATTAATACTTCGCTTGATTGTGGACTAAGATTTCGTGTATTAAAACGTAACAATTTTTCATTTAATTGTTCTTTCAGTGCCGTATGTCGTGTTATTCTATCTTCTAAGTAAATGCGAATTCGTGCTGGACCTTCTAACGCTAATGCTGGCGGTGGTGAACGCATTGGATTATGTTCTAATCTTAGATCGTCTAATGTTGTTAAAAAACGAAAGGAGTAAGGCAATTCCACGACATTATTACCGTACAACCATAATTTTGCTAAAGTTGATTGTAATGCTCCTAATCCAAACGATTCTGCAAGTTTCCCTATGCGATTGTGACTTAAACATAGTTCCTTTAAACGCGGTAACTCGTGTATACTTTTAGGCATTCGTGAAAGAAAATTTTGATTTAAATTTAAAATTTCTAAACGTTTCAGTTGGATTATGTTTGGGGGAAATTTTCTTAATTTGTTTTTCATTAATAATAAAACACGCAACTTTGGCAATTCAACTATTGCATCTGGTAACTTATGCAAATTATTGACATCCAAATGTAACTCTTTAATATTTTTCAACCGATGAAATTTTTCCGGCAACGTTTTAATACGATTTGCCGTTAAGCGCAAATATTCCAATTGATTTAAAAATGAAATTCGACCTGAAATTTTCTCAATTTTATTTCTCTCCAGGTTTAAACTTTTTAAATTTTTCAAAGCAGATATGCCATCAGGGATTGCCGTTAAGTTATTGTTGTACATATTCAATGTCGTCAATGCTGTTAATTTTTTACATAGCGTAATAGGAATTGTGGTCAATAAATTACACATGACACCTAAATCTGTTAAAGATGTTAATTCATAGAATTGAGGAGGAATTTCTTTTAATTGGAGCCATTGGAGACGTAATTGGTTCGTCCTTGCTGCAGATTTATGCGCAGATTCTAGTTTAGCTTGATAACGAGGTTCGGGCACTACTACCTCACTTAAAATCCCAACACTCATAGTAGTGACTTCAGGTGGTCTTCCACCTCGTCGATATCTTTCCCAACGTTCTTTACAATCACGTAAAATTGGCACAATGCCCTTTTGAACCGTCTTCTTCGGTGGTGTCTCCCATGGATTGTCCCCTGCATATAGCTGTGTGAGCAGTGTCAACTTGTAGTATTGTGCAGGAATGACAGTTATGTAATTGTTGGAAATCCATAATCGTGTCAATTTAGGCAACTCTGCAATATCTGGTGGAATCTCTTTCAATTTATTATAGTTAATAGCTAAGCGCTCTAAACTCGTCATGTTTCGTATTTCGCATGGAATTTCTTTTAAACGATTGTCTACCACGGACAATGTTTTCAAACGAAATAAACCTTGGATTTCAATTGGAAGTACCGTCAATTTATTGTGATCGAGTATAAGCTCTATTAAGTAATGAAGTTTGCCAATACTTTTTGGTATGTCATGTAAAATATTAAATGACAAATTCAAACGTTTAATGTTTCCAATGCGGCCAAAATTATCTATTTCATATGGCATTTCCATTATCTTCTCGTTTGTCAAATTATTAACAAAAAAAGGGAAACCTTCAATCGGATCAAATCGTATGTCATAAACTCCTCTGCCTTCTTCCCCTAATTTCCCCCGTTTCTGTAAATTAGATAATCCATCAAAAGCAGACTCCAACGTTTCATGTTGCCCGGGCTTTTTCAATTTTGATAAATCAATTTTTAAATCTTCATCAAGTTTGGCTTCTATTTTTCTAGCCGGTGGCTTGTATCTGCGACATTCTCCTGTAATTTTATTGAACCATAACAAACCAAAATCACCAACTTTTTGTTGCACCCAGTCCTCGTCATTGTCTGTCCGCTTCTTTGGAGGATCTAATGGCGTTATCAATGCAAGAGAACCCATCCTATTTCTATTTAACGAAAGTTCTTGTAATTTTACTAACTTTTGAAAATCTCCAGGCAATGTTCTTAAATTATTATCTTCCAGACGGACGATGCGTAATTTATATAAATGCCCAATCCGTTTTGGTAACATCGACAATCCATTTCCTGCAACTTTCAATTGTGTTAAATTGGTAAGCTTTGTAAATGATTCTGGCATGTAAGTTATTCGATTTTGTGGACATGCAAATTTAACCAATTGATGCATTAAGCCTAATGCTTCTGGTAATTTTTTCAAACGATTGTTTCCAATGTTTAATTCGGTAGTACAATGTAGCGTAGTAAAGTACCAAGATGGAATCGTCGTAAGTTTGTTCCCAGATAAGCGCACAGTGTGCAAATGGTGCATCGACAACAAAAGTGTATTAAATGCTATTCTTCTAGGTATTTGTTGCAAGCCTTTCCATAGAATTTCCAACTCGCCAGTTCTATAGGAATCTAACAGCGCTACATGGTACGTTTGCTCGTCTTTGTATTTATATACCATTTTTCTCCTTTCTCCTTTTAATCCAGTAGCCCCAGTCACAGTATGAGGTCTTTTTTCTCGTTGTGGAGAACGCATATGGGTGCCTTTCTTTTTTTTCTTTTTTTTCCTCAAATCCGTTTTTTTGATAGCACGCACAACAGGATTTTCTGTTACACCTGGCCCTTTTGTTCCCCATGATTTCACGTTGCGTTTTGTTAATGCTAAATCAGCTTTATCAAGTACCCAATCTTCATACATACGATGTTGATCTTCATCCACCAATTTGTGTTGCATTTTTATAATTTTTCTAGCTTCTGAATGAGATTGGGATACATCATATGCTTCATTATAAGACAAGATTTTGGTAGGTCGTGGTAAACTTCCAACGGTATGCGGCCGACCATCAGCAAGAAGAATCGAACCACGGTTTACACCGTTACGTGTTAATGTCTCATCGGTGGACCAAGGTCTTGGATTCTTCGGTTTCCAACCTTCTGGCATGCTTTTTTTCTCTGGTACCCATGGACGGCGTTGCGCATTTGTTGGCGGAGAAGTTGCTCTTGCAGCTGTTCGTGGTATTGGGACGGAACTGGATAAATTTACTTCCCACGGATTGTTGTCTTCGTCATCCTCAGCTTCTTTTCTGATTTGAGCCATTATAGATGCCGTTGCTGGCCTTGGCAGAACTTTTCCACCACGTGGATGAGGCACTATTGGTGATGGTGATCTTGGTCGTGATCGCGATGTCATTTGCGACGCAGCTGATTGTGGCCGTGATAACTCTTCAAAAAAATCTTTTGCATCTTTAACGGCATATGGATCTCTACTAACTCGTAATTTATTCGTATTTCTTAATTTTTGCGCTTTCCGCTTCACTGTCTTTCCAATAGCAGCCATTTCTTTCACTTTTCGTTTCTCTCTCTCTGTTAAGTCATATGGCCTTTTTCCAAAACCACCAATCCGTTCCTCATCTTTTAACAATTTGGATGGTCGAAAATCAATTTTTTTAGGTGATTTTGTTATTATAATTTTTGAACCAGTGTTTTTCAATGGATCCGCTTCTTTAGGCAAAGGCGTTGTACCTGATATTGGTCTTTTCTTAATTTTTTGACGAGGACGGCTGCCAGCATGGTTTTGCTTCGTACCAGCTGCAGAGGATGTTGGCCTAGATTTACCAGTAGGTGGTTTCCCACTTAAATTAAATTTTGCCGTTCTAGGCCTCATTTTTTTATTATCTACACTACGTTTAGCATCAGCGACAACGCTCATTGGAATATGAGATTTAACCATAGCTGTTTGTGGCCTTTTTTTCTTTAAAATTCCTACTGGCTTTTTATTTCTATCATTTGTGTTGAATTGAGATTGTTGCTGAATATTGTTATCGTTATTGTTGTTCTTATTATATCCACCATCCAAAGCAGCAGTTACGGGTCTAATATGTTTTTTTGGTATTTGATTTTGTTGCATTTGTTGCTGATCCATCGGTCGAATCGTTGCTGCTGTTTGTGGCCTACTACTACCACCTATACTTGATTGCTCGTCAGTATAAAATGTATCAGCAGTACCAGGTCTAACACCAGTACGAATAATATCAGCTGTATTCGGCCGACGAAATGTTTCACTTGTTCCAGGACGCCGTTCTTGAATAAATTGTCCTTCTGTTGTACCAGGTCGAGATAACTGACCATATGTATCTGCACTATCGGGTCTAAAATCACTACGTAGTCGATCAGCCGTGTCTGGGCGACGAAATGTATCGCTGGTCCTTGGCCGTATGTTTTGGCCAACTTCATTGTTCCAATCCATGGAATCTGCCGTGCCTGGTCGTGGTGGAAAAAAATTCATACTACCACTTGTTCCAGGACGAGAATTGTTCCCATCTTCACTATCATTATAATATTCACTTCTATTGTCATAGTTATCAAGGCCAAAACCTTCACGTGTTGAAGGCCTCGAGTTATTGTCATCACCTTCTCGTGTCCCAGGTCTTGAATTAGTGATATCATTCTCACGTGTTACTGGCCTAGAAAAAGTCATGCTACCACTAGTCCCTGGCCTTGAGTGGCTTTCACTTTCATTATCATCCTCAAAATATCCAGAATCCGCCGTACCAGGTCTAGGTGGAAAAAAATTTAAGTTACCTTCAACAAAGCCCAGACTATTATCACCATTATTGTCAGAGGTGCTTGGTCTAGAATTCCCATCCCTGCGTATATT
>JACLAC010009614.1_pt1 | contig 13594 bp, 7 predicted proteins | sample 8027881 | NCBI WGS metagenome assembly JACLAC01 (sample SAMN15725517, study PRJNA655200) | protist metagenome | isolation source: fluorescence activated cell sorting (FACS) single amplified genomes of... | place: Spain: Blaines Bay Microbial Observatory, Mediterranean Sea | collected 2016-01-19 | reverse complement strand
TACCTTAGCCTCCTATGCCGTGGACAGCAACATGGCCACACGTTGGAGCTCACAATTCAGTGATGCTCAGTGGCTCACGCTTGATTTAGGCACGGCATACTCATTGTCAGAAGTCATTATTCATTGGGAGGCAGCCAACGCTGCCACTTACGAAATGCAGGGTTCAAACGACAATAGCAGCTGGACCACCATGGCCAGTGAATCGGGGGGTACATTTGGTAATCGCACTGATACTGTCGCCTTAGCCGGTAGTTATCGTTATGTGCGCATGCAGGGATTAACGCGCTCTAGCCCCTATGGTTATTCTATTTTTGAAATCGAAGTATGGGGCATTCCTGCCGCTGATGAAGATGGCGATGGCGTTGATGACTCGGTCGATCAATGTGCGGGCACTCCAGCCGGCACGACGGTGGCGGCTAATGGCTGTCCCGATTCGGATGGCGATGGCGTGAATGATGGCATCGATCAATGCCCTAGCACGCCGTTTGGTACGCTGGTGGATGCAACGGGTTGTGTGGTTGTAGATAGTGACAATGACGGTGTGCCCGATAGCACGCCCGACTTATGCCCGAATACGCCGCCAGGCGCTAACGTGAACGGCTTTGGTTGTACCATCGTGATTCCCGTGAACGAAGTAGCTTCTATTAACGACATTTTGGTCGGTGGCTCCGGCTCATCGCAGCCAGGCTTTACGCTTTATGTTTGGGATAACGATCCTATAAATGGCGGCGTTAGCAACTGTAATGGAGGTTGCGTAACAAGCTGGCCGCCGTTGCTAGTGACCGACGGCGTTGCCTCTGGCGTGGCCGACCTAGCAACTATTACGCGCAGTGATGGAACCGAGCAAGTGACCTATGATGGGCGTCCTTTGTATTTCTTTATTAACGATAATGCGGTGGGCGATACGAATGGTGATTCCCCAACGGGCACGTGGCATAAAGTGGATTATTCGCAGCTCTACGCACCGCTGTTTGATAACACATCGGTACTTGAGCCCGATACTCAGTTTGAAACCGCTGATGCGCTAGTCACGCGCTGGTCCGATCGCCCGCGCACGCGTCATGCGCGTGAAGACCAATTCCAGTCTTACGATCACTATGTGAAGTTCTATTTTGAAGACCGCTCGACCAATATTGAAATTGTTGATTATGTTGCTAAAGGCGGCACTAGCATAGAAATGAACGTTCGAACTATTTGGCCACTTAACTCCATTGAAGCGGAAAATCGCTGGTGGTATGCAGGCCCGAGCGCTACCTATCACTGGAATAGCATTATGGATTACATGGGTAGTGAAGTTATTGATGGCACTACTTACTATCACTACCAAAAAACCGGTGACTTTTACCGCAATGCGAACAACCGCGGTATTCAAATGGGTGACCGTTTAGAATTTGAAGTGAGTCAGTTCAGTGCGCCGGGTATTCCAAACGGTCAGCTCAATTATTATGGCACCGTCTTCCTTTACATAGTGGGTGAAGGTATCGTGCCTTGGTATGCTAAAACGGGGGACGAGGCCAGCGAGAAAATTCCTGAAGAGTATTGGCTGGGTGGCAAGACCAGTACTCACTACCAGTACTCCGATGAGCCTAACGACCATTTTCTGCAGATGGCCACGAATTTGGGTTACGATAACGGACAAACGTTCTTGTTAGGCCGTCGTGTGCACCATTCCTCTTTTGTTAGTGGTGCTCATGATGAAGATCCGGACAATGGTGTCCTCCCATCAAATGCAGGCTTAACAGGGCCGCGTTACATTAACGAGCGATGTTCGGATTGTCATGAGCGCAACGGAGGCGCTTCAGTGGTGGGTAATGGCAAGTTACTCGATCGCTGGGTCTTCAAGGTAGGTGATGCCAACGGCAACCCACATCCCGATTTGGGTAGTGTGCTGCAGCCTAAAGGCAGTGCCAGTGAGGGCAGTGTTTCAATCGCGTCTTGGACAGAGAGCAATGGCTTGCGTTCACCTAACTATCAGTTTAGTGGTGTAACGCCTGATACCTTCTCGGCACGCATTGCACCGCGTCTTGTCGGCTTGGGTTTGTTGGAGGCTATTGTTGAAGCTGATATTGAAGCCTTGGCTGATCCTGCAGATCTTAACAGCGACGGTATTTCTGGTCGCGTGAATGTGGTAACTGATGCACTCACCGGTGAAAATCGTATCGGCCGATTTGGCTGGAAAGCAGCTCAGCCTAATGTAAGACATCAAGCAGCATCAGCGCTTAATACAGATATCGGCGTGCGCACTTCTATGTTTCCTAGTTTAGATTGTGGCTCTGCACAAACTAACTGTAATGGTAGTGCTCCACTCATGCCGGAAGAGAATTTAGATACGCTTACTTTGTATCTCTCTGCACTAGGTGTTCGTCCGCAGCGTGTTTGGAAAAATGGCGTAGAAGATCAAGATGTACTGCAAGGGAGAGAGTTGTTTAGGAATATCGGCTGTGTAGGCTGTCACACGGAAACTTTCCAAACAAGCGAATTTCATCCTTTGGCTGAGGTGCGTGACCAAACAATCCACCCCTATAGTGATATGTTATTGCATGACATGGGTCCTGGGCTCGCTGATACATTAAGTGAAGGCACAGCCACGGGTTCTGAATGGCGTACCACACCATTGTGGGGATTGGGTTTAGCGGCCTGTGTGACAGGTGGTGTGGTTAATCCATCGGGAGCCGAGGGCGGCGAGATCTGCACGCCTCATCATGCTTATCTACACGATGGGCGGGCGCGCTCTATTGAAGAAGCTATTTTATGGCATGGCGGGGAAGGGCAGGCAGCCAATAATGCTTACCAAGGTTTGCCAGCGTCTGATCAGCAATTAGTCTTGCGCTTCTTAGAATCTTTGTAAGTTAAGGCGCGGCATGTAAAAACTAAAAAGCCCCGACTTCAATCGGGGCTTTTTAGTTTGATCTGCAGCTCAATGGTTATGGAAAGTAGTTAGACAGCACTAAAGTCCATTGCTGGTGCGAATAATTTCATCTGTGCCGGCCGGTAAAGAGAACGCTACACCGTCTTCACCTATGGTGTAGTCTGGAAAAATATCTTCAGCCCCATTTAAAAAGAGTGCTTTTTGTCCCGGTATGACTAACGGCGGCACAATATGGTAATAAAGTAGATGTCCCACACCTGCATCGCGAGCAGTTTCGGCGGCTTCAATCGGGCTGGCATGATAGTCAAGAATGTCATGTGATATCTTAGCCAAAATTTTATTGCCACTTTTGCTTGCCGCTTCCCCCATCATCATCACAAGATTTGGCGCTAGCGCTTCATGAACTAACAAGTCGACGCCAGTGGCAAAGCGCTGAATGTTCTCCATTTTGGTTGTGTCGCCAGTAATCAGCAGCGATCGGCCCTTGTAGCTGAAGCGATAACCGACGGCAGGTTCAACAGGTGCATGATTGACGGCCAGCGCCTCCACTATTAGGCCGCCGCTGTCATAAACTGTCGTTAGCTCACCGATAGCCGGTTCCGCAAAAGGCATGGCTAACATACCCGCGCCTGACAACGGTGCTACCATGTCGCCGTGATGGTCATTACGATAAGTGAAGTCTTGTGCATACGCGCTATTGAGCCCATCAACAAGCCGCTCAACACCTTGTGGGCCGTACACCGGCAAAGGGCTAGGATTGTCACCGCCTGCCCAGCGAATCGTCGCCATCTCACCAAGGCCATCAATATGGTCAGAATGAAAGTGAGTCAGAAATACTCCTTGAATCGTGCCAGGCTGATAGCCCATGCGGCCAAGATTGCGAACGCCATCGGTGCCTGCATCGACTATGAAGAGTCGCTTACCCGCGACCACAGCTACGCAAGGCCCGGAGGCGTTGGGTGCAGGCATGGGGCCGCCGGCACCACACAGAGCCAAGTGCAAACCATCTTCTAAGCTAGCTACATGGTCAGCATTGATTCGTACTTCCAGCCCTTTCTCCATTAGGCGACTGACGATGTTACTGCGTTGGCTAGCAGCGATTATTGCAACGATAACGATCACTATAGATATAGCCACGCTAAGTCTATTATTCATTCCAATCCCCCAGTTAGTTTCCGCTTAGATAATTGAATCTGATGCCATCTTATATTATGTCATGATTTATGTCATGGCTTATGTCATGGCTTATGTGATGTTGCAGTGACGTTAGCTGGGGCACCATTTTTGGGGACGTTTTATATACTCGGGTAACTTATGAGCTGATTTTTTGTCATGGTTTGCGCTACACGCTCAGCTTATTGGATCGCTTAAGTAGCCGCCTTGTAACGTACCGGCTCTGTAACGCACCGGCTTTGTAAAGTACCGTATCGGTAACAAGGGCACCGGCCCAAAAAGTTTTAGCGCGGATGTATCAGCACGCAAGGATTAGAGTGCGGCAGGTGGAAAAACCCTCTTATTTTGTGGTGCAGCTCATCTTTTAGAGCATTACTTTTGAATAAAACGGGTTACATTTGCCACTGGCGTGAGGATTTTCATTGAGTCGTCGGGATCTAACGGTTTACTAAAATAATAACCTTGAATCGTGTCGCATTTCATTGCTCTTAGGATATCGAGCTGCTCTGCAGTTTCAACACACTCCGCAACTATCGACATATCCAAACTTTTCCCCAGCGTAATGATCGACTGTACTATCCCTTCATTAGCTGTGCTGCCTCCTAATTTCCTTACAAAGCTACCGTCTATTTTGAGGGTGTTAACCGGTAACTCTTGCAAATAGCTCATGCAAGAATAGCCGGTCCCAAAATCATCAATGGCAATGCTAACCCCTAATTCTTTTAGCGATTGTAAGGTTTTTTGCGCTGTTGAGCTTGATCCTAAGAAAGTCTTCTCCGTGAGCTCAGCTTCTAAATATTGAGGCTCTAACCCCGTTCTTTTAAGCGTTGAATGGATCTCCGATAAACACTGGGGCTGCAGAATGAACGAGGCCGGAAGGTTTACTGCAACCTTCACCCGTGGGAGGCCTGCTCGTTGCCACCTTACATTTTGCATGCATGCTTGGTTGAGTATCCATAGCGATAAGCGATGCATGAGCCCCAATTCCTCTAGTATCGGAAGAAATTCTGTTGGGGGCACAAACTGCCCATCGAGTTGCCATCTTAATAACGCTTCAAAACTAACGATGCGTTCGCTGGTACTTGTATATTGTGGTTGATAGACCAGAAAAAATTCTTCGTTTTCGAGTGCCCGACGTAAATGCGTTTCCATTTCCAAGCGAAGGACTGATTTGTTCAGCATATTTGGATTAAAGTAAGAAAATTGTCCTACCCCTTCGGCCTTAGCTTGGTACATGCTTATATCGGCATGTTTGAGTAAGCTAACGCTATCGACCCCATCTTGAGGGAAGCGGGCAATACCTATACTGGTCGTCACGTGTAAGAGGTGGCCGCCTACCACTGTGGGTTTGGCCAGCTCGAATAAGATTTTGCTTACAACGGCGTCTATCTGTTGATCTTTCTGGATATTCTCAAGCAGCATGACAAACTCGTCCCCACCCCAACGACTGATGGAGTCAGATTTGCCTATGACATTGCCTAGCTTATCCGCTACTTCCAAAAGTAACTCATCGCCAATGCGATGTCCTAGACTGTCGTTGACAATCTTAAATCTATCCAAGTCAAGGAAAAGCAGGGCGATTTGGCCGTTATCTCGTTCGGCAACATCGATGGCCTGATCTAAGCGCTCCATGAGTAAGTGCCGGTTGGGTAGTTGAGTTAACTCGTCAAAGTGAGCGCGGTTGTATAGCTCCTTCTCATGATTTTCTATTGTTTCTAGCATTGTGTTAACGCCAACAATAAGATTGCCAATTTCATCATGTCGTCTATTGTTAAGCCGCCTGTCATATTGCTTGTTCTTGGCGACATGGCTTACCAAACCTATTAAGTCACTAATGGGTTGGGTCAAGCGCTTTTGTAACTTCCAGTTGAGTAAATAAGCCAATAACAGACTGCCGACTAAGGCCAATCCGATAATTGAAATATAACGCTGTTTCTGAACTTTTATGGATTGGGTGTCAGCTGATATTACGGCAACGCCAAGGTGCTCGTCGTTCATCATGATTTTTTTTGATAAATAAATACTGTCGCCTTGAAATAAAGTACCTTCATCAAGAGACTTGATGTCCATATCAATGCTCTGCCCTGAACGCTTATACTGAGCAAACAAAGCCATATTCGTATCATAAATTTGCGCATATCGCGTTGAATTATGGGCTTTGAGAGAATTTAATAAAGTGGTTGCAGCTTCTACATCGTCAAATAACAGTGCCGACTTACTGTTACTTACCAATAGGTTTATCTCACTGTCCATTGTCTCTACAAGACTGCTTTTATAGTCATTAATGAAATTTGTGTAGAGTAGCCATGACATTATAAATAGCGGCAGAATGTTGATCGTCACAACGGCAATTAACTGCTTATAGAAAAAACTATAACTATTTTTTTTAGAAATATTTATCATTTAATCCTTGCTATTTTCATAAGCTCAGAGCTGACGTTGACCTGTGATCGCGTAATATTTTCTCGATCGATCGAAAAGCGCAGTTTGTTTTTCTTTTCAAAAAATACAATCGAAATGTTTGGGTAGGCTATTTCATCTCTATCAGCCACAACAACCGTATGATCTCCTAAATATTGGTACGGTGTTTGAGTATTTTTTATGTAAATGAGTTCGCAGGTAGTTGCCGTATCAAATGCTTCTGCCGATGCGGTCATTTTCGATTTGCCGATGGTCACACTGGCGGACATTTTATTGAAAAAATTTATAAAATCGTTAGAGCTATCAGTGCAGATGCGAATGGTATGAGGTGGTTTTTCCGTCGCGAGCGTTTGCCAATCAATGAACTTGGTAAAGTTTAAAAGATAGGCTGCTTTGAGCTTATCTTTTTTGCTGAACGAATTCTCACAGATAACGGACGCGCAAAACAGCAGGGTGACTAGGGTTACTAGGCACCTTGCAAGAAACGTCTTGCCGAAAATCTGTATGGAAGCGAAAGACACTGATTATTTTAGTAAGATTTAGCAATAGAAAAAGCTGCTCGCCATTTTTCTTTTGGCTGTGGCCCGTTGAGATCTTGGTAGACAGGTTTACCAAACTCTGCACTGATTCGATAGTCGTCAGACACTTGCCATGACGCACCAAGTCGAGCCTTGATTTTTTTACCACCATAAAGATCAGGGTTACAGATACTCGCTGGATATATTGGCGGCGAGTCGCCAACTTTTAATGTTTCATCTTCCCCGTGTATAGATTCGCTACTTTGCAAGGTGAGCCCCGCATAGCCCTCGATTTTTGAAAATAAATTTACGTCGTAACGGCCGGTCAAACTGTAGTTGTTGCCGAGGCGGTAATTCCTATCGTTGGTGCCGGTGCGTACTGTGGCAGCCAAACTCAAACTCAAGTTAGGAGCCGATTTATTTTGATAGGTTAATTCAATAGGAATGTCATAAGTACCCGAGCCAAGCTGCATAGTGTAAGGCAGTTGCTGGTTACCAGGCTCTCTGGGTGTGTCGCCCTCTTCGTCGATAGACCCTGAAGGCAAACTTATTCCAACTGAAAGCAACCATGATTCAGAATGTAAATTATGGCTCGCTGAAATTACTACGTCGCCAATGCCATCGGTTTCAATAGTAAAAGCACTATAGCCGGGTACGAGACTTAAGTGATCGGTTTTTTGTTTGATGTAGGGAACCGAAAGACGACCTTGCCAGTGATCGGTAAATTGATAGCCAACGGTATAAATATGCGCAGTTTGCGTGATCGTTGTGGGTAAGACAGGAAACGTTTTGTTGGTGGGCGGGCCCAAAACTTCATTAAAGCCTAACGATTGTGTTCCATCAAGATAGCCTTCAAATTTTGCAGTCTTGTATTGGTAGCTTAGACTCCACGCCGACATTGGGTTTTTTTGGCCTGCTTCATACATACTGAGGCTGAAGAGTTCGTGTAAACTCATCTCAGCAAATTCAGTCGGCGTGCTTTGAGCAATACTCTGCAACGGAGCCAAGAGGCATAGCGCCTGTATAGAGCTTTTAGTTGTCAATCTTTTCAAAGTCATAATCAGCCCTGCTATTGGCTATTGAATAAGAGAATATGTCTATCGCTATTCGTTAATCAGCAACAGAGCAGCTTTAGCCTCAACCGAGGTTGAATGGTGTAATCGTCTGTTAAAACCAACAGACATGTTGTTAACAAAAAGCCTAGCACACGGACGTTAAAAGGGTAGCCGGTCACGTTTCATGATAGGGAAGTGTTATACACGTCACATTTTGGCCATGTTTTGATGGTTTTTCGCACGACTGTGCAGGTGAGTGGCTTGAGGCCATAGCAAGAGCGGATGGACTTTAATTACTCAAATAGAGTGTGAGTACTCTATGCCGTTAAACAGCGAGGGTAGTTAGCCTCCTAAGTAAAATTTTATTTGCGTTACCACCCGTACCTTTTTCTCAATTCTGTCGGTATCGCTGTAGTCTTCGCCTTTATCAACCACTGTAAATCTACCTTGGTTGGCGCTTTTAATACGGCCAAGTTTAACGCCGGTGTTGCCCGCCAACTCTTTTGCCGCTACGCGCGCCGCGGCCATAGCCTCACGAATCATTTCGGGTTTGATATCATTCAATTGACTGAAGTGATATTTTTGTTGGCCAGTGGATACGGTAAGCCCTTTCGACATTAGGTTGGTCATGGCTTCATCCACTTTTTTAATGGCGAATACCTTAGTGCTCTCTATGGTCAGTTTGCCTTGCACCGAGACTTTAGTGTCGGTGTGTTGGCCATCTTCGCCGCGAAACTCTTTGCTACTGATGTAAGACTCAATATCACTGATTTCTGAGGCAGCAAAGCCCAATGATTGCAGGCCCTCTTCAACGATTGCGCGGTCGCTTTTAATTGCACTATAAAGTTGTGTGACAATAGTCGTGTAACCCATTTCTTCAAACGCTTGCTTGCTCAAGAGTATTTGTCGCGTGAAGTAAACGGGCACCTGCGCCCAGTCAGCTTCGACCTCTTTCTCTGCTAGCCCTTTCACTGATACGGTATCGTTGGCCACCTGTGAGTGATAAATCGTCAAACTCAATAAATATCCGCTGAGGGCCATGCCAGCTGCAAGAATGAGTGCCACCGTAATAAAGTTAAATGTTTGCGTGTTCTTCATGGTAAAAATCCTGAGTGATTGAGTAGAGCGTTTGGGTTACTAGCTGTGAGTCAGCCTGTTCGCATGGGCTCCCATTGCGTGGGTGGGTTGCTAAACAGTTCGTATTGTTCGTTCACATCGTTGCGCTCAGGCGGGGGGCAGGCACACACGATCTTGGTAACCCGGCGAATATTAGGAAAGCACAGGTCGAGATTTTCTAACGGTACACTGAAGACACAGCCGTCTTCATCAAGCGATCGATTAAAGGCAATGTGCTGATAGCTGCAGGGGTCAATTTTGAAGGCCAATACATAACAAATGGCATTGAGTTCTTTAGCAAAAGTGGTCGCTAAATGTTGGGTATACTCTTGGCTACTAAACAAGTAGGTGGTTTCTTGGCCCACAAAATCGGCAATATGAAATACTTGCGGCGACTCCCAAAGCTGGCGCATTTGGTAGGGCAGTATGGGCTTGTACAATGTTTCAATTACGTTCATAACAACCTCGCTTGAGCCATGCTCATTGAGTGAATCAATTGTTGAGTGCGCTACTTGCCCTATGGGTGACAAGCAGGAGCCATTAAGCCAAAGTAAAATGGCTTCTCGCATTCAGGCAATGCCATGGGTGTGATGAGTTATGACAAGTTATGGCGGGGCGGTAAAACAGGCTAGGAAGCAGTTAAACTAAGACCTCAGCACAGGTTGATGCTTTTTATAACGTTAATTAACAGGATGAAGAGGCCATGGAACAAACGATTGCCATTATTGAAGACGAACCGCATATTGCCCAAAACTATCGCGATGCCTGCACGAAGCGAGGGTTTAAGGTTGCCTTGTACAATGATAAAGGCAGTGCGCTGGCAGGCTTAGTGGGCGAGCTGCCTGACCTGGTTATTATTGATATCGGTTTAGGGCGTGAATACGATGCGGGCTTTGAAATTTGTACTTACCTGCGGGCGCGCTCAAAAACACTGCCCATTGTTTTTTTAACCGCGCGCGATAGTGATGCTGACGAGCTCAGTGGTTTTCGATTGGGCGCCGACGATTACTTATCTAAAGATATTCCCATCGAAAATGTCATGACTCGCGTCAGTGCTTTATTGCGCCGCGTTGAGGCGTATCGTGAGCTTGATAATAATCAGTATGAGATTGTGCACGGCGATATGAGTCTCAATGAAGAATGCCTGCGAGTACAGTGGCAAGGTCAAGTGGTTGATTTATCGGTCACCGAATTTTGGTTGGTTAAGGCACTGGCTGTGCGTCCTGGGCATGTTAAAAGCAAAGAGGCGTTAATGGACGCCGCTAAAATTGTTTGCCAAGACAACACCATTGCCTCGCATATTCGGCGCATACGAAAAAAGTTTACCGGTATTGACGCCCAGTTCAATCAAATAGAAACCATGCATCTGGCCGGCTATCGCTGGCGTGCGAGTTAGCTACCCCTATGTCGATTAAAGTACGCGTTGTTTTATTTTTGGCCTTACTCATGCTGTACCCTTGGTCGGGGGTGCAGTATTTGCGCCAGAGTGAAAAAAATATCCGTGCGCTGGAAACCGATTATTTAAAAGACCGCATTATTGATATTGGCCGCTTAATTAACTTTAGTTTTAATAGCTCGCCTAAGCGCTTTTCCCGTCTCCAAGCGAGTGGCTTTAACTCTGCGCAGGCTGAGGGCTCTTATTCTGCGCAAGCGGAAGGCTCTTCTCCTTTGCAGGCTAACGGCTTTTCTCCTGTGCAAGCTAACGGCTCCTCACTGACTCCCAACGCCCCGACATTACAAGACGGCTCGCTGTTTTTTTATCCGTTAGCACGGCCGCCGCAAGTAGATGGCTACAACGACGAAGAGTGGACCGACATTCCGGCTAAAGTGATAGCCGATCAAGCCAATAATTTTTCACTCTCATTACAGTCGGGCACTTATGCCGATCAATTATTTGTGCGCATCGCAGTGGCCGATAGTACTCCTTCGCCGCAACGTTTTCAGCGCTCGCTGTTGGCCAATGGCGATTACTTTGCTATTCGCCTGGGCAACAAAAAAACCTATTATTTTAGGCTGCTTAACCCAGGGCGGGTCAACGCCTATACGCTCGGCCGCGGCGATAACTTGCTCAATGCATCCGACATCAATGCTGCGTGGCAGCGCTCGGCTACCGGCTATGAAATCGAACTGAGTGTTACTGAGTCAAATGCTGCCGGGCGTTTGGGTTTTTTAGTGGTTAATGGTGCCCAGTCACATAACGTTAACTTGGCTCATCATCAGGGCGTGATCTCTAATCTCAAGCTGCGCTATCGACAAAAAGACTTCCATTCAATTATTGAGGCCAGCCATGCCCCGGCTTATCAATTTTATCGCCACGATCTGGCCGGCATTATCGAGGGTTTTGCCACGCCTGGCATGCGCCTGCATGTGGTTGATACGCAGTGTAATGTGCTGGCCAGTGCAGGGCAGCTAGCCATTGCTAGCAGTGAACAGCCGGTGTCATGGGTCATGAAGGCATTGTACGAGCGGGTGTTGGCCGACCAAGCGGCAACAACTTATGCACGCAATGAGGCCTTCGACTGCCAAGCCCAGTGGGGTGATCGTCAGTTAAGTAGCGGCGCTCAAGCGTGGTCTACGGTTTACACCAACGATCTTGTGTCGTATGCGGCTATGCGGTTAACCGCAGGCCCTTATGCTGGCCATATTTTAGTGGCCGAGCAAAGCCGCGATCGGTATGTCATGTTTACCAATAAAACCTTTGCCAGTTATTTTTACTACACGTTGGGTATTTCACTGTGCATTGTATTGGCGCTAAGCAGTTATTTGTTTTTTTGGTCGTGGCGGCTCAATCGTTTAAATCGGCAGGCGCAGCAACAGGTGGATGACCTCGGTGATGTGTCGCTAGGTTTTAAAGCCAGCAAAAGCGCCGACGAAATAGGGCAGCTGTCGCGCAATGTGGGCAATTTGCTCGAACAAATTCGCGGGCACAACGATTACCTAAAAACATTGGCGCAAAAGCTCTCGCACGAAATGAAAACACCGTTGGCCATTGTTAGTACCTCACTGGATAATATTGACGCTGATATTGCTAACCAAGTGTATCTTGAGCGAGCGCAAGAGGGTGTGCATCGCTTGAGTTACATTATGAGCTCAATGGGCCAGGCTAAAAAATTAGAACAGGCGTTTGAGTATGCCGAGTTCGAAACGCTCGATATTGTTGAGCTGTTAACTAAAGCCTGCGAGGCCTACCAGCATGTGTATTCGCACAGCGCTATTGTGTTTGCCAATAACACCCAGCAGCACAGTATTCAGTTGCAGGCGGCTAGCGAATTGCTGGTGCAAATGCTCGATAAGCTGGTCGATAACGCCGTTGATTTTAGTGAGGCTAAAACAGCTATTCATGTCGAATTGTTGCAGTCTGGCCGGCGACTCACGATTAACGTCATTAACCGCGGCCCGCTTTTAGCCGAGAGCCACACCGATCAACTGTTTCAACAGTTAGTAAGTTATAGAGAGCAGGGTAGTGACAAGCCGCATTTGGGCTTGGGTTTATTTATTGCCAGGCTGATTGCCGAGCATCATAACGGCAGCATTTCGGCCAGTAACCTGCCCGATAAAACCGGTGTCTGCTTTTCTGTGACCTTACCGCTGTAGAGGGTTAGCCAACAGTTAACATTGAAATGCCATAAGTAAAAAATAAAATAAAACGCAATAAAAAAGCACCCTAAGGTGCTTTTTTATTGCCGGTTAACAGCTAGTTGTAACAGCGGTTACAACTAGCGTTAATGAACTAACGCCAAACTATCGTCAATGGCAAGCGATGTCACACTCTGGTGTTCGCCAGTTAACTCCTCGCCATTAACCTGCTCTGCGGTATGGTCAGACAGCACACGCTCCGAGGTCAGTTGCCCCGCATTCACGGGTTGCAAGCCGGGTTGTTCACCAACCAGCTTAACCACGCTGGCCGTCTGTGTGGGTTCAACAAATACCGTAACCTTGCGTTGCGCCCTATAGGCCGCTATGTCGTTGATGCCCAATGGGGCTAAACTCTCCCCCAGTGAGCGTATTACCATGCGTGCTCGGTCAATCCCTTGCTCTGCCAGGTAGGTTGCGACACTCTCGGCGCGCTTTTCCGACAGAGCTAAATTAAACGCCTCATCTCCTCGCGGGTCGGCGTAGCCATCAATGAGTATCAGGCCGTTGGGGTTGTTTACCATAGTGGCTAACACGCCCGCTAATTCCTGTTGCCGTTGTGCATCCACACTAAACGCATTGGTGTTAAACAATACCTGCGTTTCGATAGTGCTGTTAGTGGTGCTGCTTTGGTTCGTCGTTTCGGTGGTTAAATGGTTTGCCACCAACCCACCGTGACCGACTTCTTGCGGCGATGAAATGATCGTTGTACCCGTGGTGGGGTCCAAGCTATAGCTCATACGCACGGTGTTTTGGTCGGTCGGCTCGCTTGAGCTTATAGCAACATCAGTAAATACGGGTGGGTTGGG
>JACLAC010010685.1_pt1 | contig 13596 bp, 6 predicted proteins | sample 8027881 | NCBI WGS metagenome assembly JACLAC01 (sample SAMN15725517, study PRJNA655200) | protist metagenome | isolation source: fluorescence activated cell sorting (FACS) single amplified genomes of... | place: Spain: Blaines Bay Microbial Observatory, Mediterranean Sea | collected 2016-01-19 | reverse complement strand
TCACCACTTCTTCTTCTTCCACATTTTATTGCTGCCAGGACATATGGGGGCGCACGCTGCATTCCACTATCATAACCACCGTACCTTCTCCAAGCATTTGCCCAGAAGACATTTTAGCCCTTGGCAGGAAACATGTCTGGCGTCGTCTTTGCCTCACATAGCGGCAATGGCGTTAAGTCAACGGCCCAAAGGTTGAACAGGAAGAAAAAGACAACGAAGAAACTGACCATTAAAGCCTTCAAGCGTAAGCCTAAACTGCCAGAAAACTTTGAAAAGGAAACCTGGGCGAAATTGAAAGGTGCAGTGCTCGCTATCTACGCCGAGGCTCCCGTTGCAACAAGCCGCGAAGATCTTTATCGTGCTGCTGAGGATATGTGTATGCACAAAATGTCGCAGCGGCTGTATCTGAACTTGAAGCAGGAATTTGAGGTACAGACTAGGAAAGTTATGGAAGTTATGATTGAAAACTTGAATAGCGCTACGGGGAACACAGGGGCCTCATACATCGAGAAGTTTGAAGCGTTGTGGTCATCGCATTGCGACCAGTGTCTTGCCATAAGGTCTATTTTTCTGTATCTGGATCGCACTTATGTATTGCAAAATGTCGCCAGTGCAGGTATACGCTCGTTGTGGGATATGGCAGTCGTGCTTTTCCGGGATAACCTGTCAGCTGTACCAGACGTTCAGAAGCGAATAGTCGACAGTTTACTTGCACTTATTCGTGGCGAGAGGAATGGGGAAAGTATAAATAGATCCCTTGTACGCAAGGTACTACGTGTGTTCTCCACCTTAGGGATTTATAGAAGTGTTTTTGAGGAGGTGTTTTTGGAAAAATCGAAGTTGTTCTATGCAGCTGATGGAGTCCGTAGAATGTCCGAGATGACAGTTGCAGATTATTTAGCGCATGCCCAGAAACGTTTGAGCGAGGAAGATGAGCGAGTAATGACATATCTGGATTCTTCGACAAGATTGCCGTTGATGCGACTGCTTGAAACGCACTTACTAAAGAAGCACGTAGAGAGCCTGTTAGATAAAGGATTCGATGATCTCGTTGATAAGAATCGAGTGGAAGATTTGTTGTTAATGCATAATTTATTCAATCGGGTGGATGGAGTTGACGCCGAGCGTGATGCATTTTCTAAGTACATACGGAAAACTGGCGAGAAAATAGTAAACGCCAAAGACCAAGACAAGCAAATGGTGCAATCGCTATTGGACTTGAAGGACAAATTAGACGTTATACTTCTGAAGGCATTCAATAAGGAGGAAAGATTTACATACGCATTGAAAAACTCGTTCGAATATTTTATCAACACAAGGCAGAATCGACCTGCAGAGATGCTAGCGAAGTACGTTGACCAACTTCTGCGAGCTGGGCGCGTCAACACTAAACGAAATGTAGGAGCTAATGCTACCGCAATGACTGAGACCCAGAGCAAGTCCAGCGGCACGAGCTCCAGAAGCATCGGAATCGGTGGCATGGTCGGTGACGACGAGATGGAGGCTGTTTTGAACCGCATAATGATACTGTTTCGCTACATTAATGGAAAAGACGTTTTCGAGGCATTTTACAAGAAGGACCTTGCGAAGCGCTTACTACTGAACAAGAGTTCTTCCTTTGATTTGGAAAAGAGCATGATCTCTAAATTGAAGACCGAATGTGGTGCTGCATTTACGACCAAGTTGGAAGGTATGTTCAAAGATATGACATTGTCCGCAGAAACGATGCAGTCTTTCCAAGCCTCAAAACAAGCCAAAGAATACTCAAATGCTTTGGATATACACGTCCACGTACTTCGAACAGGCTATTGGCCGACGTACTCACAAATGGAAATGAAATTGCCAGACTGTGTCCTGAGGGCCCAGAATACGTTTCGGAGCTATTATGATGAGAAGTACCAAGGCCGTAAACTTTACTGGCAACACTCTTTGGCCACCTGTGTAGTGAAGGGAAAGTTTTCGCGTGGTTCGCATGAATTCAACGTATCTCTGTTCCAGGCCAGTATACTTGTATTGTTCAACAATTTTGGGGTGGATGATAAACTAACCTACAGAGAAATTAAGGAATTGGTTGGAATTGAAGACAACGAGCTGAAGCGCACTCTGCAATCGTTGGCGTGTTCGAAAATACGACCAATTAAAAAAAGACCTAAGGGCAAAGAAGTTAAGGAGGATGACTACTTCATTGTGGCAAAAGACTTTAAGAATGCAAGATTCAAGTTGAAAATCAATCAGATACAAGTAAGGGAAACGACCCAAGAAAACAAGGAGACAAACGAAAAAGTTTTTAGGGATCGATTACACCAAGCAGATGCATGTATTGTACGTATAATGAAAACAAGGAAGACGCTATCACATAGTGATTTGATGTCAGAGACATTGAATCAAATCAAGTTTCCAGCGAAAGGTAGCGATATAAAGAAAAGGATAGAATCTTTAATAGACCGCGAATACATCGAGCGGCACGAGGATAATCCCCAAATGTACAGCTACTTGGCGTGATCCTTGCCAATCATTATGTGTAGTCTTCCTCATATAGCATAAGTTTTAAAGGAATTAATAATGTTTTAAAATATTTTTTTTAGTGGTTGTATAACATAAACGTATGCGCGCGTGTATTTTATCTAACAAGCAAATCATTGTCACGGATACGCCTTCACTGGTTTCAGAGGTTTGCTTGCCAGGACTGAGGCATCACTTTATCCTACAATACCGATGATTCCAGCGGCAACAATTGGGCCAGAATTTCCATCAATCAAAGAATTTTCATGGCCTCCTTTGCCAAGGTCATCTTCCGATGCGTGAATTGCAATGGACCGTCCAATAACTGACTGAGGTCCAATTAGTTTAACTAAGTTATCTGATATATCAACTTTTGCGACGCCGTCGTCGTTCGCTTCAATATTTCCAAGACTCCCTACATGGCGAGTGTCATCAGACGGGGCGCCGTGATTTTTGCCAAAAGGATTAAAATGCGATCCAAGCGAGGTGAAACCTTGGCTCAAGTTTCCATAAACATTGATCGACAAACCATGTTTCCCTGGGGCAAGTCCTTTGATTTCACCAGAAATAGAAGTAGGCGCGTCTTCGGACGCCTGTTCAAACATTAAAAATCCTTCAAGGGTATCCTTGTTTTCTTCTGCGCCAACGAAAACTGCTACTGATTTTGCCATATTTACTTAGGTGGTAATAATTTGTTTGTTGTTGATCTCGTTTTCGTACACCTGATATGTCTTGTTCGAACGGCAGCCTGGGCTTCCCAGGCGACCGCTGCCCACCCCAAGTGTATTCAAAATCAATCAATCTTCTTCTCTTCATGTTGTATTATCATCCATCATCATCATTCATATTATATCATCGACGATAAAATTTTTTATTTTATTCAATATTAATTTTTTTTATTGTTGTTGTTGTTGTGTTCCTACTACTGTACTGGAAATGTCTCCGGACCCCCTCTTACACCATAGCACAGCAGCCTACATCATACAACAACAAAAAATATTTTACTCTAGCAGGCACATACAATTGCTCTACCTCAGAATGTCTCCCGTACCGGAAAATAACCCTACCTCTAACACCCGATATTGCCACCCTTAAACCTCTCCCACCCCGTACTTAATCCCCCCTAGTCTCGACCACCTATCGACCTCTCAACAGTACAACAAAAATCATAGTCTTGAACAACCCCATGCTGTGTGCCTGCTATTCGAGAAATTATGAAGCCGAATATTCGGCTCCTTTATCTCCATGCTGTGTGCCTAGTAGAAAAAGTGACCGCGCACCTGAATATTCAGGTTGTTTAAGCCAATGCTATACCATGATAAAAAAAAAGTCACCGCGCACCTGAATATTCAGATTGTGTTATCCATGCTATACCCCTTGTAGACTCTGAATCTCTGAATCTGAATTTGGGTAGTGCTGTGTGTATGCTATAAAAAACGCACGTATCCGTGAAGAATATTCTATATTCGATATGAAGTTATGTTTAAATTAAACCATGCACTCACCCACCGCCATGACGACCCCAGAACTCTACTGCATCGAAAGCCGCCTGAATTCACACGGAAAACCCAAATTAACATTGTCAAAAACAGCGAACAATACCAAAACAATACTAAAACCAATACCAATGATATTTCTATTGAAAAACGCACCGCATTCTTTATCCAAGCCTGAGTATTCAGAATCCAACACAGTTGTTCAACTGTACCGCGGTTCCAACCAACCGAACGTGGTTGTTTATGCAGACGCGGGCGACGTTTGGTATTACATTCATGGCAACATAAGCCAAAGTGGCAACGAGAAAGAAGCAAGAAGGACTTTGAAAGCCAAATACGACTATCAACTCAAGAAACTCGGCGTTAAACCAGACGCAAGCGACGCAAGACAGATGATAAGTGCGGCATTGGCAAAGCTTGGTTTGAAGCCTCGAAACAACAGTTTCACGCCTTTATATGGGATGCCAGCTGTTCTAGCAGCTAATAGCATGCAGAAAGAATCTAAAAAAACACCAACGGTCAGCGAATTGACAAAGAAAGCTATCGCATACCATGAATCTAAAGTGTTCGGCTCAGCAAAAGACCGTCAACGGTCAGAAGATGAGTTCATTCAAGCGTTATCCAGGAGGGATGACCTGCGTCGATTATACCAGGAGGAGCAATTCAAAAAGATTTGGAAGTCGAAGAAGCATGATATTACTAAAGATATGGAACGGCTTGTCAAGAGAGCGTATTTCAAGAAGAAGAAATCCAAAGAATCGAGTACGCTAGCTCCATGGTTCTGCTCGATTCTTAACAAGTTCAAAAACTACGGCAAGGTTGATGATTCCGATACTGAAGAAAAGATACGCATCGCGAAGCAATACGAGAGTCTTTCCGGATACGATTGTGACCTTATTTTAAAGTGTTACAACACCAAGACGTTATGCTTTGGGCCAGCACAATGCATGGGGCACTTCCAAAATATACTGCTTGAAATGGAGAAAAATCTTTTTTTGTATGCCATGGTATTAAAAAAAGATGGAATCCCTATACAGCATGAAGGCGCGTATGTGCCGCCAGTTGTTTGAAATATCTTTCAACAGACTCCGGCCTCGAATTCCTTCGTTTGATTCCTTCCCATTGTTGTTTTTGCAATTCTGCCATTTCCTGCTCACTCACTTCGCGTTTGCCCCAGTCATTCTTGTGGCAACACTTGCATAAAGCATTCGCATAAACATTGTTCCCATTTCGAACATGAATATTCCAACTATTCCACCACCAGAGTCTGCTACATTTGATTGAATAGAACAAAACTGAAAGGTACACAAACCACCATTACAGTATACTCCGCCTCCGTATACGGTGGCAACATTACCAGTAACATTTGAATTACTCATAACTATTTTTGCCCCATTCTTTCCATAAATTCCGCCCCCGGAATTGGCATTGTTGAAACTCAACACAGTATCAGTTGCATTAAAATGTCCATTATTGACGTACACGGCACCTCCTAAATTATTATCATTTGTACCATCATTCCCGCTCACATCCCCCCCCGTCAAGTTCAAATACTTCACCACCAACTCCCCGCCGCTCTCCACTTTAAACAAGCGGTTCGACCCGCCGCCGATGATTTTTGGCAACACGCCGTTGGCATCTGGAACGCCGGTGACGTTTAATTTGCCGGTGACGACAATCTGCGTACGCTGGATGCAATCTTCCTTCACCGAAACGTTTCCTTCGGGTGGTATGTAGCAGGTAGAGCAGGCGGGAAGATTCTGGACAGTCGTGTACTGACCCAACTCACAATTTGTGCATGCACGGTCAGTCATACCCGAACCAGCAGCTAATACTTTTTCGCCTGCTTCACAGTCTTTCCAATCCTCACAGAAAAATTGATTTTTTGCTGCAGAGAATTTTCCAAGTGGACACTGGGTGCAGTTTCTATCGACAGCAGCAGAACCATTTCGTTTTATTTTGTAGCCTGCATCGCAATTCGTCCAATTTTCGCAAACACGATCACTGGATTGTGTTCCGTCAGCTACCATAAATTTCCCGACTGAGCAAGTTGTCCAGATTGAACATGCACTCATATTAGGCAAAACTGTATACTGACCTGTTCCACATTCTGAGCATGTACGATCTTCACTTGCAGATCCTACGTCAGATATGTATTTGCCAGTGACACATGTTGCGAATTGCCCACATTCACTTTCGTCATTACCGTCTGTAAACTTGCCTGCACCGCAGTTTGAACATGTACGGTCTGTAGTTGTAGATCCTGCATGCGATATAAACTTCCCAGCAACACATGTTGTCTTTGAACTACAGCTTGTGCTTCCATCTGCAGTATTAAACGTGGTAACCGAACACGAATCACAATTTGTACCTTTCGTTTGAGATTGCTTTTTACCCGCAGGACAATTTTTACAAGTAGACTTTCCCCATTCATTTTGGTATTTTCCTTGAGGACAATCTGGACAAGGAACAACTCTATGGCTATTTGATGACTGAGCCGTTCCTGCGGCACAACCGTAACATGAGTTGCCTGACGAGCTTAACTTTTCCCCTGCGCCGCAGTATCTAAGACCAACAACTTCTTGCACACAGAATGCTACGAGGACAATCAATAAAATGGTACTGGGTTCTGCAAACCTGTATCTTCCACTGTACACGACGCATGATATGCAAAAAGTAATAAGAAGAAAGGACAAAAATGTTTTAACAAATCGTTTTAGTTCCTTATTATTACGGCTGCATAAAATGTGTTCATTGTTACAGCAGCCATCAATAAAAACAGTTGTCTTTGCGTCATTAATGAGGAAGTGTGTATGGACCTGCTTTCTTTTAAAAAAAAGACTAATTGCTAATCTTCCTTCTTTAGGGTTACAAAATTTAGGCTCCTCATGAATCGCATTGTGCAGAAGGTCTTGGGGATAAATGACAAAACGGTTTGGAACGTTTTCGACTCGATATATTTCAGAAAATCTATCTTTATCCGAATAATACTCATGTATATCATCGTATACATCGCAGCCAACAGATTTTGGATATTGTGCACAAAATACATCTAAATTATCAATTTTTGAGGTTCTCTCCAGATTTGTCTCTTTTTCTCTGTAAAATGCTGTGCCAGTAGTATTGCTTGTAGTGGCGATAGAACCGTGGCTAACGTAAAATACTAATGCTGGTGGTACAACACCATATATCTCGTCGCTTATATGATCACTGTGGATATGGCCCTCTCGGCAAACAACTGAAGCAAAACCAGAAATTTCGTCCACTTTGAACATTTCTGCGGAATACAACTTCATAATGTCAGTATGTTTCAATATACTATTTACTATAAGTTTTACCAAAGTTATATCAAGTTCGGCTACCAAACCCGGGAAATTATGGTCTTTTAAGTCAGCGAAATTGTCTTGTTCAATTGACAACGATTTTTTAAGCCTTTCGTAGTCGACAGGTGATAGCACGTTATCCACGGTTATTATGGGTGTAAAATCTCGCCCAACGTGTTGAATCTTTGTCGTCGATATGGCTGTAGACTCAAACTTTCCCACATAAAATGTCAGAACTATAATTAATATACAACGCAACTTTCTCTGTGGAAGGCTGCTTTTGCGAATCGAGAGTTTATTCGAGTTGGTGGCAGCTTTTGACAATTCCACCATGCTTTGCACTGCTCTTCCTTCAACCAAATTCTAGGCTCGCAAGCAGAACGCCCCTCACACGCGCAGCAACAATGCAATCAGCGTGTCAGCTTTGCTCGGCTGGTGCGAAACGTGTAGGTGCTGGTTGTGGCACTGCCGTCGCCTCGTGAAAATTTAACGACGTACAATTTTGATGCAGGTGTAGAAGAAGAGGGTAGGAGGAATATGAGTACGAAATTCAGATAGGGAGTAGTATATGTGTTTGGTCTGAATTCAGAAATCCGTGAATGGTTGTGTTTTGGCTGCGCCATTTTGCTGTTCATTCAACGCCGAGCTTAAATACTTTTGTACCATTCACATTTTTTATTGTCTCGCGTTTACCTTGCATCGGGAACCCGACAAAATAGCCCCATTGTCGTCTTAATGAATTCAGAATCAACGCACGGGAGGCATGAATTTGGTGCGTGACAACAAAAAGTAAGAGGGGGATTATTCAGTCCTATATGAAGAATACAAAAAGGTATACTGACATCTAGCATATCTTTGAATTGTTCTTTATTTATCTACTACTGCTACTACTGCTACCACTCTGAGTGTTGAATTCACGCGCGTGGCCCGCGTGACCTCCGCGCGCGCCGCGAACGAGAACGAATATCTTTCACAAATAACACGACAAGTCAACCAATCACATTTGATACGCTCTCAACAAACGTTGATTCTAAAGAAACAAGATGGCTAAGACGCGTACTCAGACAAAAAGGAAAGCCCGAAGTGGTTCTAGCGGTCGTAACGCGAAGAAGTCGAAGAAGTCGCCAACCAAGGCTGACCCACTCGTTGAAGAACTTATTCAGAAAGCGAAACAGGCTAAGAACAAAGATGACTTTGTAGAGGAAACTCTTAAAGCTAAGCGCTTTACAAAAGTGGTTATCGCGGCTGCTCAAGACAAGGAGCATGTGCAAAACAGACCAACAGGGGCACGTTCGCTTTTTGAGTATTATTACGAACCGCTAAGTAAGACGCCAAGTCGGCCACCAGCGAAGAAGAAGAAGAAGGCAGCGAAAAAATCAAAGAAGAAAAGTTCAAAGCTCGACAAATTTATGGACGCTATCAAGGATGACATTCGAATTTTTTTTGAGTTGTAGCTCTGCTAGTGTGCGTAGAGAGGCGGTGAATAATAATTTCTTTAAAAATTAAATATAGTTATAATCATGTCCGAATATTCTTCACATATTAGGACGAATTAATAAGTACAAAGCTGAATCCTGAATATTCTTTACTTATTCGGCAAGAATACGGTGTTGGAGCCCCTATCAAACATCGGACACCCTGTTTAAGGGAAATGCCGTAAATTTGGTATTTTTCTCGAGTCCAATGGTGTGTGCCTGTTATGACCTAGGCGAGTTTGTAATGCTATTCGCCTGGGCTAAGAAACGCTTCTAGCTGGAGTATTGTAAGCTCTATGTAGGCGAAATACCCATTCTGTGTGTATGGTGTCAGAAACACTTCTAGTCGAAAAATGAGATGGGGTTTCCGATTGGAAACACTTCCAGTTGAATGCTGTACTAGTGCTACTAATTTTATTATTATTATATTATCCTTTTCTCCTTTCCTTCTTCTTCTTCTCTCATTTTTTTTTTCAATTTTATTGTTTGTTGTTCATTGTTGATTCCGTTTGGTGCTTGTTAATTACTATGCATTAACAAACGCAGGTGGACGAACAGTGACAAAACACAATAGTAAAACGTATAGCTGCCTGCACACGAGTGACTGACTGGTGGTGACCAAGATCCGGATCCTTCCAGAACTGCGGCGTACTCCTATTATTAGTATACCACCATGAGCTACTTGTTGTAATGCTTGGACAACAAGGAAAAAACCATGTAGTAGCCAGTAAGTAATAACAATTACAATAAAAATGAAATACTGATTACTATTACAGTACAGGTAACTACAAAAAAATAATAGGGTTTAGGCTAGGCTAGGGCTAATTTCACTCATTATTAATAACATATTATTACTACTTATTCTTATTTTTTTGAAATTCATCTCCAAAGTAATGATGCAGCACACTATAAATAATACAGTATACTAATAGAACATAGTAATACTCTAAGGTTTTTAATCTTCTCGCCTCTTCTATGGATTATTTTTTTTTAATTGTTGTGTGTGTTGTTCTTATGTCAGATTTTTTGCGACGCATTCTTCGGCATAGGCATGGAGATAAAGGAGCCGAATATTCGGCTTCATAATTTCTCGAATAGCAGGCACACAGCATGGGGTTGTTCAAGACTATGATTTTTGTTGTACTGTTGAGAGGTCGATAGGTGGTCGAGACTAGGGGGGATTAAGTACGGGGTGGGAGAGGTTTAAGGGTGGCAATATCGGGTGTTAGAGGTAGGGTTATTTTCCGGTACGGGAGACATTCTGAGGTAGAGCAATTGTATGTGCCTGCTAGAGTAAAATATTTTTTGTTGTTGTATGATGTAGGCTGCTGTGCTATGGTGTAAGAGGGGGTCCGGAGACATTTCCAGTACAGTAGTAGGAACACAACAACAACAACAATAAAAAAAATTAATATTGAATAAAATAAAAAATTTTATCGTCGATGATATAATATGAATGATGATGATGGATGATAATACAACATGAAGAGAAGAAGATTGATTGATTTTGAATACACTTGGGGTGGGCAGCGGTCGCCTGGGAAGCCCAGGCTGCCGTTCGAACAAGACATATCAGGTGTACGAAAACGAGATCAACAACAAACAAATTATTACCACCTAAGTAAATATGGCAAAATCAGTAGCAGTTTTCGTTGGCGCAGAAGAAAACAAGGATACCCTTGAAGGATTTTTAATGTTTGAACAGGCGTCCGAAGACGCGCCTACTTCTATTTCTGGTGAAATCAAAGGACTTGCCCCAGGGAAACATGGTTTGTCGATCAATGTTTATGGAAACTTGAGCCAAGGTTTCACCTCGCTTGGATCGCATTTTAATCCTTTTGGCAAAAATCACGGCGCCCCGTCTGATGACACTCGCCATGTAGGGAGTCTTGGAAATATTGAAGCGAACGACGACGGCGTCGCAAAAGTTGATATATCAGATAACTTAGTTAAACTAATTGGACCTCAGTCAGTTATTGGACGGTCCATTGCAATTCACGCATCGGAAGATGACCTTGGCAAAGGAGGCCATGAAAATTCTTTGATTGATGGAAATTCTGGCCCAATTGTTGCCGCTGGAATCATCGGTATTGTAGGATAAAGTGATGCCTCAGTCCTGGCAAGCAAACCTCTGAAACCAGTGAAGGCGTATCCGTGACAATGATTTGCTTGTTAGATAAAATACACGCGCGCATACGTTTATGTTATACAACCACTAAAAAAAATATTTTAAAACATTATTAATTCCTTTAAAACTTATGCTATATGAGGAAGACTACACATAATGATTGGCAAGGATCACGCCAAGTAGCTGTACATTTGGGGATTATCCTCGTGCCGCTCGATGTATTCGCGGTCTATTAAAGATTCTATCCTTTTCTTTATATCGCTACCTTTCGCTGGAAACTTGATTTGATTCAATGTCTCTGACATCAAATCACTATGTGATAGCGTCTTCCTTGTTTTCATTATACGTACAATACATGCATCTGCTTGGTGTAATCGATCCCTAAAAACTTTTTCGTTTGTCTCCTTGTTTTCTTGGGTCGTTTCCCTTACTTGTATCTGATTGATTTTCAACTTGAATCTTGCATTCTTAAAGTCTTTTGCCACAATGAAGTAGTCATCCTCCTTAACTTCTTTGCCCTTAGGTCTTTTTTTAATTGGTCGTATTTTCGAACACGCCAACGATTGCAGAGTGCGCTTCAGCTCGTTGTCTTCAATTCCAACCAATTCCTTAATTTCTCTGTAGGTTAGTTTATCATCCACCCCAAAATTGTTGAACAATACAAGTATACTGGCCTGGAACAGAGATACGTTGAATTCATGCGAACCACGCGAAAACTTTCCCTTCACTACACAGGTGGCCAAAGAGTGTTGCCAGTAAAGTTTACGGCCTTGGTACTTCTCATCATAATAGCTCCGAAACGTATTCTGGGCCCTCAGGACACAGTCTGGCAATTTCATTTCCATTTGTGAGTACGTCGGCCAATAGCCTGTTCGAAGTACGTGGACGTGTATATCCAAAGCATTTGAGTATTCTTTGGCTTGTTTTGAGGCTTGGAAAGACTGCATCGTTTCTGCGGACAATGTCATATCTTTGAACATACCTTCCAACTTGGTCGTAAATGCAGCACCACATTCGGTCTTCAATTTAGAGATCATGCTCTTTTCCAAATCAAAGGAAGAACTCTTGTTCAGTAGTAAGCGCTTCGCAAGGTCCTTCTTGTAAAATGCCTCGAAAACGTCTTTTCCATTAATGTAGCGAAACAGTATCATTATGCGGTTCAAAACAGCCTCCATCTCGTCGTCACCGACCATGCCACCGATTCCGATGCTTCTGGAGCTCGTGCCGCTGGACTTGCTCTGGGTCTCAGTCATTGCGGTAGCATTAGCTCCTACATTTCGTTTAGTGTTGACGCGCCCAGCTCGCAGAAGTTGGTCAACGTACTTCGCTAGCATCTCTGCAGGTCGATTCTGCCTTGTGTTGATAAAATATTCGAACGAGTTTTTCAATGCGTATGTAAATCTTTCCTCCTTATTGAATGCCTTCAGAAGTATAACGTCTAATTTGTCCTTCAAGTCCAATAGCGATTGCACCATTTGCTTGTCTTGGTCTTTGGCGTTTACTATTTTCTCGCCAGTTTTCCGTATGTACTTAGAAAATGCATCACGCTCGGCGTCAACTCCATCCACCCGATTGAATAAATTATGCATTAACAACAAATCTTCCACTCGATTCTTATCAACGAGATCATCGAATCCTTTATCTAACAGGCTCTCTACGTGCTTCTTTAGTAAGTGCGTTTCAAGCAGTCGCATCAACGGCAATCTTGTCGAAGAATCCAGATATGTCATTACTCGCTCATCTTCCTCGCTCAAACGTTTCTGGGCATGCGCTAAATAATCTGCAACTGTCATCTCGGACATTCTACGGACTCCATCAGCTGCATAGAACAACTTCGATTTTTCCAAAAACACCTCCTCAAAAACACTTCTATAAATCCCTAAGGTGGAGAACACACGTAGTACCTTGCGTACAAGGGATCTATTTATACTTTCCCCATTCCTCTCGCCACGAATAAGTGCAAGTAAACTGTCGACTATTCGCTTCTGAACGTCTGGTACAGCTGACAGGTTATCCCGGAAAAGCACGACTGCCATATCCCACAACGAGCGTATACCTGCACTGGCGACATTTTGCAATACATAAGTGCGATCCAGATACAGAAAAATAGACCTTATGGCAAGACACTGGTCGCAATGCGATGACCACAACGCTTCAAACTTCTCGATGTATGAGGCCCCTGTGTTCCCCGTAGCGCTATTCAAGTTTTCAATCATAACTTCCATAACTTTCCTAGTCTGTACCTCAAATTCCTGCTTCAAGTTCAGATACAGCCGCTGCGACATTTTGTGCATACACATATCCTCAGCAGCACGATAAAGATCTTCGCGGCTTGTTGCAACGGGAGCCTCGGCGTAGATAGCGAGCACTGCACCTTTCAATTTCGCCCAGGTTTCCTTTTCAAAGTTTTCTGGCAGTTTAGGCTTACGCTTGAAGGCTTTAATGGTCAGTTTCTTCGTTGTCTTTTTCTTCCTGTTCAACCTTTGGGCCGTTGACTTAACGCCATTGCCGCTATGTGAGGCAAAGACGACGCCAGACATGTTTCCTGCCAAGGGCTAAAATGTCTTCTGGGCAAATGCTTGGAGAAGGTACGGTGGTTATGATAGTGGAATGCAGCGTGCGCCCCCATATGTCCTGGCAGCAATAAAATGTGGAAGAAGAAGAAGTGGTGA
>JACLAC010001619.1_pt1 | contig 13596 bp, 4 predicted proteins | sample 8027881 | NCBI WGS metagenome assembly JACLAC01 (sample SAMN15725517, study PRJNA655200) | protist metagenome | isolation source: fluorescence activated cell sorting (FACS) single amplified genomes of... | place: Spain: Blaines Bay Microbial Observatory, Mediterranean Sea | collected 2016-01-19 | reverse complement strand
TGACACAAACACCTGTTTAAAAGTATTACACGTTCGACGTACGAGGAAAATGTGTAAAAAATTAATAAAAAATACGAAAAGTAATACACTCTAAATATTTTTCTTATTTATTGAGATCAGAATGTCATATGACATACATGACATATTATAAAAAATAATTTTCTCAATATTATAAATGATTGGTTAAATCTTAAGTGTTTATATATAATAATTTTACTTCCCGTGCTAAGTAATATATGCTCAATACTCAATCTCAAGAATAATATTCTATCCTCTATGCATAATGATATGATATCATATCATATCGATTATCACATACGACTTCGTATGCATATACATTTACGAACATCGTTTTTAAAATGTTTGAATACGACTGATCATACCGAGACCTAATTCTTTTTCCTTTTTTACCAATAAATATTCAAGGCAATATTGAAAATCTTCACATTCATTTTTACAAAACGTTTTATCTGTTTTGGTTTCTGTTTTTGAAGTTGTTGTTGTTGTGGTGGTGGTTGTTTTTGACGACGACGATGAGGAGTTCTTCGATTTCTTCGCTTTACTACCATTTTTACTACTGCTGCTGCTGCTACTACTACTACTACTACTACTTCCATCTGCATCTTCACGTGTACGTTTGCCACATGCACAGACTGTTTCACATTTCAATTCTTTATCTTCCCTATATGAATTTAAAAGACTTTGATTTAATTTGGACACAATGATATTTTCAATAGTTTTTGGTTCTGGTCTTTTTGAAACTGTTTTAAAATTACTTTTCAATATACCTTGAGGCAAACTATACGGAGTTAAATGTGATTCACCACAGTCACATATACGAGTCTTGCCGCCGTTATGTTTAACAAATATCCAATATGCCTTTCCTTTCCTAGTAATCTTGTAGCTTTTTTTCTCCTCCTCAGTTGCAACAGTACGAAGAACTTCCCATCGTTTTGCATAAGAGGTAACTTCGGCCACTTTTTTTCGAAAAGTTGTATAACATGCTCCAGTTAAATGTTCAGCAGGTGTTAATAATAAAATGAGTCCTTCTTTACCTTTACAAGTCGATTCGTGTCTTTTTGTGACCTCAAGAAATTTATTAACCGCAGCATTTTGTCTGGTTATAGCAGCAGTAGATTTATTATTCCAGCTTCGTCTATTTACGCCACCCCCATACCCATAGGATCGACGTTCATTCTGTACACACATCCAACACATAATGAAATTTTTATTTTGTTATTAATTACGACGACGACGACTAATAAAACCAAAACCAAATATGTTGATGATTTGTCAAAAAATAATAATAATATATATCTAGTATATATATATCTTCCTTTCAAAGTAATAACTGTAACGATATCGATTATAAAAAAGAAAAAAGAATAAGAGTATATCTATACACACACAAAGAGATCTGATATGATATAAAAAAATATACACTATTGTTGAAACTATTGCCAGATTGCACTATTAGTTGGATGATCGGATGATCACAACAACAATTCAAAAAACAACTATTATTATTATTATATTTCAATTATTATTATATTTATTACTTGTACCATTATTGCTTGCATTACTGCATTACTTACTGCACTACCTGTGCTGTGTGCTAGATCTGGCTGGGCTGGCCTTGGGCTGGCGGCTATTACCCTGCTCGCATCTTTTTTATTAATTTAAGGAAAGTGCGAAACAGTCAAAAAAAAGGCACACAAAAAATTAAAATGACCCACCTTTTCTCGTCATTAGAGTTTATACAGTAGTATACAGGTATTTAGTGCAACTATATAGTGTGTGTAGAGTGTAGAGAGTAAAAGTGTAAAAGTAAATCATAATATATATATAATAATAATAACAATAATTTAAGGATATTATATATAATCATCCTAGAATAATATTAATATATATATATATTCGAAATACCCTTTATGCATTTATACCATAGCATATATTATAATATTGCATGGATATAATAATTAATTTTTCAATTGTGCAAAATTCGCTAAGCTTTTGAATAGCTTCAATATAGGCAACCCATTGGTCACTACAGGGCATTGAGGGAATTATCAAATGCGTAAAGGATTGCCTAAATCTGATTTGCAACTAACGCAAAAAGGGTTGACTGCAAAAACAAGGCGAGAGTTACGGGCACAACGTAAGAAACAAGTAGCAGAAGCGGAGCAGCGTGAATTAGATCTTGCCGTCGAACATTTTTTTCGAGTTGCTGATACTGTTAATGATCATCGTGCTATAGTGCGTGATGGTTGGGGTGTGGATCATGGTTATACTAGTGTTAGTTTTTCATCTCCATCAAGAAAATCAGATTTAACTATAGAACAACAACAAAATATCATTGTAAAAAAAAACAAACAATTATTACGTAAGAAACATGGTAAAACAAAACAATCATTAAATATTTCAAAGGGGGGTGACGTACCCACCACTGGTCCAAGAAAATTGTCATTGGATGCAGAGGAAAAGAAACTATTAGAGCAAATTAGAGTTGCATATAAGAAATTGAAAAATGTACGGGAAGGAGGTGTCGAAATAGAGGAAGTTGGTAACGACCGTGCTATTCTTGTGTCATATAATTTACCATTTTCATTGACACGCTCTAGATTGGAAGAATATTGGACTGCAACTCCTAGTAATCTTGCTACTGGATTTGGCGTCAATGCTCTTGAACAAGTTAATTTTCAATGGGCATATATCGGTTGGCCTGGAGTGGAAATACAACCAAGTGAACAAATAAGTTTTCGAAATCAATTATTGCAAGAAAATGATTATTCCCCAGTATTTTTAAAAGATAATTTAGAACAGTTATGCAGGGATTTTTGTTATCGAATATTGCACCCGGTCTTACACTCCACATCATTAACAACGGATTTTCAAATGGAAATACATGATCCAGACGTAGAAGGAAATAATTATTTATTAGAAGAAAAAATGTGGACGGCATATGTAAAAGTCATGCAGCAATTTGCCGATGTCATTAAGGAAATGTTTGAAGATGGTGATGTTATATGGTTAAATGGTTATCAAATGATGTATTTGCCAAAATTAATTCGGCAAATTTTACCAAATTGTACCATTGGATATTCATTATTGGCACCATTTCCAACATCTGAGTTGTTTCGCGTATTGCCTAGACGTGAAGAATTATTGCATGGTTTATTAAGTTGCGATTTACTTGGTTTTCAATCACATGGGCATGCAAGGCACTTTTCAAGCACTTGCATGCGTATTTTGGGATTAACATTCACAACGACAAAAATTAATTATTTTGGTCAAAATGTTCATATTAATATTTTACCAATGGGTGTAGATTTAAAAGCAACGGCTATTATGCAACGAAGACATGCAGTAAAGATACGCGCGACGGAATTGAAAAAAGTGTTTGAAGGTAATTTTGTTTTTCTCAGCGTAGGTAGACCAGATTTAGATGGTGGGATAATGCATGGTTTATTTGGTTATGAAGAATTTTTAAAGCAGTATAGTAACACACACAATAAACGAGTAATTTTTGTGCAAATTGCCCTTGTAAATACAGTAACGGAAGGCCAAGTAGGTAAATCATTATATCGACGAGATTTGCAAATTGAAAGTAGTATCAGTCGTGTTGTCGGGCGAATCAATAGTAATTTTGCTGTCATGGGATCCAGAGGTCCAGTCTATTATTTGCAACATGATCCTGAAGTAATAGGAATGGATGAATTATATGCATTATATGAAATTGCTGATTGTATTATATCAACCCCATTGCGAGGTGGGTTAACACTTGTACCTGCACAATATATGTTATGCCGTCATGGAAGAAAGCGTATTGGAACGGTCGTCATCAGTGAATTTACAGCGAGTGCAGAAGGCATGAGTGGCGCCTTGCGTGTCAACCCATTTGATACAGAAGGTATCTCCAAAGCATTGAATCTTGCAGTAAAATTAGATCAAGAAAATCGCATGAAACGTAGCAATCAAATTATTTCATTTGTTAAATTATACACTGCACATCGATACTTAAAAAAGTTTTCAACTGACTTGTTGAAACTTGCATCTAGAAGAAAGGCACCAAATTATATGCGAAAACTCGATACAAGTGATTTAACACAATTTTATTTACAAGGGGCACCACGTACAAACAAATGCGGTTCCCTTCCATCGTCACCATCGTCTATGTCAATATCTGAATTGGTAAATCCATCACCAGCAAAGTCACCAGCACCACCACCTTTGTCATCTACAAAAACGGAAGAAACCCATATAATACATCAAGCCCCACAAAAAAAAACAAAAGAGGATAACCTTGATATTTCAAGTAATAATGATGATAATAACAAGGATAATATTACAACTGCTACTGATAAAATAAAGGCATCACTGGAAACCAACTTATTGTCTTTATCCATTTCTAAGCTAAATGTAGGGCATACAAAGGTAATTATACTTGATTATGAAGGCGTCCTTGTTGAACCAAAATCATTCGCAGAATTAGAAATTATTCACCCAGATGTTCTGAATGCGTTGAAAGCATATGGGAATGACCCAAATACAGAGTTATTTATTTTTTCAAATAGAAAAAAAGAATGGATGAATAGTTGTTTTAAAGGTATTAATTGTACTATTGCTGCGGAAAGTGGATTTTACGTATCATGGGCAGAAAATAATTATAGTACAAGGTATGGTAATGATAATAATGATAATAATAATAATGCCACAAATATGAATGTTATTACTAGCAACAAAGTTGACGATAATAATAATAAGAAGAACAACAATAATAATAATGCCACAAATATGAATGTTATTACTAGCAACAAAGTTGACGATAATAATAATAAGAAGAACAACAATAATAATAATGCCGGTAGCGAAAGCAGGAAATGGGAACGACAAGCACCAAAAGATGCAAATGATGGTTGGATTGAACATTTTAAACCAATTTTTGAATATTTTACTACGCGAACTCCTGGATCCTTTATTATAGAAACTGAAAATACATTAGCATGGCAATATAAAAATGCTGATTTAGAGCATGGAGAACGAAATGCGTTAAGTTTACAATCAGCATTATTGGAAATTATTGTTGGATGGCGCGTTCGACTGGTGCAACGAACACATTGTGTAGAATTGCGTTTGTTTGGTGTATTTAAACAATCCATTATAGAGCAATTTTGTCGCCGTGTAGAGATTGTCCATCCATACGCGCATCCAGCAATTTTATGTATTTTAAGTGGTGAAAATCATGGTGATTCAAGGGTTTTTAAATATTTGAAAAAAGAATTCCCAAATTTATGGAAACCACAAAATCCTGTAACCCCAATAACAGGAAGAACATCTGAAGTACAAGAATTATCTTTGTCGTCCCCATTATCATCAACGCATACAACAACAACAACACGTGGTTTGCTAAACATACGATGTACAGTAGATTTAAAAGAAAGTGAAGCAAATTATTACGTAGAGAAACAAAGTGATGTTAATTATTTATTAGTAGCATGTGCAAATTAAAGTTAGGATTATTAATATATAAAGTTATGCGTAAATTAAATTAATATACGATTCGTATACGAACTCGTATCACATATATGATATTTTACAAACACCACGCACACACGCTCAACTTCCTTGTCCTTGTAACCATCTCACATACGTATCATATCCCTTTTGCAAATCAAATAATAATCCTCTGCATTCATCTTCATTTAAAGTTTCAACTGCACGCATTTGATTTAATTTTATAAGCCATTTTTTTACAAATTGTGCAGCTTCAAAATCTTTTGGTATACCGCTATTATTTAAGTATGACATTAAATCTGCAATTAATGGTTGCAATTCATCAACAGCATTTAATCCCAATTTTACATTATCCATTGCTGTTATAAACGCTTGTGTTACTTGTGCTACTCCTAATCCTGAATTTTGATTTGCTTTTGGTGTAGCATATATGACAGTCGCTGGCACTCCTTCTTTCAATAAACGAATCTCCGCTTTTGGACAATTTAAATTGTATTTTCGAATAAATAATTTTGTACTTTCAATATTTTTCGAACTTAATAATGCGTTTTCTTGAGACTTAAACTGTGCAATCAATTTACTACAAGATTGATTATATTCATCCTTTGATATTAAATCATTAATAAATGCACTTTCCAAATGTTCAGTCGCTACAATAATTGCATAAAAATCTTCCAGTTCAGAAACTTTTCTTCGCTCTGCTTGATTATCATACAATTTTACTTTTTCATTTGGATCTAAATCTGAATTATTGCTATAAACGCTACTATGTGATACATCCGAATACCGTGGTGGTGGTGCGTTTATTGAACTCATCTATTATTATTGTTGTTGTTGTTATTATTATTAATAGGTCTTATATTCAATATATTTTTGTAATATAGATATACTATACTATAATCAATATGTTAGTTAAAATTATTACTATATGAAAAAAAATAAAAACAAATTAATGTAATTAATATGTATTACAATTATTCTATTTCTTTTTGTTTTGTTTTCTATACTATTTCTGTTTCACAATTTGAAACGTTCGGTTCTTGAGGTTGTTTATATATGTTGTTTTATATATTGTATATGGCGGCACGTTGTTTACATTATTATATTGATTTGTATTTATTTTTATAATAATAATAAATATTATTACTTTTTTTATATTATTTAGTTTGTAGTAGTAGATTTGCACATTTTTTGGTGTTGTTTGGTGCTTTGTTTCTCTTGGTGGTGTGCCTGGTGTGCACGTGTGCTGGTGTGCCAGGTGTGATCTGGCCCTCTGTTATTTTTAAGGTCAAGAATATTATTTGATAGAAAAAAAGCACCGATATCCTCGTATATAGATATTGTGCTGAAAAAGTAATAAACTAATAATACCGTTTTAAATTGTTCTCCTTTACAATACCATTTTCGTCTATAAAACTATCCACCACGTTTCGTTTTTTTAAATGCAAAAAATGCTCTGGATTATTTTTTTCTAATGAAGTGCTACTACTATCGTCTACGGTAATAGCATTTACCAACTTTGGAATAATGTTTTGTTCAACAAAACCAATATCTTTATTTGTATAAATTGTAAATAATAATTCACCAGTAGTTACATGTTCTCCGATTTTTTTATTTAACACCATACCCGCACAATAATCAATTTTGTCATCTAGATTTTCTCTACCTGCACCAAGTTTTACACTCATTAAGCCAAATGTTAGTGCATCGATCTTACTTATATAACCAGATTTTACGGATGAAATCGTTTTAACATATGTGCAAACTGGTTGTTTATCTTCATGTGCGAAAATCGATATATCGCCTCCCTGTGCTTCTATCATTTCCATGAACTTTCCTAACGCGGAACCATCCGAAAGCTTTTCTCTAGCCATTTTAATACCTTGATCAATTGTTTCAACTTTACCTGCATTAATTAAACTTTGCGAGCAAAGCATTAACGTCACTTGTAAAAAGTCATCGATATCACTTTCATCAATATCATTCCGAAGTATTTGTTTTGTTTGTTTTATTTCAAGCCAATTTCCAATAGCTCTTCCAAGCGGCTGATCCATTCTTGTAATAAATGCTTGTGTGATTTTACCCGCAGCAATGCCAGCTGAAATCATTTTTTTCGCTAGAGATATAGCTTCTGCTTTTGTTTTCATAAATGCACCATTACCATACTTTACATCCAATATTAATGAATCAGAACCTGCTGCTAACTTCTTACTCATAATTGAACCAACAATCAAGCCTTGACTTGGAACAGTTCCTGTAACATCTCTTAATGCATATATTTTCTTATCAGCTGGAGCAATATTTTCCGTTGCAGATGCAATCACTACGTTGGTTTGATTTAAAATAGATACAAATTCTTCTGGTAAAAATTTCGTTTTTAGGCCCGGAATGGATTCAAGTTTATCCAATGTCCCCCCGGTATGCCCAAGACCTCTTCCGCTCATCATTGGAACTGATATACCGCATGCAGCTAATAATGGTGCTAATACTAAGCTAATACCATCACCTACTCCGCCAGTACTATGTTTATCAGCTTTAAACCCAGGAATTGCATCTAAATTTGCAACATCACCACTAGCTAACATCGCCAATGTAAAATCATTCGTTTCACTTTCCGTTAAGCCGTTTAATTGAATTGCCATCAAAATGGCACTCATTTGGAAATCAGGTATTTTTCCATGTGTGTAACCCATCACAAGATTAAAAATATCATCTCGAGTAAATATATTTTTGTCCCTTTTTTTGACTATTAATTCAAGTGGTGATAAAGCGTTTTTGTTATAGGAAAAATATTCTATACCGTCTTTATCTTTTTTTGATGATCGACCATTATTTGTTTTGTGACAAAGATATATATTATTTCTAGTATCATCACTGTCAAAATGTTCATTATTTTCAATTGATTTTAAAATTGCTGTACGACGATCAGATGCAACTAATAGTGATGGGCAGATTTCAATATTTTTATCCAGTGAAATTTCAACGCCATTTTGTATTAAAACACTACGATGATATTTTAAAATATTTTGCTTTGCTTGATCTGGGCTATCAAATTTTTTCCCCCATGCATTTTTGATAGGACTAAATTCTTTCAACCGATTTGCAACAAAGAGAGAAGCAGATTTATCAGATAGATGATTTACATTTTCAAAAATGTCGGGTAGAAATTGTTCAAATTTATATCCATTTACAACTAAAGGCGTTCCTTTCTGTTTGCGAATTCGTGCAGGCACTTTATGCCATTTTAAAGATTTTGTTGGATCGTTTGTTGCAAATTGTTTTATAAAGGATAATTTCATTAATATATGCATCATATCCCCCCAGACAACTGGAACTTCAACATGTTCATTTGTTATCTTGTTTTTGTTATTCAAATGGTGGTAACTAAAATATCTAGCAGTTTGATCAGAGGTTTCATATTCAAAAATATTTAACGCTTCATTTAAACGCATTCGTTCAACTACTTTGAAACACCGTGAGGTGTTCATAGTTGCGCAATATCCAAGGAAGGTAGGATCTGGTACATTTGCAAGTGGATTATCAACATTAAACGTGAAAACCCAATCTACATTTGTTGATTCCATTTTTTTTAACATACCAGAATGTTGTAATGAATATAACAAATCACCATGGCCACCCGGACTTGTAGCAACTGTTGTTGGTGTTTGCATTGCTATTTTCCCATCAAAATCAAAGCATGGTAATAATGTTTGGTTGAAAAAATGAACTTTGGATCGATTCAATCCAAAATATTGATGCAATTCAAAGACGTTATAAACATTTCTATAAAGCATTGGTGATGTCATGATATACAAAGGCAATTCCACTCCTGCGGCATCCTGTTGTGCAATAATCATATCTGCATGCATTTGAAACAATGATCTACCTGAAGGAAGATTGATATTTAACATTCCTTTTGGGGCATTGGAGCCAACCCTTGTCCCCAAACCTCCAGCTAATAGTACGATTGCAATTTTGCCCTTACTTAATAAAGAGCGTCCTTTCCATTTCCATTTTGAATTAAACGACGTATCATTGTAATAACCAATATTTACAGGTATTCCATCAGTTTTATCTATCATTGTTTTATCATTTTCATTTATACATTGTTCATCATTTACTTTGTGTAAATACTTTGACGCAACTTGCCACTCTGGGCGAGTATATGGTGTATCTAATGATAATAATGATAACACGGAGGATGAATTTGCCTGTATTACTATATTTATTAAACAATGTAATAAAATTATTATTAGTTCAATAGAATTCATAACATATAATTTTTTTTATCTATACACAGAAAATATTATTAAAAGCAATTATTTCTTGTAAATTATATGTTACAGGTCTAATAGTCCTTTCAATAGTCTTATCTTTTTTATATAAATTTATTATTAATAAACTAAACTTCTTCATTGAATTCATCAAAAATAATTGATGAAGAAAAAATGTGTTGCAAATAATAATAGAGCAGACGCCGGTTATGTGTACTTTTTTAATCCGCTATGTGTACTTTTTAAAAAATTTCGTCTTTTGCCTTTATTTCTATTAGTATACGAAAATGGTTACTAATTCCTTCTTTCTTTCTACCCCTAACCCTAACTTATTGTTAATACTAGAGCTTTGGCAGGTTGTTCGTTAAACCCTAATGGCATGACCGGTAGTTGCATACTATATGTAACAGGAATAAGTGACACCTACTCGTTTCCTAAAAAACACGATTTTACCCTATATTTATATGCTAATGTATGTGTAGCCACTTTTCACTACTACCTCATTAATCCATGTCAAAACTATATATAAAAGGCATTATTTTTGTGTTATTTTGACTATTTATATAGGCAAATGAGTGCTATTTTTTGGTAATATTTCGTAAATTTATTACCTTAAAACAAAAAGTACACAGAAGTGGCCTTTTCTCATAATAATATGTGTGCTGGTGTGCATATGTTAATGTGGCCATATGTGCATATCTTATTACTTATTACGCAAGGAAAAATTTCTGAAATCCGTCATACTTCTTTTTTTAAAATGTATTATATTAAGTATGTATAAATGTATACTAAGATTCCGATTTTATTTGGTAGCACTATATCAGTGTACAGAGTACAAATATATATACTTAAAAAGTATGACGGGTTTCAGAAATTTTTCCTTATAATTTCTACTCCAAAAAAAAGGCAGGTTAAGGTATATATTTTAATTTATTTGTGAGGTAAGTAGTATTATGATTTTAATTTTTGTTATATTTGTGCAATTCTTCTTCTACAGTAATAATGTTGTTGTGCACATGCTTGTGTTGCTACCAAGCCAGCAAGAAGTAATGTAGCTTTGTAGAAATAATAATACTAGTATCTTAATTATAACTGATTGAATATTGTAATCACTATACTTCGAATATATATCTGTATTATATGTGATATATGTAAAATATATATTGATATTACGCAGGTTCAAGAATTTAAAATAACATCAATGACAGAATTGGTGTAACTTAAAAATCATGAAGAAGCAATGTCTTGTATTAATATTATTCTTATTATACATGGTATGGATAATACCAATTTCTGCTGCGAAGAAAAATGAGATAAGTAATCAATCATGTGCATTGCCATTTAGCGTCGATGATCAAATTAAATGTTTACTTGATTATTCCAAACTTGAAAGATTCTTTACGAATACATTAGCTGCTAATTATAAAAATATAGAGTTACACGTAACAAACGTATGGCAAACATCTGGTCTTAGAAACAATGAAAATAGTTTCAATGCCATGCTTGATGCTACAGAAAAATTGATTATTACACATCTTATTGAAAAAAGAAAAGACTTTTACAAATTACCAAAAGTTGATAATAATAATAAAGAGCATAACTCACAATTAGATCATGCGATAAAATTTTATCCAGAAAAAAACGGCCATGTTTTACAAACAGGATCTTCACATGGAGTTAGTTTGCATTTTACGACACTTCAAACAGATCATATTTTTTATTTTTCGTTTTGGGACAATTCTACAATAATTGATCATGCTATTGCAGAGTATTGTAAAGTAGCTACTCAAGACTCATTAATATTGGATAAAAATGTCGAAGAAATAAATAGTATATTCCAAAAGTTAAAACATGTTAATAATGATAATCTAATACGAAATATCAATAAAATGCTAATGGATGTTATGGTAGAATATGAACGATGGTGTGTCACTCAAGTAGCTAAATTTATTATAGATTATTTATGGAATAAACGTGATGAAAGGGTCAACACGGAAATTATACAAAATTGCGGAAAAGATTCTAATGTAGAAATTAGTATTCCAATCAATAATAATTTCATAGTTATGTCACCACGAGCTATACAAGCCGATCAAGTTGCAAGCGCTATACGTTTATCCAATAAAACAGAAGCATTAATAATTGTATATAATGGAGAAACACCTTTGTCTATTGCTAATGAAATGTGTACCCATCTTGGTTCAAAACGATTGTGGGGATCCGAATTATTGTTAGAAAATCCAAGTTTAGATCCGTGTAACAAAAAAGTATCTAAAGCATTAGAACAATACATGTGCTTTCAGCCACCTGAAATGTCAAATATGAAAGCTCCTGCTGGTTGTTTCGGTTTGAAAAAACGTCAATTTGAGCCAAGTGCTTACCTTCATATCTGCCAAGAAAAGGATGATATAAAGATTGCAAACAGTATTCTTAATGATATTTATAAATTATGCAGTCGATATTGGCCAAAACAATTATCATCTTGTACAAATCGTATACAAAATTCCATTTCCAACAGCTTTTTCAATGATAATTGGTGGGAGGATAATCCCAGATACGTTAGTAAGGAAGGTGGTATTATAATACCAAGAAAAATTAAAGCCATTTCTACATATAATACAAATATAAAAGATGGTACCGTAAAGAAACCAACGGATTACGAGCCAAATAAACTATTAGAAAGTTTTCTAAATCAAATTGATATTGCTGATGAAGAAATTTCAAATGATAATAAGTTACATTGGGATGTTGTTATCAATAGATGTAAAGAATCAGTTAAATGGCTTTTTCATTTTGTACAAAAGTTACCTACATTTGTTGTTGGGAGAATCTTCATCTATGAAAAATGCGGAGATGTAGAATCATCGAAATTTGAATTAAAAGATGATAAATTCAATTTATACGATGTAACTATTAAACATGTAGCGCTTCCCAACAAAGGATTTGAAACTCAGACCTATCTCTATCATATTCACTATTTGTTTGAGGAAAATCAGAAAGATTATTCAAACTTTCCACACACAACATTTTTCTTGCAATCAAATGGTCTGCTGGACGCTATTACGGAGGAACAAAAAAAGAATTTCTTTACAATTCCATCGCATTTACCTTTTCACCCATTAACAAAAGATTTCGCAAGTTTGACTGATATGTATGTGGTTGAACCAACAACACCAATTTTTTGTAAGTTTCATAAATTGCTTTTCTCGGAAGACAAACCATGTCCCAGCAATATTGGATATTATCCGCTCAGCCAATTTTACGTTTCTAGAAAAAATATATTAAAATATTCTAGATCATTTTATAACAAATTAAGTAATGTAATACAACAAGCGGGAGATATTTATAAAGTGCATGATGGACATGATATTTTTAAATCCTACGAATGGCTTGAGGAATGCAATAAATATTTACGTCCAGGTCATAAGATATGGAACTGGGAGTTTGTTAGTGGGAAAATCGTTTCGACAAAATTTGAAAGAATGTGGCATATAATTTTTGATGGGAAAGTATTTACAAGACGAAAGCCTGTGTTTGGTCAACTTTTATATGCTGCCGAGACGAAGAACTTTTATCAAAGTTTACGTCAGATTTCAATTCATGGTATTTCCAACTACAGTAAGCGTCAAAGGATTGTTAAAAAAAAGCAAGCAATTGCACCAGCTAGATGTCATTTGTTAAAAGGTGGTGTTGAAACTATATGTTATGTCCCAAGAATTTGTCGATCAAAAGGCAATTGGATCCTAGTTGATCGCGAAGGTAAATTTCCAGATAAATTATTAAATTTATTGCCAAAACATAAACTTCA
>JACLAC010005530.1_pt1 | contig 13597 bp, 12 predicted proteins | sample 8027881 | NCBI WGS metagenome assembly JACLAC01 (sample SAMN15725517, study PRJNA655200) | protist metagenome | isolation source: fluorescence activated cell sorting (FACS) single amplified genomes of... | place: Spain: Blaines Bay Microbial Observatory, Mediterranean Sea | collected 2016-01-19 | reverse complement strand
AGTTGTGGTCGTGGACTCGCTTGACAATGATTAAATCGTAAAGAGCCTCGATCATATTGAGCCGCAGCACACGAAGCTCGGTAGAATGGTAGCGCTGTGCGTGTTGTTCCGGTAACTGCTTTTGCTGCATATATGTTTTCCCCCGTGAGTCGGATAGTACTTCACAGTAGAAAATCGACCAATTTAGCTAGGGACTTTCTTGGAGAAAAAAGGGTTTGCTGCGCAGTTTCAGGACAACCTGCTGCGCGTTTTCAAAAAATGCCGGTAGCTGGACACCAAGTTTGCGCTGGTGATCTTAAATAGTTGGCCCCCGCGGACACAGTGGGGGAGGCCAACTATTCAGGGTCAAGCCCTCTTCTTCCGCGCCCTAAAACAGGGCGCAAATCGTGGGGTCGGCTATCTTCTTCGCGAGTTGGTTGTCGAGTCTCGTGCGATCCTCAGGAATAACGTGCATGCCGATTCGGTTTTCTAAATCGTCAAATGAGACTTCATAGGTGATTTTAGATAACAGTTCTGCTGTGCTGGCCTAATCGGTCGCAGTCTCTTTCTCCTCCTTTTTGGTCTTGATTTCGATTTGACGCCCCTTTTTTCTGGCCTTCGAGCTTTACTTTAATTTGTGGCATCGCGTTCGAAAGCCTCTACTTTATTGTTTGCGGCTCTTTCTCCGTTTCGGATTGTTCCGATCCGAGTGATTCAGTTCTTGTTGAATCTTCTGAAGCATTTTGCTTTGGTGTCGGTTTGCTTGATTAGTTCCTTTTTTTCATTTGCCTATCTTGCTCCCTTTTTATTCATGCCCCTTTGTCGGGTTGAATCCGGGTGTTTCTTTTGCTTCGGAGCCCATGTCGTGTGCAGCCCCTTTTTTCCCTTGAATGAATATCTTCGTTGAGGGGACCTTCTGCTGCTTTGTCTTCTATACCTTGATCTTCAGAAATTCCAGAAGAATTATCGCTTTCCCTACCGAAATCATCACTGGCGTCGCCAGCAAAATGATTGGCAGGATCATCAAAAAATTCATTCTCGCTTTTTTCTTGGCCGAAGAGGCGCTCTTTTTTTCTGCCTACGACGTCTTCGTCATCATCAAACTCAAAAAGGCTTATCTCGTCTTCGTCGTAGTCCCCGTCTTCTTCCTCCTCGTCAATCTTAAAGAGGCTCATCTCCTCTTCGTTGTCCTCTGGCTTCTCAGTGGCAAAGAGGTTGCTAGCTTCGCTGGTTTCGTCGTCTCGTTCATAATCCTCCTCTTCGTCCTCAGTGGCAAAGAGGTTGCCCGCTTCGCTGATTTCGTTGTCGTCATCTAAATCAAAATCGACCTCTTCGCCCCCTTCGTCGTCGAGATTTTTACGATCGAAAAGTCCCGTGGTGTCATCTCTGCTCTCTGCTAAAGAATCGCCAAGATCCGAGAGGGAGGGTATGTCGAGGGTGGAGTCTTCCTCGATCGAGGGCTGCTGTAATTCTCCGACATAACCATGTGATTGCAGTAAGTCGGCAATACGCGATGCCAATTCGGCTTCCACATAAGGTTGGGCGACAAACAAAGATTCTACGATTTTCTCCCCCAACTCTTCATCGCCCTCAACCCGTCCAACCAAGAGGCTGGCATAGTGCTGCATAAGGAATTTTTTTTCTTCCTTAACGAGGTTTTCGGCCCACGCACGGATGGCGGCAGCGCTCATAGAATTTCTTCTTCGGCCAAGAGCGATTTCTTGGCGACAACAGAGGGGTAGACGCCGGGCCAGAGGCGTTTACCGGCTTTCCAATGAGGTCGACCATTCTTGCCGTGGATGGAAATTTTTTGATCTTTCTGCACGATGTAAACCATGCGTGATGGACCGCGATTGCGGTGTCTATAAATTGTTGAAGTGCAGGCGTTGCAATTTTGTTCGAATAGATGTTCCTGCAAGGCTTCGCCACTGATAACGCGGTCGTAAATATCTTCGAGAACTGATTTCTGCCGCGTATAAGTTGCGGGCACCGACCAGTGTCGGGCATAGCTCAACAATTGAGTTTCAGGGCGAAAAATGGTGCAGTTGAGAAAATCGAAGTCGCATATAGTCCAATGGGGAGTATCAATCGGGGCGGTATAAAAGTCCTGGGCCTCATACCAATTCGGAGTTTTCCGTCGTTTGTAGAAATAGTCCGGATGGGCTATGCGCAGATTTTCCAAGTTGCAGGGCCGTTGGCCCTCGACGTCAATCGTGGGATGGCGAAAAAGTATCACAGACGAAGCGAACTTCTTTTGCAAGGAGGGCAGGTCGGCAGCGGTTAAGTGCTTGGCGACATGCGGTAGGCTAAACAGCAACTCCAGTAGCTGGTTCAATTCCTGCAGATAGGTTTCGCGTTCGTTTTCGGTGAACTTAAGGCCGAGGATGTTCTCATGTTGCTCTAAGGAAATAAAACGCTCCATGAGTATCCATCGAGCTTTGTCTTCGACCGACAGCGTCTCTAAATCAGGTGTCGAGCCATCAAGCTGGATCGTTTTTTTGATTGCACGGCGTGGGCGACTTGGTCTATCTTGGGAATAGGTAAGTTCGGCCTGTGCGCCGAGAGCTTCAATGTCGAATTCACCGGTAACCTCGCCACTGCTCATGCGATCGATTAACGGTTTGACATGATGAGCCAGTTGGTAGGATAATTGAAGATCCTCCAAGAGTTCGACACGTCCTTTTTCCAGATCCAAGATGGTCTGGGCTAGATCGTCTTGATCCATTTTCAGGTTGTTCGAGTCAGTGTGAATTCATCGGTCATTTGGTCGTGCACTCACCGCGGGAGAAGCTTGAGTGCCTTCTGTTAATTTCTCTTCATCCACCTTTATATTATACTACTTAAATCTACCAAAATCAAACTCGAAAGTCAACGAATTTAGCAGTGATCCTAACCTCTCAGACTGAAAAATTAACTCCGCGCACGGCAGATGTATTGCTGGTGGATTTTCTCAACTATGCTCATCAAACCGAGTATGGAGATGATTTGCAGGTCGATTTGCGCGGGTTGCGTTTTATTGATCCCTATGGTCTACTTTCCTTGTGCCTTATTGCTCGTTACGCCCGAACTTTGTCTTCCCGGGTGGTGTTTCACCTACCGCAAGCCTATGCCCTGCGCAGCTATTTAGGCAGAGTGCGTTTTGCAGAAGCGGTCGACGGTATCGACTTGGCGGGACCGACATTGCCCGTCGATCAGGGGCGCGAAAAAGCTGACAGTGAAGCGCTATTGGAGATAACTCGTATTGAAGAACGCGTCGATGTCGAAACGGTATTGGGCAATATTGGCCAGCGGGTGGAGTCCATCCTAGCTGAGGAATTGCGATACACCGAAGTCGAGATCAATCAATTTAAAAATGTGGTTGCCGAACTGTGCCATAACATTCTCGATCACAGTGAGAATTGGGGGTATCTGACGGCGCAGCGTTATATGGATTCTCGAGTTGGCAAGAAGTATGTTGTCATTGGTGTCGGCGATTTTGGCATCGGGATCAAGAAGAGTCTTTCTAAGGGCCACGATACAGCAAAATGGTCCAATGGCAGGGCGATACTCAACTCGTTGCGCAAGCACTTTTCCCGCGATGAGTCTCGTGGGTTGGGGCTTTTTATCGTAAATCAGATTTGCAATCGATATAATGGCTCGCTTCATATCCGCTCGGGCGATACCCGCGTCTATTTACGCGGTCAGCGTCATTGGGAGCATGTTTCCACTCATTTTCCGGGCACGCAAATCGCCATAACGCTCTATCAGCGTGAGTAAGGTTGCGTTCAAATGTTCAGCGAACGTCATATGTTGCCCAAGCTCCCGCGCTTCGAGCCTATTTTATTGCTCTGACTCGCTGTAATTATCGCTTTTTTCGTCGTCGTCGCCTATGTCGGTCTCACCAATCTATTTGCCAGGGGCCAATAGCGTTTGACCCAATATGTAGGCACTTCCGGATCCCCGAGCAGATTATTTAGTGGCTAAGTCTTCGTAGAAAAGGCTTGACAGTAGCATAGGAATACGCTTATCATAAATTTAATTGAATTCAGTTAAACTGTTTTTTGATCGGTTATCATTTGTCACAGAGAGACGCTGCAATGGACACAGCCATTGAAGAACGAGGCGAACGGGAGGCCATAACTGAGGCGCCTGCATATTGCTTCGAGGTTCAACAGGGCATTCTCAGCGGGAGGCCTAAGGGGGCTGAACTGCTCGAACATCTAATGGGCCATTTGCTGCGCAGCCCGGACAATGCTGCAACGCCGCTCGATTTTGCCCAAGTTTCATTTATCGATGTTTCCTGCGCGGACGAGATGCTCAATAAGTTACTTTTGCGCTTGCGCAGCGGTGAGATGGGTAGCCGTTATGTTTACGTCGCCGGCGCCAATGCTTCGGTACGGGAAACAATCGAGGCGGTATTGCAATTGCGCGAACTCGCCGTGTTGTATCGCAACGGCGATCAGGTCGAATTACTCGGTACGCTCAAGCGCCCGGTGCGCGAGGCACTCGACGTGCTGTTGCAGCGCAAATGTGCCACGTCTGCCGAGGTTTCCGATGTCTTAAACAAAAACGTCAATATCGTTTGCAATCGCCTAAGTGCCCTACAGCGGATGGGGCTGGTATGTCGTTTGCGCGACGGTTCGGTTGCAGGCGGTGGGCGCCAATTCTACTATGTTTCGATTATTTAGTAATGGTCTATTGGCAATGGTCGTAGTCTTGGCCATTACATTGGGGGCCGTGGCCGCCAATAAGCGCCTCGACCTTGTGCAGGTCGTTGGCGAGAGTGTTGAAAATTTCCGTGCCGAACCCAATGGCGCTAAGCTCGGCACGTTGATGCAAGGCACGGAAATCGAGCAGATTGGCGCAGAGGGCAAATGGGTCCGCTTTCGGGTCGAAGGGTGGATTTGGGGGCCTTCCCTTGAGGGATACGTAGACGAAGAAGAACGGGGTGACACCCCATCGTCGACCGAACCGATCTCTCCTTTGCTAGACGCAATGCCGCGCCTGAAAAAATTGGTCAATGACAAATACGGCGTATTCTACGGCGTCGATATAGATGAGGACTTGCAGCGATTGCGTTTGCGCATACGAGTTCGGGATCTCGAAGCCGAGGCGTTGCCGCTGCGTCTCCAGACGATCCAGTGTGGCGTGGTTGAACTTCTCGAAGGCGTCGTCGAATTTCAAGTGCTGCGGATTGAGACTAACCGGCCCGACGGTAGTGGTGAGGTCGGGATATATGTCGCCGAAATAGCAGTCGACGATCTCGTCCGCTACCCCGCGGATGAAAAAGACTGGCGAACGCACATGCGTTTTTCCAAGGACGGGGGCGAAACGTGGGAAGGTGGGGAATAGGGTTTGCGCTATTCGCGGCTACGGAGCTCATGTCTGGGACGGCGAAAGTCCAAGATCGTACGAAAGGCATCTGCTGACTCCATGTTAGATCTCTATGCGGTTAAGGCGCAAATAGACGATATGGTGGTCGATGAACGGCAGGTGCAAAAGGATTTTCGCGCCAAGCTCGAGCTGGCCCTAGCTGAGTACAGGCGATGGCAGGACGATTGGCAGACGTTGGCCCATAAAATTGACAAAAGCCGTACCTCCTGGCTATTGCCCGGTTTGGCCGATGGGTTGGATGGGGGCATCGATCGGCCAGACCGCCCTGCGCACATCAGTATTGCTGCCACCGATGGCTCGCAGATTTTTCCAGATCGTCACGAGATTTCCTCCTGCTTCTTGATCAATATCGGGTATATCCTGCTTCACTATGGTACAGGTGAAAAACCGCTGATGAGTAGCAAGCCGACGCTGTATTATCGCGAGGAAGAAGTATCCGAGGAATTGGGAGGGCGCCGTATGTTTGTCAATCGCGACCTCGTCGGTTTTAAGCGCAGTCTGATGGAATTTACCGAGCTTGCCGATTTAGCCTTGGCCGCCGATGCCGAAGGCCATCCGGTCATCGCTCTTTCCGATGGCACCTTGATTTTGTGGAATCTCGAAGGCAAGCCTCAGGACTTTAAGGATTCCTATCTGGCGAAGACCCTAGCGGCGATGGACGATTTGCGCGTGGCGCGCGTTCCGGTTGCCGGCTATATCAGCCAGCCAGGTAGTCAGGAGCTGATGAATGCCCTCAAGCTGGGCTTGTGTCCGCTCGAGGTCGCCAACTGTGATCGCTGTCCGTGGAAGAGTGAAAATCAACACGGTTTTCGTGCCGATGAAATAGACGCGCTCCAGGGAGACTTGTGGCGTGGGCACGGCTTGCCCTGCAGTCCATTGGAAGGGGTTAACGACGCGCTACTGGTACGCCATGTGCTCGCTCCTGGACAGCGCACGCCGCTCTATCGGAGTAACTCGAAGGTGCTCGAAGAATATGGTGATCATCGCATCTACTATTTCTACGTGCACGTCGGCGCCGAGATTGGCCGAGTCGAGATACCCGAGTGGGTAGCGACGGACGCCGAGTTGCTCAATCTTGTGCATGTCAGTATTTGTGACCAGGCCGATAAGGGGCAAGGCTATCCCGTCGCCTTGGCCGAAGCCCACGAGCAAGCCGTTGTCCGCGGCGCCGACCGCGACACATTTTATCGCTTTTTACGCGACACCTTTGTCAAAAACGACATTCAGACCAGCGTATCGACTAAGAGCTTCAAAAAACGCTACGTGGGCATTTAGGAGGAAGGGGCTGGAGTTGGATACCGTCAAAGAAGGAAAACAAGGTCCCTTGAGCCGGTTCATGCCCGACGAGATAGCGCAGCGGGTTGGGCCGGATCGGGATTATGTCGGAGAAGTAGTTGAGAGCAGCACCACAGAATTGATCGCCGAAGCGCGGGAGTTGCACGGCGCCCCATCCTTTGGACAGTTTATCCGCGTCGAAGCAGATTTGCCAGTGTTGGCAATCATTTTTAATGTATTTACCCATTCGATCGAGCCGAATCGGCGTCCAACCGCCTATGGCAAGACCGAAGAAGAGTTGCGGCTGGAACAACCGCAGATCTTCGAATTGTTGCGCACGGAATTTCAAGCTTTGGTTATCGGCTATGTCGACGGCGAATCGCCGGTGCAGATCCTGCCTCCGCATCCGGCTCGAATCCACAGTTTTGTGCATCTGTGCACCGACGAAGATGTGCGCGCCTTTACTATGACCGATGACTATTTGCGCAGTGTCCTCAATACGTCCAAAGTGCCCACTGACGAGTTGTTAATTGCGGTTCTACGCCATACCTTGCGTGCCCATGCACACTCGCGTGATTTCCTCGTGCGGATGGGCAAAGAGCTATCCAGGCTCATGGGCGACGATTACGACCGACTTCGCTCGGTTATCCGAAGGGTGGCGAACTAAGATGGCCAAACGAAATGGGGCGACCAGAGTGACGCGCGGACAGCAGATTGGGGTAATCACTAAAGGATCGTTAGTGGAAGGGCTCGAAATGAAGCTTGATTCCGAGCAAAATGTCGAGGATATGAAGGCCGGTAAGTTTGTGGTCATCGAAGGGGATAAAAACGATTTCTTCTCAATGGTGACCGATATGCGGCTCGACGCCAACAATCAGGAAGTCCTACTGCATCCTCCCGGGCAAGAAGACGAAATATTACGCAAAGTATTGGCCGGCACCAGCACCTATAACATCGTCTCCTTAAGACCGATGCTGATGATGCCCAAAGGTGCCAACCAAGACGAGGGGCCGCGCCCAGTCAAGGCCATCCCCAGCCATTTCTCCGAGGTACAAGAGGCCATGGAACACGATGTGGCTAAGATCTTCGGGAAGGAGGGCGACCCGGAGGGGCGCTATTTCAGTATTGGTAATCCGCTGGACATGGACACCCAGGTCTGTCTCGATATGATCCGTTTTGCTGAGCGCTCCAATGGTATATTTGGCAAAACCGGTACCGGCAAATCTTTTTTGACCCGCTTGGCGCTCTGTGGTTTGATCCACTTCGATAAGGCCGTCAATCTCATCTTCGATATGCACAACGAATACGGCTACAAGGCCATGAAAGAGAATGGCTCGAGTTCCACCTTTGTCAAGGGGCTCAAACAGCTTTTTGGGGAGAGGGTAGCCATCTTTTCGCTCGATCCGCAATCGACAAGGTCAAGGGGTGTGCAAGCCGACCACGAGGTCTATATCTCCTACGACCAGATCACAGTCGAGGACATTGCCCCACTGCAAGACGAACTCAAACTCAATCCGACCGCTGTCGAGTCGGCCTATCTAGTCTATGCCATCTACAGGGACCGTTGGTTGCGCACGTTATTGGCGTTGGAGGGGCCCGATGTCGAGGAATTCGCACGCGAAATCGGGGCACATGCCGGTTCCCTAGTTGCCTTGCACCGCAAACTTAAGCGGCTCGAAAATTTCCCCTTTATGGTCTCGAAACTTTCCGATGGCGATGTCGTAGACCGGATCATGGAATATCTCGATAAGGGGATAAATGTCGTGCTTGAATTCGGTCAACAGACGAGCATGCTCTGCTATTTGCTGGTGGCCAATATAATTGCACGCCGTATCCATGAGATGTATGTCAAAAAGAGCGAGCGCTTCTACGCGACCCAGCGTTCAGAGGACCAGCCGCGGCAATTGATGATCACCATCGAAGAGGCGCATAAATTTCTCAACCCTACGGCGGCCAAGCAGACGATCTTCGGCACTATCGCCCGCGAGATGAGAAAATACTATGTCTCCCTATTAGTCGTCGATCAGCGCCCTTCGAGCATTGATGATGAAGTTCTGTCACAGATTGGTACCCGCATCACCGCGTTGCTCAACGACGAAAAGGATATCCAGGCAGTGCTAACGGGGGTCAGCGGCACTGAAGGTTTGCGCAGCGTATTGGCCAGCCTAGATTCTAAACAGCAAGCCCTCATCCTCGGCCATGCCGTGCCGATGCCGGTGGTCGTAAAAACTCGCGATTACGATACCCAATTCTACCGTGATATGGGCTGTTTAGATGACTTGCCACCGGCCGAGCGCAAAGCCAAAGTAGACAAGGGAACTACGGCCCTCTACGGCGGAAACTAAGCTCCGCTTGTAATATTGCTTCCCTCTGCTTTACTTTTGGGGAATGTCCGCTTGCACTGATTATAACTCCAAGTTTGATCGTTACTGTTATCTATCCCTTGCTCTACTGTTTCTGCTCGGTCTTTATCTACGTTGGCCGTATCCCTCACCAGGGTGGATACATATTGACGAAAGGGTCTTCCTGATCAATCCACTCAAGCTGTGGAGCGGCGATCTCAATCCACATTTTTTTATTTATCCAACCCTATACATCTACCTAACTGCGGCCCTTTATTATGGCTGCTATTGGTTGGGGCCGGACTTGCCAATTGAGCACTTTGTCGCCTATCAATATTTTGTTGATGATTCTGAACTGATCGCGGTTACTCGCCACTTCAACACTTTACTTTCGACGACAACTGCGGTGGTCATCGCCTTGGCGGGCCGCCGTCTTTATGGAGTAATTTCCGGCTTGGTGGCAGGGTTCTTCTTTGCCGTGTTGCGATTATCCGTCCGCTTTGCGCATTTAGCGACGACTGACAGTCCGGCCGTCCTGTGGATCGCTTGTACGTTGGTTTTTGCCATCCGTATAGCGCAAACGGGCGAAATCGGCGACGCGATCTGGGCCGGTATTTTTGTCGGACTTGCCGGCGCCACCAAGTATCCGGCTGCCTTAGCCGGGGTTCCCGTGGCAGTAGCCTGCTTTTTGTACCGGCCGACGTGGCGGCAGCGTGAAATGTGGGCTGCTGGGGTTATGTCGATTGTGGTGTTTGTCTTTTCATCACCCTATGTAATACTCGATATGCAGCACGCATGGGGGGACCTGGCGTTAATGGGGAAGGTACATCTGGGATCAGTAGAAGCTAAGGCGAATATGCCATCCTGGCGGTATTATTTTCAATATGGTTTGCGCTATGGAATTGGGTGGTTGGGTTTGCTGGGATTGGCAATCGGTTTGGCGTGGCAACCTTTGCAACGGCGGCGGGAAGAATGGGTTGTCGTCGCCAGCTTTGTCATATTCTTCTCGTTGCTAATGGTCAACTAATCGGCTTTTATGCGCTATGCCTTGCCTCTGTCTCCCTCAATTGTCTTGTTGTGGATTCGGCCTCTGCTATCCTGGCGTCCTATCGCGACGGGTTTGCTGGCCCTGGCTTTGATAGTCGAACCCCTATATGCATCCTGGCAGACGCGCTCTTTGTTGGCGGGTGATGATACGCGCGAGCAGGTTGAGCGCATGCTGGCCAAAGAACTACCCACCGGGGCTTGGTTGATTCACATACCTCCCTTTTCCGGCAATATCCGCGTGGTGCATCCAGGGTTGGTGTTTTCGCATGAGCAGCGCTATTTACTGAGTTATCGGCGCGAAGATCTAATCGCCGCTTACTGTATGCTCAGCCAGCGCAGCGATCTGCCTCCGCTATATATCAGTTTATTGCCGTTGGCGCTGAAAGCGCAGTCATTTGCAGAGGCTTCTCAGGCGGACGGCTAAGTGTATGTCTTGAAGTACGAGCATCCGGTGATCCGCCTACTCACCGCTGACGAATCTGCCTTTCTCGAGAAAGAGGTTGTTTGGATCGGTGAATACGGTGGCAGGGGGGCAGGGGCAGTATACGAAGCGACTGATTAGTATTTTGTGCCCATTGGGAATTTTAATTCGGAGGATTTGACTGGACCAAAAATACGGGTGGGAAAAGTTCCAATAAAAGCAGCAACCCCAGGCTTGGACTCTGCCGTGTTTTTTGGTGTTTTATACGGGATACTACTTGGGGCGGAAAAAGTTGAGGCCGAGGACTGGACGGCGGTGCTTGAGCTCTATGACGCCATTGGGCAAACGTCGTTGCCGCTCTATAATATTCTTTCCTCAGATTATTTCTATACATATCCCTATAACTACGGGATCGCGCACGACAAGTTAGGGCGACCCGATCAAGCTACTCATATGTGGGAATTGGCACTCGAAGTCAAGGACGACAGCGCCGTATTGCACCAGAATCTTGGGGTAGCCTACGCCCAGCAGGGACGGCTTAGCGAAGCACTGGGTCATTTGCGACGAGCATTGCAGTTGGATGGAGACTATGGGGAGGCTAATTATAGTTTGGGCAATGTACAGTAACAACAGGGGGAATTCTCCGCGGTCATGGCATCGTGGTTTCGGGTCGTTGAATTGGATGAGCGACACGCTGGGGCTTGGCAGGGTTTGGGAAATGTTCACTACCACAAGCAAGATTGGCCACAGGCGATTGATGCGTATAAGCGGGCCTTGATTTTATTACCGGAATATGCGAGCCTCTTGTTCAATATGGCGCAGGCGTATCTAAAACAAGCAGACTACGATTCGGCCATTGTGGCTTTACGACAGGAATTGCGCTACAACCTGGTGATGGCGGAATACATTTTACACTCGCGATGGCCTATGAGCGCGTTGGGCAGGGGAAATTAGCCCGCAAGAGCATGAAAGATGCGTTGAAATTTGACGTGAACCACCCGCGCGCGGAGCAGATCCGTGCATATTTAGGGCGTAGACCTTGAAATTAGCCATAGCCGAAGACAACACGAAGATTCACTGGTCTTTGTTTTTGCTGGTGCTTTTTGCATTGGGTTTGTATCTGCGGTGGCCCGTGCCTGCACCGGAGTGGCAACACATCGATGAGCGCGCTTTTATCCTGCATCCGCTGGGTTTTTGGAGTGGTGATCTCAATCCGCACTTTTTCAACTATCCGACGCTGCATTTCTATTTAGCCTCGGCGCTATACTATGTGTATTACTTTGTCGGCGATTTTGCCTCGCTGTCTTCGTTTGTGGCCTATCGCTACTTCGTTGATGGGGGCGATTTAGTCGATCTGACTCGCGGGTTCAACAGCGTTCTTTCGAGCTTGACCGGGGTAGCCTGTGCGCTGATCGGTCGCCGGCTCTATGGGCTGTGGGGAGGGATGGCGGCAGGCGGTCTTTTTTGCGTGTTACCGCTATCGGTGCGTTTTGCGCATTTGGCGATTGTGGATGTGCCCTTGGCGCTGTGGTCTTTGACCGTGCTGTATTTTGCGGTACGGGTGGTACAGGATGGGCGGCTGAGGGACGTGCTTTGGGGGGGCGTCTTTGCGGGGCTGGCGCTGGCGACGAAGTATCCTGGGGGCCTTGCCTATGTACCGTTAGGGCTGGCGTGTTATTGGCGCTTCGGCCTGCTGCGCGGTCCGTTGTGGTGGAGCGGGTTGGTGATGGGGGGGGTATTTGTCGGGTGTTCGCCATATGTGCTGTTGGACTGGTCATCGGCCTGGGTGTCGATTTCGGCGATGGGCTCGGAGCATATGCTGGACGAGGGGCACGCCGGTGAGAGTTGGGCACTGTGGCACCACCTGCGCTATAATTTGCGTTATGGCGTAGGTCTGCTGGGTATGCTCGCTTTGCTGGTGGGTTTGTTTGGGCGGATGCGGGCGTATCGTCGGACTGAAGGGTTGGTGGTGGCGGGCCTATTGAGTTGGTTGGTGTTGTTGGCGGTATCGTCGTCGGTGTTTATGCGTTACGCGTTGCCGTTGGCGGGGTTGGTGGTGTTGCTGTGGGTGCGTGGGCTGTCTGGAGTGGGGGGACCGATGTGGTTGCGCTGGGTCTTGATTTTGGTTTTGGGCCTCGAGCCGCTCTATGGGGCTTATCGCACGCGTTCGTTGTTGGCGGGGGCAGATACGCGGGTGATGGCTCAGCGTTGGATCAACGAAAATGCACCGCCGGGAACGTATCTGATTCATTTAAACGAAGGGGCCGGCCGGCTCAAGGCGATCAATCCGGGCGGTATCTATATTCGGCAAAACTACTATTTAGAATACTTTATAGAATCGGATTTGATTGAATCGTATAGGGAGCTGTCCGATCGCGATGATTTGCCCCCGCTCTATGTGTCGATCAACCCGCGCACCGGTGTTGAGGTGGTGGGTGCATCCCTTGCCGAAGCTCCTTCGCACGGTTTGTTGATCGACTATCAGCATCCGCTAAGCCGCGTGGATCGGAGTGCGGATAGCAAGAAGCTATTGGCGTTAGGTATGTGGACCGCAGAGTTCGATCCTGGCCCAATGGCAGAGGAGGTCTACGATGATGTGGACTGGTATTTTCTGCCGATTAGCTCGTTTGGCCAACTCGAGCGGACCGGGCCGCATATACGCATTGCAGTGGTGCCGGTGAAGGTGGGCAAGCGTCCGATACCAATGAAGATTTTTTTTGCGGCATTGAGGGATATTTTGATGGCAAAAAAAGCGCTTGAGAGAGGGGATGAAGAAGAAGCCCTGAGGCTCTATCAGGCGGTATGGAGCGTGCCCTTTTCACTCGATGATACGCTTTCGCCGGAAATTATGTACGATGTACTGACCCACATGGGATTAGGTTATAGTCGTCGCGACGATTTGGCTAAGGCGGCGCAGTTTTGGCGCGCGGCGATCGACCTAAAACCCGAGCATGTCGAGGTCTATCACAATTTAGGAGCCATATACGCAAAAATGGGACAGACAGATCAGGCCTTCGCGATGTGGGATCAGGCCTTGGCGCGCGACCCGAATCGGGCGAATACTCATTACAATAGGGGTAATGCGCTCTACGGGACGGGGGATGTGGAGGGGGCGGTAGCGTCTTGGACGAGGGCGGTGGAACTCGACTCGGGTTTTCAC
>JACLAC010022013.1_pt1 | contig 13598 bp, 8 predicted proteins | sample 8027881 | NCBI WGS metagenome assembly JACLAC01 (sample SAMN15725517, study PRJNA655200) | protist metagenome | isolation source: fluorescence activated cell sorting (FACS) single amplified genomes of... | place: Spain: Blaines Bay Microbial Observatory, Mediterranean Sea | collected 2016-01-19 | reverse complement strand
TCTACCAACGAGTAAACTGTCGGGATCACGACTAAGGTGAGGAACGTCGAAGAAATGAGACCGGCAATTACAGTCAGGGCCATCGGGGTGCGAATCTCAGCGCCTTCACCCAATCCCAAAGCCATCGGTAATAATCCCAAGACCGTCGTCGCGGTAGTCATCGCGATCGGGCGCAAACGCACCTCACCAGCCTGTATTATCGCCTGGCTTTTTTCCATGCCATTGCGGCGCAATGTATTAATGTAGTCGACGAGTACGATGGCATTATTGACGACAATACCGGCCAGCATAATCAGACCGATAAAGACCACCACGCTAAGGGGCATCTGCGCCCAATAGAGCGCCACCACCACGCCGACCAGCGCCAAGGGCACGGTGAACATGATAACAAAGGGGTGTATCAGCGATTCGAACTGGCTGGCCATTACCACATAGACCAAAAAGATCGCCAAACCCAGCGCAAAATAGAGACTCTGCATCGAGGTCTCCATTTCCTCGTTCTGGCCGCTGATCAAAAAATCAAAACCGTTCGGGAAGTCCATCCGCCCTAACTCATCGTGAATCAGTGCCGACGCCGTGCCGAGATCGACACCCTGGATATTGGCGGTGACCACCGCGGCGCGCTGTTGGTCGATGCGGCGAATCTCGCTCGGCCCCTCGTTGACCCGCAGATCGGCTACCGCTGACAGTGCGATCGGGATTTCGGCGTTGGGGTTGATGATCAACCGACGCAACTCGTCGAGACCAAGACGGTCCTCCTTACGCAACCGCACCAACACATCGATCTGCCGTTCGTCCTGGCGAAAATCGGTGGCGATCTTGCCCTGCACCTTGTGGCGCACCAACTCAGCGACATTGCGCAGGGACAAACCATAAGTGGCCAGTCGGTCGCGTTTGTAGCTGATCTGCAACTCGGGATTGCCTGCCTGTAACGACGACTTGACATCAACCAACCCCGGTAGGCTCGCCATCCGAGATTCGGCCTCTAAGCTCAACTGCCGCAATTCGCGCAGTCCATAACCGCGAATCTCGACCTCGATCGGCGTTTTAAAACTGAAGAGCGCCGGGTGCGAGACTTCGACCTCGATCTCGGGGATATCGTTGACTAGATCCCGCAAGCGCCAGATCAGCACATCCTCCTGCGCCGCGTCAGCCCCCTCCGTCATACGGATCGTCACCTGGCCCGTGTGCTCGCCTTCCTCCGCCGACGAACTCGCCGACCGGTCCGTGCCCACCGTCGTCGCCATGCGCTCGACTTCGGGCTGTTCTTGCACGATTTTCTCGATCTGGCCCACGATCTCGGCGGTCTTCTCCAGCGGCGTGCCCACCGGCAGGCTGATATCTAGGTTGAACTCCGCCTGGTGGACCTGGGGAATCAACTCCGTACCCAGTTCGGGCAATAGCTTCTGCGAGCAGAATACCATCGCGGCCAACACCCCGCCGATCACCAAGAATCGCTGGTTGAGCGCCCAGCCCAAGAGCAACGGATAGCCCCGTTGTATCAGCCCGAAACCCTTTTCAAATAGATACAGCACCGGCAAGAATAGCGGTATTAACACCATCACCAGCAGAAACAGCGCCACTACCACCACCAAACCCGCCAACATCAGCGCCACATGTAAGACGATGCCCACTAATCGCAGCACCGTGCCTAGCACAAAGCGCACCCCCACCAAATAGACTACCGCGAGGGGAAAAAACACCAACTTGAGGATCTTCCATATCCATCGTTTCGACTCGACGATCCAACCCCAATAGCGCTGCAAGGTCTCGGCGAGAATCACCGGTGACTCGAATCCGAGTATGCCCGGCCAGACGCGTTCAAAAAAGGTCCACTTGCCTACGCAGGTGTCAGCAGCCCAAGTATTGATCCAACGCTGAAAAGTACGCTCGCGCTTAATCCAGAAGTGCTCGATTGGTTTGATCAGCCACCACAATAATTCACTGACGAGGATAAAAACCGCCTTGAGCACCGCCACCACCAGCGTCACCGCCGCCAAGAGCACCCGCAACAAAACCTCATAGACCACATAGGGCAAGGCCAAAGCAATGCCTGGCACTTTCTGCAGCATGCCACCGTCTTTGGCAATTTCCGCGCGGGCGCGGCTCAGCGCCTGCAAGCGCAGAAAGTCGCTGCGGCTCAACTGTTCGGCCAAACCGCCTTCGATATTGAGTTGGCGCGAAGCGAGCATCGGAATAAAAAACAACGCCACGCCCAGTGATGCCAAAAGCGAAAACACCACCGTCAGCGCCATATCGCCGAAGATCTGCCCGGCGATCCCCTCGACAAAGACAATCGGAAAAAACACGGTAATGGTCGTCAGCGTCGAGGCAAAGACCGCGGTACCCACCTCGCCGGTGCCGCGGACCGTCGCGGTGACCAGGTCGTCGCCCTCCTCTCGGCAGCGAAAAATGCTCTCCAAAACGACGATCGAGTTGTCGACCAACATCCCGACCCCCAAGGCCAGTCCGCCGAGTGACATAATATTGAGCGACACGTCGAACATAAACATCGGCGCGAACGTCGCGATAATAGAAACTGGAATCGTCAGACCGATGATCAGCGTATGCACTATATTGCGCAAAAAGATAAAGAGCACCAGCACGGCCATACCGCCGCCAATAATCGCACTGGTCTGGACTTCTTCGATGGATTTCTTAATAAAACCCGACTGGTCCGAAAGCAATTCTAACTTGGTCCCTTCGGGCAGGCGGTAGCTGATAAAATCCGTCAAGCGCAAATGTTCGATGGCCTTGCGTGCCGTTTCTTCCTTTTCTTCTTGCCGCTCCTTCTTTTCTCTTTCCTCTTTGTCGCTTTCGCTCTCTCCTACCGCCTCTTGCGCCTCTGCCGCCTCTGCTGCCTCTGCCGCCTCTTGCGCCTCTGCTGCCTCTTGCGCCTCTGCTGCCCCTGCCGCCCCTGCCGCCCCTGCCGCCTCCCGGGCCAACTGCTCGATATATTCGCGCTGCGGCGGCAAACCGTAGAGCGTATTGCGCACCCGCTCAGCCACCGCGACGATATTGGCGTCAGCCTCTTTGTAGATTTCGATCTCGACGCTCTCAGCTTCGTTGACCCGGGTGATGATCTCGCGATCCTTGTTGGCGCGGGAAATCACCGCGATATCGCGCAGATAGACATCGGCGTCGCCCTGCCTGACCACAATCAAATTGGCGATCTCGTCGATGGTCTGAAACTCGTTGAGCGTGCGGATCAGGTATTCGACCTGCCCCTCGCGCAAATTACCGCCGGGCAGATTGACGTTATTTTGTGCCAGCCGCTGGTTGATCTGCGCGATATCCAAGCCCATCACCGAGATCTGGCGCTCGTTCAGCGCCACGTGAATCTCTTCCTCAAGGCCGCCCTTGACCTTAACAGCCGCCACCCCGGCCAACGCCTCCAACTCGCGCTTGATCTCGTGCTCGGCCAGATAGCGCAGCGCAAAGAGGTCCTGCGGACCGTGCAGGCCGATACGCATAATCGGGTCTAGCGAAGGATCGTAGCGCAATAACAGAGGTTTCTTGGCGTCCTGAGGCAAGAAGACGCGGTCGGCTTTTTCCCGCACTTCCTGGGACATGACATTCATGTCAGTACCCCATTCGAACTCAAGAACGATATCCGACTGCCCAGCCTTGGAAATGGAACTAATATTGACTAGGTGCGGTACAATCCCGAGTTCCTGCTCCAATGGGCGCGAAAGCAGCATTTCGACCTCTTCGGGCGCTGTACCCGGATACTCGGTACGCACCGTCAATGTCGGGTAGGAGATATCCGGCATGAGATTCAGCGAAAGCCGCTGATAGGATACCCCGCCAAATACGCAGACGGCCAGCACCACCATAAGTATGGCGACCGGCCGCCGGGTCGTAATCGTAAACCCCGATGTGCTTTTAGGATCTCCCATGAGGTGTCTAACCTTCGTCGTCAGAGGCCGCCTCGACGCTGACCTTAGAGACCCGATCTTCATTGACTACGCGCACCCGAGTCCCGGATTTGAGTCCGTTCTGGCCGACGACGATAATCGGTGCCCCCTCTTTGACCTCCGCCATCACCTCGACGAATTCAACATCCTCGAAACCGGGCTGTAACTTGATCCGCACCGCGACCGTATCATCGACGGCAAAAACGAACTTATCGCCGCCATCGTAAACCACCGCCCGTTTTGGAATCAATATCGCCCTTTTGTGGGTGTCGGTGACAATGCGCACATTGACAAAAAGCCCGGGCCGCAAATACTCAAAGTGATCGCGTACCCCAACCGTCACCTTAAAGGTCCCGCTGCGCGGATCGACCACCGGACTGATGCGCTTAACCCAACCTTCGAAGCTTTTACCGGGCAGAAACTCCGAGGAGATAACGCCCTGTTGACCATTATTGATGGCTGTCAAATACTGACCGGGAACGAAGACGCGGGCGATCATATCGTCTAGTTTGATCAGGTCATAGAGCTTGTTACTGCCTCCCACCCGAGCGCCGACCTGGACGAAGCGCTCGGTAATCACACCTGAAAAAGGCGCCAAGATCACCGTATGCGCCAAGTCAAGCTGGGTCCGTTCGAGACGCAGGTGGGCCTGCTCCAACTCGTATTTGCGCGTTTCGAATTCCTGATCGCTGATTAGCTTGCGCTTGAACATCTCTTCGGTACGTTTGTAGCCGGTGCGCTGATAATCGAGATTGATCTGCGCCTCGCGGTTAGCCAATCGCAATTGCTCGTCCTCAATCGCAATTAGCGTATCGCCTATTTCGACGCGATCCCCCTCCTCGACCACTACGCGCTCGACCATGCCGCTAATCTGGGGGAAGACTTCGACGATTGCCTCAGTCTCGATCGTCGAATTGAAGAGCAAATACGAAGAAATCTCACCCGTATGGGCCAATGCGATCTCCACTGGCACCGCTTCTATTTCTTTCGCCAGCGAATCAACCGCGGCGCTATCGGCTAGGGTGCTATCTACAGCTGTACTATCGGTCTGCGATAACGCTTGATCGGCGTCTTTGCCCTTCTCATCCTCGCCCTCTTCATCACCGCAAGACCACAAGACTGCCACCATCAATAATACCCAAGCCCCATGGTGGGGCCACCCTTTCATGCCATCCTCCTATTAGATATCAGGCTTGTCTATCTAGCTGGAAATAATACATTACTTAACAATATCCACTTACTCATACCAAACAACCCCTCAAGATGGACACTGTCAAGTGAACATCCAGTTACAAGCGCTTTTAGCGGCCGTCGCCTTTGTTACCTTCAGCACTCGTTTTTTGCGTCGATCAAACCTGACGGCCGGGTTGCGCAAGTGGGCTACCAGCTTTTCGCCATGGACCGCCAAGCTCTTTCGCTGCCCGCACTGTCTGGGTTTCTGGCTGGCCTTGCCTTGCGCCGGCCTGCTCGCCATCGATTGGCCCAATTTCGCCATTATGCTACTCTTGGGTTGGCGCGGCAGTTTCCATATCAATCGCCTGCTCAACAATCTCACCGTGCGCGGCGCCAAAGCGAGCGACCGCCAATGCCATGTCTGCGACAAACCCTATCAGAAGGGCTTTCTCTACCGACTCAACCGCGACTTCTGCTCTTATCCGTGCTGGTTCGATCACCTAAAAGACCAACACCGCTCCGCAAGACCGATTTTCAGTCCATCCGGTGAATTTATCCGTCAGGAGGTATATCCCATGAGTTTCCAGAATTTAAGTCCTAACGAAGCCAACGAGTTACGCTCAAACGACTCGGACACCACCTATATCGATGTCCGCTCCATGCCCGAATACGAAAACGGTCATCCAGCCGGCTCGCTCAATATTCCCGTCATGCACCGCGAAGCGATGGGCATGGTGCCCAACCCCGACTTTTTACGCGTCTTGCAGTCGCACTTCGACCTCGACGCAAAATTATTAATCGGCTGCCAGTCCGGCGCTCGCTCGGTCCGCGCCTCCGAAGCACTGATCGCCGCCGGCTTCACCAATATCACCAATGTCACCGGCGGCTACGGTGGTGCGCGCAACCAGGCCGGCGAAGTCGTCGAGCTCGGCTGGATGGAATCGGGCCTGCCCGTCGAATACGGTGCAGAGGGCGATACGAGCTACCCAGCCCTCGTCTCGGTAGTCAACGAGTAACCCATGGCCAGGTCAATTGGTTGCGCCGTATTGCTCGTCGGCGACGAACGCCAGGCGCAGAGCGGGCACTTGCTCGTAAGCATCCTTGAAGGAGCCGGCCACAAAATCACCCAGGACCGCACCATCAAACCGGACGGCCTGCAAATCAAAGGCGAGCTGGCCATACTCACCCAGAGTCAGTCCTCCGAGGTGATTTTCTTCACCGGTCGCACCGGCAATGCTCTGCGCGACCCGATCGGCGACGCGGTACGCCAACAACTCGACCGCCGCCTCGACGGCTTCGGCGATTTGCTGCGTTCATTGCTCTACCAACAGCAGGGCTCCCGCGCAATGCTCGCACAAGGCGTCGCTGGCTCGATAAAACGCAAAATGGTCTTCTGCTTACCTGGTGATTTGGACATTATTGAGTTGGCGATGGGCAAACTGGTGTTGCCCGAGCTAGAACACCTGCTCGACCAAATGATCCCACGCGCATGAGCCACCAACTTAACCCTTACTTCCAGGCCGGTCTCGATGTTATGGACCAGCCCTGCTTAGTTATTGGCGGTGAGCGCGAGGCCGAAGAAAAAAGCGGGCGTCTGCTCAACGCTGGCGCCCACATCACCGTTGTTAGCCTTCTTTTAACACCAACCCTCGCCGAATGGGTTACTACCGGCCGGATCACCCACCACCAACGCGGCTTTGAAAATACGGATCTCGACGGCATCTTCCTCGCGCTCAATACGATAAATGACGACGAGGCGCTGACAGCCAAGGTATATAAACTCGCCATCGCACAACGTATCCTCATCAACTCCTACGACAACCCTACCTACTCCAACTTTGGCATGATGGCGCTGATCCACCCAGGCCATCTGCGGCTGAGCATCTCCACCTCCAACGCCAGCCCAGCATTAGCCAGCCGTCTGCGCAAAGATCTCGAAGGGCTTTTTGATGAGGAATTTGTCGACTATCTAAATTGCTTGGCCGACGCTCGCCAAAGAGTGCGCGATAAAGTCACCAACCGCGAAACTCGCTTTGCGCTATTGCGCGCGCTGGTGCGTGATTTTCGCGTTGAAGGCGAGTTGCACTACCCGGCCCAATGGCGAAAATACGCGGAGGCGCTGCTTAACTGTGAGCTGGATGCGTGCGCAACAGAAGGGCGCTGCGAGGATTGTCCGTTGATCAGCGAATAGATCGCAATGAAGTCCGGAGGCTCTAAATTTTGCCGATCGCGAATCTATCTTCTATCGAAAAATTGACGAGTATGGACACGTTACCGATGTAAAACCCGTTGCCGTAGTCGAAGATTTAAGCATCCAGACCATTGTCTGGTTCCCGTTGGCTACCCCAGCGAAGAGGGGTGTTGAATCACATACCGTGAACACCGCGTCGGTGGCCCGAAGAAAATTGCTCACTTCACTTCAGGATTCGGTTTTACGAGCGGCTAAGCTACCAAGCATAATCAAACTATCGATGTATTCTGAGATCAACTGAAGTGGTGCCCTATCCTACAGATCTCAGCGCACCACCGCGACCTGGTCGCGCACTAGCAACTCCCCCTCCCGCGAGTGTATCGTATACACATAGACTCCACTGCCCACTAGCGGTGCACCCAAATCGCTCGCCCCGGTGCGGTTAACCCCGCGCCAGAGTACCTCATTGGCCCTGGCGCCCATACGCCGCTGTAACCCATCATCCTCGCTCGCCTCCCATAATAATTCGCCCGACGGCGCGAAAATCCGTACCTGCGCTTTGAGCGGCACGCCGCTGAAGTGCAGAAAATCGTCGCTGCCCGGCTGGAAGGGATTCGGAAAGACCACTGTCTTGGTCTGCGGCACCAAGCGCACGCGTTGGAAGGCCCGGTTGTCCTCTTCATTCGCTTCGGCGAGATGATCCTCTGGGTCGACCTCGACCAAAAAGACCATCTCGCCGAAGCGCTGCCAGGGAATGCTCAAGTCCGCACCCGAGCCCGGCACCAATCCTTCTGCATGCTGAGCATCGTAAATAACCTCGCACCCGCTCGAATCCGCCGCGCAGTGCGAGACCCGTACGCGAAACCCTGCTGCGACCGCACCCAGACCGATATTGCTAACCCGCACGCGCAGATCATCGTTGCGGTCACCGCCCAGATCACCGGTGAACACCGCCAAATTTGGCTGCCCTTCACCCAAGCCATATTGCGCCAGGGTCGCCACCGCCAACTGCGTAGTGCTGCGCACCAAGGCCCAGTTGATACTGTCGGGCACATCGACGACCGAGTGGTATTGCGAATTGACCTGATACGCCCCCTCGCGCACGCCATAGGTGGTCGCATCTGTCGGCAAGTAATTCTCGATCCCTAAAATCCCATCGTAGCCCCTGGCCCAAAAGGGCGCGTGATCGCTGAGTCGGGCGCCACCATCCTCCAATACGTCAACCGCCAGCTCGATGCTATAGCGCTCGGCAACCGCGCCCATTTCATCGACCAGCCAACGCGAACCCGGATTGGTGACCAACTCCAAACGCTGCTTTAAATTATTGAAGCCGATCATGTCGAAGTTGAGCACGCCCAAAATCTTGTCATCGCGATCGGCGGCGATATCCGCATAGGCCTGGCTGCCCAATAGGCCCAACTCCTCACCCGACCAGGCGATAAAGCGGATCGACCAGGGAAAGCGCTGCCCGGCGAGCAGACGCGCGCTCTCCAAAACCAAGGCCACCCCGCTGGCATTGTCATCGGCACCGGGTGCCGGATCGCTATCCCACGCCCAACCCACCGAACGCACGCCCGTCGCGTCGTAGTGAGCACAAATGATATAATACCCGGCACCCGGATCAGTGCCTGCGAGCGTGCCGATCACATTATAGGTCATTGTATCGACCGGTGCTGCCGCCTGATTTCCACCACGCGAGGCATAAGATACGACCCGCTGCGCACCTATCGAGAAAGGGTGCAACTCGACTGCCTCGGCACCCAGCGCAGCAGATAATTGCGATTGGATATATTCGGTCGATTCTAAAAAGTCGGGATGTACCGCAAAGCGACTGCGTAGATTGCCTTCGACACTGCCCAAGGCCGGATCCTTTAGCGCCAGCGCTTCTACATCGGCCTGCAAACGCGCCGCATCGGCTCCCGCAATAAGCGAGGCTACCGCCGGCGAGACCGTCTGCAATGCCTTTGGCGCCCGCTCCGAATTCCCTAACCATCCTTTAGTACTATACTTATCGGGCAAAGGCCAAAGAAAATGCGTCACCCCATACAGACTTCCTAACCGCCCTTCGGGAACCCGCAATAACGCCCATTCCCCACCGCCGTCAAAGACCAATTCAACGCCTGCAGGCAACGGAAGGCTCAGATGATCGGCGATAAAATAGCGATCCCCCACGGCAGCTTGGTCAATACAGAGCACTTCGAAACCACCAACAGTTTGTTCTTGAGCTGTAACAAAGACGATGCCGCGCGCCACATAACGCACAGACCCACGCAAATTTTCGATCTCGGTCAATTCCTGAGACGTAGTCCAGGCGAGGCCGACTAAAGGGTCTGTCGCAAAAGCGGAACCACAGAAAAAAAGAGAGGCGCATAACGCCCCTCTGAATCGGTTGATCACCGTTCTTAGCTATCCGTTTGTTATAATCTATAAAGTAGAGTCTTCGCTCGACGTCGCGATATGCGACATCGCAGCGGGCGCTGCGGCGGGCGGATCTGTCGTACCTTCTGGCTCGCGCGTCTGATGCAGCGCTTCTTTGAGCAAGCGCCCCGGTTTGAAATGCGTCTTGCGCCGGGCAGGTACGTAAATAATTTCACCAGTGCGGGGATTGCGGGCAGCCGGCTTGGGGCGCGTATCTTTGACTTGAAAGACCCCGAAGCCACGAATCTCAATGCGATTGCCTTCAATCAAGCTGTCGCGCATTGCATTGAAGAGACTGTCTACCATCTTAGCCGCCAGGTTTTTTTTACAATTGGCATTGTCACTAACTAAAAGGGTCAATTCTTTTTTTGTTATCGTCGGCAAAAGCTAAACCTCCGCGGGCAAAATGCCCCCATGCAGGCTATTTTTAAGAGAGAGCCTCTCATAGCTTACTTATTGGGAAATATGATGTTAGGGAACATAATTCGCACGTAAGGCCCTGTCAAGAATTAATTTAAAGACTTAACAACCCTTCTAAGCGATCATAAAAACAACCCTTCTTGCAAGATAATTCATTACTATGTAAGGGATTTTTATTGCGCCTATTCCACGGAAAATCCTTGTCACCACTCACCGCCTTCTTCCTCCTGCCTCGGCCGCTTAACGGCCTGATTACCGCACTCTCTGTCAGTGTCGGCGCCCTAACTGCCATACAAGGCCCCACCTGGCAACCCGTCTTGCTCGCCGCCCTATCCGCCGCACTAATCAACGGAGCCGGCAATGTCTTTAACGACTTAATAGACATAGATATAGATCGCATTAATCGACCGGCCCGGCCCCTGCCTGCAGGCCACATTAGCCGCCTTGCCGCAGGCATGCAAACCGTCGCACTAACACTGGCAGGCAGCCTGTGTGCATTCTGGCTCAGCCCCTGGCATGGCTTTCTCGCCTTAGGCATCGCCCTACTGCTCGCCGTCTATAGTATCTTCTTAAAAAACAGTCTTCTATGGGGCAATATCCTCGTCGCCGGCATCGGGGCCATCGCCTTTCCCTACGGCGCATTCGCTGTCGGTGACATTGGCCGCTCGTGGATCCCAGCCCTCTTTGCCTTGCTTTTCCACATCGGTCGCGAAATTGTCAAGGATATCGAAGACATCGCCGGAGATCGAATCCGTGGCGAGCATACCTTGCCTTTGCGCTACGGCGCGCAAAATGCCGCGCTTATAGCAAGCTCTGTTTATATACTACTAATCGGGACTACCTGGATTCCATTTTTCACTGCGATCTATAACGTTTTCTACGCCCTCGCCCTGCTGCCAGTAAATGGCCTGGTCCTCTATGTGCTCTGGCAATTACATCACCAGCGGGCGCAACTAAGCGACGATCGCCTCGGCCACCTGCTCAAAATCGGTATGTTTAGCGGCCTATTAGCTATCGTGATCGGTGAACTCGCTTTTGATCTGAACTGATCTTGTCCTGATATTATATCTTCCACAAAGGAGCACAGCATGAAAATTACCGATGTGAAAACTTTCCCCGTCTTCCACGGGTCGCGCAACTATCTTTTCGTCAAAGTCGAAACCGACACCGGGCTCTACGGCGTCGGCGAATTCGGCATTACTTGGAAAGAGCAGGCCGGCATCGGTGCCATAGAGCATATGAAGCGCCATATCATCGGCCTCGACCCGCTCAATACCGAGTATATCTGGCAGTTGCTCTTCCGCGTCGACTTCTTTCCCGGCGGTCGCATCAACGCCGCCGCGATGTCGGCCATCGATATCGCACTCTGGGATATCAAGGGCAAAGCCCTCGACCAACCCGTCTATATGCTGCTCGGCGGCAAAATGCGCGATCGCATCTTCTGTTATACCGGTATCGGTGGCAAAACGCCGGAAGACTACGCACGCGTCGCCAAGGAGCGCGTCGCTGAGGGCTGGAAATACCTGCGTATGTCGGTCGACGACCGCGACGGAATCTTAGAGCCGCGCACTGCGGTGCGCGATTCGGTCGAGCACTTCGCCGCCGCGCGCGAAGCGGTCGGTCCAGAGATCGAGATCTGCATCGACGTACACACACGCCTCGACCCGCCCGATACTATCCGCCTCGGACGCGAACTCGAACAATACGATCCCTTCTTTATCGAAGACCCCCTGCGCTGCGAAAACCCCCAGAGTTACCGCCATGTGCGCAACCATATAAGCTGCCCGTTGGCCGTCGGCGAGCACTACGCCACCAAGTGGGAATTCCGCCAGATGATCGAAGAAGAGCTCATGGACTACGCACGCATAGATATCTGCAACGTCGGCGGGCTGACCGAGGCGCGCAAGGTCGCCAATTGGTGCGAAACCCACTATATCAAAATAGTACCGCACAACCCGCTCGGCCCCGTCTCGGCCGCCGCCTGCGCCCATCTTGACATCGCCACCGACAATTTCGCCGTACAGGAAGGCGGTCTCGTCGGCCGCCAGGTGATGGAAGACCTCTTCCCCGTGCAACTACCCTACGAGGCCGGTTGCCTGTTGCCGCCGGAAGGACCGGGTCTGGGACTAGAATTCAACGAAGAAGCCGCCGAGCACCACGAGTTCAAATGGCTCGGCGGCCCGACACTGCGCCGCGAAGACGGCTCATTCACCAACTGGTAAACGATGTCCGATAAAAAAACTCTGATCCAACCGCGAACGCTTAAAGGCTTTCGCGATTTCCCGCCCGCCCTGGCGATGCCGCGCGAGCAAATGATCGACAAGGTTCGCACTGTCTTCCGCTCCTACGGTTTCGCCCCCATTGACACCCCCGCACTCGAATACGCGGAAATTCTCACCGGCAAGGGCGGCGACGAGTCCGACAAACAGATGTACCGTTTCACCGACAATGGCGGTCGCGACGTGGCCCTGCGCTTCGACTTAACAGTGCCCTTCGCCCGCTTTGCCGCACAGCACATCGGCCAACTCGGCACGCCCTTCAAACGCTACCATGTCGGCCCGGTTTGGCGCGGTGAGAACACACAACACGGCCGCTACCGTGAATTCTACCAATGTGATTTCGACACCATCGGCACCGACGCCAACGCTGCCGATATCGAAACCGCGATCATTATCCACGATATCCTGGCCGCCTTGGGTTTCGAGCGTTTCTCTATCCACGTCAACCATCGCCTGGTGCTCAACGGCTTGCTCGAATCGCTGGGTTTGGCCGAAAGCGCGCCGGCAATCCTGCGCGCTTTGGATAAGTTGGCGAAGATCGGCGCAGAAAAAGTCGCCGCCGAAATGCAAGCCACGGCTGCCGTTCTTCCCGAACAGGCGCGGCAAATACTAGAAACAGTGCAGATAAAAGGCTCAAATAGCGAAATCCTCGAGCAGCTCGAAAAAAAAATCGGGCAACACGAACGCGCCGCTGCAGGCATCGCCAACCTACGCCAACTGCTCGTCGCCTTCACCGCCGCCGGCATCCCCGAAAACCGCCTTGCGCTCGATATCTCGATAGCCCGCGGCCTCGACTATTACACTGGCACCGTCTACGAGACGTTATTGGACGATCTGCCCGGCATTGGCTCGATTTGCAGCGGCGGCCGCTACGACGATCTGGCCAGTCTCTATAGCAAACAACACTTGCCCGGCGTCGGCGCCTCGTTGGGTTTGGATCGGTTAATGGCCGCAATGGATGAATTGGGACTGCTACAAGACACGACCGCCCCCGCCGATGTCTTCGTCGTGCAATTTACCGCAGAATCACTTGCGCACTATATCACCGTCTCGCGTCGTCTGCGCGACGCCGGTTTGCGCGTCGAACTCTTCCCCGAAGCCAGGAGCATGGGCAAGCAACTCAAATACGCTGACCGCAAAGACATTCCGCTCGCACTGATCGGCGGGCCGGACGAAATGGCCAAGGGGGTTTGGCAGGTG
>JACLAC010001785.1_pt1 | contig 13607 bp, 12 predicted proteins | sample 8027881 | NCBI WGS metagenome assembly JACLAC01 (sample SAMN15725517, study PRJNA655200) | protist metagenome | isolation source: fluorescence activated cell sorting (FACS) single amplified genomes of... | place: Spain: Blaines Bay Microbial Observatory, Mediterranean Sea | collected 2016-01-19 | reverse complement strand
CTTCACCTAACATACCCCATCCATTTGATTTTCCATGTGTAATAGAGTTTCTTAGAACACCTAATACTTTGGCACGTTTTTCCGCTCTATTGTATTGATCATCAGTGACTCGTATTTCAATAGGTTTGTTGTTGCCTTTGATAAAATGAGTCATTTTTTTATTGGAACATTGATTTTTATTCGATTTCATATTGATTGCTGTGTGTAATTTGTCTTTTACTATAGATTTTGTTTGTTTAGGAATCGTTTTGATTGTTTTATTAAACATTTACTTTGTTATACTTATTATAATGTATTTTATTATATATATATATTATTGTAAAGCATTGTAAAGCATTGACTTATGCTAAGACTTACGCATTAACTTACGCATTAACTTACTTTTTATTCCTTAATTATTTCTTATTTTTATATTTTTTATAATTTCCAATGGTAGTTATTACAGTAGAAAGGAATAATATCTGTATCATATCTGTCACTACATAGGTCATGGTTATTAATAGACTAAGCATTTTGCCTACGTCGGTGACTTCCATTTGTAAAAATATAACGGTAATAAACACATTGATAAGGAGTGATCCGAAGAATACGATTCTAGCGATGTTTAATCCAACTGGATCTTTCGTCTTGCGAACAATCAATAGGGCAAATGGATCTACGAATAAATGTATGGCAGACAACACAAACATAGGATTTTCGCCATAGTAAGAGCTTGTAATGGATATGTGAACAAAATCAAATAATAATAAAAAGATGGCGGTGACTCGAATCTTGTTTGTATACACTTCAATTGAATTCCATGTTGGTGTGTCTTCACCTGCCTTTTGTTTTGCTATGTTTTTCTTTTCCGTTTTGTCTTTTTGTTCTAGTTGCAATTTCAATTGATAGGTCTGTGCAATAAGAAGCAAATCAAAGATACAAAACCACAAGGCTAAGCCTAGCCATATTCCTTTCTCGAATAACATATCCGTACAGGATGCACTGGTTTCACTCAAGCATCTATTGACAGAAATATAATTCAATGCGAGAACACCTACATCGGATCCTATTGCGGAGAGACTCATGACAAACGCACCATATGTCATCATGGAACTATCTGCAATGGATACAAATATGATTATTGGTTGAAAAACAATATGTAATAAATGAACCCATGATGCATGTGCTTGTGTGAATATCGGACTGATATTTAAATACAATAGCACTCCAAAAATAATCATAGCAGAAGACAATCGTATTCTATTTCTTGTATAGACAACTACTTCGGTATCCACTGGCCTGCCATCTTTTCATCGATCTTCTCCTTTGTCAATGGATGTTTTGTCTTCATTGTCTTACATGGAATTCTATATTTTATGGTCCTATCGCAATGACCTAAAAATTCTTTCAAGGCACTCATTGCCCTACCATATTCTTTGGTCATATCCATCTCCAACACTACCAGTTCATTGTATTCACCATATCCTTTGAACTGACCGTATGAATTCATCGTAGGATACAGAGAAAAATCTAGATTATCGTTCTTTGACACTTCATCTTCAAAGGCTTTCCATTTCACAGGATCCTTTCGAGAGACACGTGGCAAGACGATTCTGAACATAGTTTTTATCCATGTGACCAATACGTCTTTCTCTGGCATAGGAGATTCTTGTGAATCGCCATCCCATAATATCTTTCCATTGAAAGTGACTACTCCTCTACGCATATCCTGTTTTAATCCATAATCCATTAAATCCAATAGTTTTGTTTTCTGTGCTACAGAAGTAGTTAAAGATGTCAGATTTGCAAATGTCGTGTTTTTAATCATATTATCCAACCATTGAGGGTTTTTGCGAAATATTTCTTCTGTTGCTGTTTTTAATCGTGAAGAATAAGATTCCAACAATTGAATATTTAAAATAGATAATCTTTGACGTACTGCTTCTGTATTTTCTATTAATTTCTGTTCTTGCAATTCCATTAATTTTACTTTTAATTCCTTATCTGTCATTACAGAAGGCTTTTGAATTCTGTAATCACAATGTTCAGATATATAAGACCATACCTTTTCTAGAGCATCTTCTTTTAGTTCTTTCTGTCGTTTGGCTCTGGCAGTTTTTTCTTTACTTGATAACAATGCCTTTTCGGCATCTCCTAAAGCTGGTACATGCAATTGGATTATTTTTGCCATTCTCTCCAGAATAGTAAAAATAGGAGTTGTTTTATCAAGAGATGGTTTGTATATCACTTCACCAGTCATCAGAGCTGCACCTCTCTGTAATTTCTCATATTGACGTTTTAATAAATCCGTAAAGGATTTCCAATTCTCAAAAATATAATATTGACCAAACAATCCTTTTTTCTTTTTATAACAATTCATTTGAATTAACATTTGAAGTTTATAATGCACTGGAATCTCGAATATTTCTTTTGTCTTATCATATGTTTTTGTACCGTCCTCATTCACAATCGTACCAGATCCAAATTTTTTATATAATTTACCGAAAGGAACCTTCGCCTCTACTACATAATCAGGTAATAATCCATCTGTCCTACAAACAAGTCTCCTTCCAAATAATTTCAGGTCATCTGATATCTGATTAGTGAATCCATCTCTAGTTTCATATTTGTAATTCTGTCGATTGAGTCGAGATAAAAGGTCTTTCTCATATATACGAGGTATCTCATCTCGATTGTATTGTCGTTGTATGATATTTGTAATCACCTTCTCTTCGGTTAAAGCTTTTTGCATCTCTGATAACACAAAATCTTCAAATACATTTCCACCCGGCATGAATAATATTTTGGTTCGTAATGGAAAGAGAGGTTTATTCTTATTGTAATAGTCCCTCAATTTCCAACAGAATTTTTCCTGAGATAAAAGTTTATATATCAAACTGGAAACAGCCGAAGAAGAGATAGTCTGTGTGGTCGGAGGAAACATGGTAATAGGTGCTCTAGGTGCACGTGGTGGAGTTCTGATCCCTGTCGTAGTGGTGGTTGTCGTATTATTATTTATAGAAGCTCCATCCCTATCTCTCTTCATATATTCTTTTCCCATGGAACTGAAATCTTTTCGTTTGATTCGCAAGGAGGAGAAATCAGAGGCTTTGAATCGAATGACAGACATTTATGAATATGCATACAATATATATACTATTAATTTCTAGACCTCTTCTTTTTTTCAGACGGTTCCGATGAATTTGATCTCTTTTCAGTGGTTACATATTTTTCCCATGTAGTAATCCATTCATATAGTTTGGTCATATTGTCCCTAGGAGTCGAATCTGATGATTTTTCTTGTGAAGATTGCATTTTAGGGTATATAAGTATATTATATACTCTTAAAAAAATGTATCAAGCAGGTGATTTATTACATATCAATGGTCAAGATAACAATAACAATCCATGTACTTTCTATGCTGAATTGGTAGGCATCGATGAAAATGACAAATTAGAAGTATATTACTTAGAACAGACAAAAAAATTAGAAGGATATATTTGGTCCTATGCTAAAGAGTGGGATACGGTGGAAGAAGAGTGTGTATCACAGGTATTTCACCCTACCAAAGAGAATTATGTGTCGGTATACAAGCAATTTGGATTTATTCCAACTGTAAAGGAAAATCATTTTCTAAAGAATGGTGTTACCATACCATCTCATATTCTAGTGCCTATTCCTCTGGATTCGGATGAAGATTCGGATGAAGGGCACGAGGACATGCAAGACTTCATTGTGGACGATGAGGTGGCGAACGAACCATTTACGCATGCTAAAGTAGACAATGATTTTGTGAGAGATACTCATCAAGCGGTGCATGATTACAACCAATGGGAACCTAAGAACGGATCTGAAAAAAAAGTGAAAAATTTTATCGATCAGATGGCAGATAAGTATCAACAGCAAGACGATAATAGACAATTCGTGAAGGGGAAGTCGCTCGACTATTTACATCCACCAAAATAATCCACGAAAAGAAAATAAATTACTATATATACGTCTGGATGATTATGTAAAATATGACAAAAGTAAACACCAACCATACAAAAAAACAAAGAAAAAGAAGAGCTGCAACTAATGCTATCCGTGAAATTCGATCGGAACAAAAAAATACCAATTTGATTGTACCGGTCGCACCCATGAATCGATTGATTGCTGAGATTGCCGCAAATTACAAATTGCACTTGAGATTCAAAGGAGAAGCGTACCGTGCTTTGCATTCAGCTGCAGAAGAGCATTTGGTGGACACTTTCCAACGTGCTAATTTATGCGCTATCCATGACAATCGTGAGACAGTGCAACCAAAGGATGTTCAGTTGGCAAAGGAGTTATTGTCACGTTGAGAAAAGATAAAGACTATTTAAGTAATACTAAAATATTTTAAATGAGTATACTCGCTACTCAAACTAATTTCCTTCTACATAATAATACCTCTCACTTCCTAGAAATTACTATTTCTGCTGAACAAGATGAAGAATTTAGAATGATGAAACAAAAATCATCCAATGTCGTGCCAGTTGCAAATGACACCAATAATACTAGTAGTTTTTTATCATGGGTGATGGAAGGTCTCCTAGATACATTCACTGGAAGTAAATTACAAGAAATAAAAATAAATCTACCGGGTAAGGCAAAAGTTCCCATGGTTATCCGCTGTACATCCACTCTGTCTTTTAATACCAATATAAAATCCAATCAATGTTCGGATATCATTTCAGGTGATTTCCAATTAGGACCAGAATATCACGGTGAAAGCATGTTTATTAAATGGGAACCAATGCTAGGATATGGATACGATGGTAAAGGGAATGTTGCAATAGGTGGAAAGATACCCACTCATAGAGACATGGCGATCAATTGTACGTTTGAAGATAGTAAAAAGAAAAGAATTACTGGAATTAGTGTTACACCAGCTTGTTGTAGAGTAGCTTTTAATTGAGTATAAATATTGTAAAATAATCAATAAATGAAAAAAGATCTGAAATCTATTTTAATTACTAACGTATGCACATCCGTACGCATACGAACTCTCGATGAACATATACTTCAATGCTTCTCTGGATTCTATTCTCATCCAGCACTTATCAACGAGGATGCATGGCATCTTGTGAAACATGGAAATACGAAATTGATGGTCGATAAAGACACTATGTATCTCATGGAAAAGATGGTATGTGAATGGGGCTTTCAAGCCAATTCAGACACGATTCTCACACTCAAACTGACATCCACTGAGAAGGACGAAGAAAAAAGAATCAAACACTGGAATCATCTGTATGAATATTCAATGGACTTACGAAAAGCGATGACATCCCATTTTGATAAAGACAAAATGGAAGATCTGACTGCACAGATGAAAGAATCTTCTATATCTGATTCCTCACAGGAAGTGACGGATTCTGTTTGTGACGATCAAAAGCTTGAAAAAACTCTTGTAGAGAAAGAATGAATTCTTCCCAATAGATTAATTTAGTATTTACTTCTGTTTCTTGACGTATCATTTGTAATTATATATATCTATTCTTATATACCATATGCTTCGATGTTTGTTTCGTTCCAGAATAAAACCCCTAAAAAAATATAAGTTAATACGATGGTGGGACCACTGCATCGTATGTTCTTGTATGACTGCTAATGAAGTATGCTATCTAGTGCTATTGAGAAGAGACGTAGATCAATTTACAGTACCCATGTGCAGTAGATGTAGAAGAGCATTAACTTATCAATCATTCAAGATATTAAATCGAGTGATTTTTTCAGATCACCGTATGGTATTAATAGTAAAACCTTAATTATCAAAATATATATGACGTGCCTTGTATTCCGCATTTCCCAAATCATATGCTAAGTTGGCAGATGGTATCAAATGATTCTTATATATAATTTTATGTGTGTTGCTGAAATCGAAAGCATCGGATAATCCCTTTACAAATGCTCTCCCTTGCGCATCCGTACATATCTGACCACTCAGTAGAGAGCTGTCTGTACAGGATGGCAATAGGCGAATACAGGTATCCACACCACTGTTTTGACAACATTCCTTATCATTATATAATGTTTTCAATTCAGCACATGTCGTTGCGGAAACATAATAGATAGATAAATATATAAAAAGTAAACGAAGTAAACGAATTCATCCCCATCGTCATAAAATTCTTTTACAACATCACTAGAACAACTATCCATATCAGCTGTAAGAAAGAAGTGACCGTCAGTATGAGCGGTTAGAAAAAACGAAAGTTTTTTTACAGTTTTTTGACGAAAAATAATCCACGCGGGGTTAGTAGTAAATCCAATATGTTCTGTATGATTACTCATATCTATATTAGTTTAAGAGTAACTCTTTAAATGGTTATAAAATACATTCTATAAGTATTTCAACAACATTTATTTCCTAACGCATATATATAATGGGAGGCACAAAAACCGCCGCAGATAATAGAGCTGGGTTTAAGAAATTTTATGATAACCCTGTGAATCGTTTCAGATATTTAAAAGCAAAGACGATGACGCGCATAGACAACAAGGAGCGATGTATGTTACGAACACTAAGAAAATATGGGTTAATTGATTATTACAAAGACAACACATCTAGAACATTAAAGCGATTATTAAAAGATGAAATAGAACTTGAACCAATCTTACTAACTAAACCAACACCTTACGTGTATGAAGACGGAGAGATAAGTTATCAAAGTATGAAAGCCAAAACGCCTTTACAGGCACAACCTTTAGCAGAAAGAGAAGGCACTACCAATTTGTTAGATGAAGATTTTGAAAATATGGACGCAGGAGATCAAGAAGCTTATGTAGCAGATTTTCCTATAGATGACGATGGTATATCTCCACCACCGTCACCAGAACCTACACCACCGCCTACACCAGTAACAAGAAGAAGGAGCAGTAGATTGGCTAATATATCTGATTTTTAGCTATTATCGTTTCAAGATCTTCCATCCCTTGACATCATCAACATCATCCTTGTTAACATTATCCATGGTTGGGGGAAACGGTTGTCTAAATATGGCTAATATGAAAATAGCATTATGGCTAAATTAGGGAGTAATCACTATTGTCATCTGTGGCCACCGTCATATCACATGCATCTGTACAAACATAACATTCACCCAACTCCATTTAACCAACCCGCGGTCCTTAACCGGTATGCTTTGATTAACGCCCAGACGTTGCCTTAATTGTGTCTATATTGGGAAGGCCGGTTAAGGACAGCGGGTTAGTTGGGAAACTTTTAACATTTGTATAGTCCCTATGAAGTTTTTTTAATATATGGAAATAGCAGGTATAAAAATAGCATGGACAGAGCCCTTTCAACATTTTACTCTTGAAAATTGTGTTTTTCTGCCGAGTTTTCTGTTTTTCATTTCCTATCATATTTATACTTAATGTAGTCCTTTTCATATACTCAGTAGATTTGTAGTGTTTGCTATATTTGATAGGCCAGATTAGGTATTTTTTGTACTTGAGACAAGATGATTGTGTATGCAAAATGCAAAATATGAAGTATTAAGGTATTTAAATTAAATAGCGTTATATTTTTAAAAAGTATACTAAAAAAGTAAATTAAGCATAATTTTGTATACTTTTAATGCTGTGTCCCTATTGGGGCCGAAAACCTCCTCCTTTTGTTTGTGGCCAAGGGCCAGCCTTAGGGCCAGCTAGCGATTGTCATTAATTATTTATACATCATCATATCATCATTGTCTACTACCAGGACTACTATTATTATTATTATTATTACATTAACATGTTGTTAATAATATGTACATAGTAATATTTAATTATTTATGAAATAATTGACACAACACATATACACACACACACACACACACACACATTTATACGCAAATAGATACAGATAACCAAGTCAGCTAGATACAGATAGACACACAAAATTAATTTGATAGATAGATAGATAGATAGATGACAAAATTTTTTTGAAGCACTGTGCGTATTAATATCAAGAGATGAAAAATACCCCATTCACTGCTGTACGACAGTTGCAAGTTCAACTAGATAAACGGAACCTTCTTGCTAAACAATTCAAATACAGTACTTACAAATTACCGAATAGCGTCAAATATTCTACTATATCTAATGAAACCACAGATAAATGGCAGAGGATTAAACCACCCAAAAACGTCTATGATTTGCAATCGCCTTTAGTATCTCCAAATTATGTAGCTTCACCAAAAACTTGTTGCATTATTGGTGCTCCTATGACATTAGGACAACCATTATTAGGAACTGATTACGGGCCAAATTTATTACGTGAGAAAGGTATTCAATCCGAAATTACAAATTTGGATTGGCGTGTAAGCGATATTGGTGATTTGCAGTTTCCAAACCCAACGGGTAATGACCCAATATTAGAACCGCAGCTAGGAAAAGCTAAAAATTGTTATCCAGTTGGCCAAGGGAATTTGAAAATATTTGAAGCTGCATATAAAAGCCACCAAGAAGAAATGTTTACGTTAGTTTTAGGTAAGTTGAAACATAGTAATAATGATAAATATAAATAACTATATGCTGTATAATATATTGCAAATGTCAAATCATTGCATACTAATAAAAAGCTTTGTTGAAACATGATAATAAAAGAAATCCCATACTAACTTATGTCTTAACATGTATCATTATATAAATATTAGGTGGTGACCATAGTGTTGCATTTGGAACTGTTGCTGCAGCATTAAAAGCAAACCCTGATGTTGGAATTATATGGGTGGATGCACACGCAGATTTAAACACGCCATTAACTAGTCCATCTGGTAATATGCATGGTATGCCATTAGGAATTTTGATGCATTTATACGATCCTGCCAATATCCCTGGGTTCGAATGGATGAAAGATGTGCCAAAATTAAAGCCTGAGCAACTATCTTATATTGGTTTGAGGGATGTTGACCAAGGTGAAGCAAATTTTGTACGCGAGCATAATATACAGACATTTACCATGCATCATATCGATTTGTATGGCATAGGTGGCGTTGTGAACAAAGTCTTGAAACATCATGGTGATAGGCCATTGCATATGTCATATGACATTGATGCGGTTGATCCCGTGGAAGCACCATCAACGGGCACTGTAGTGCGTGGTGGCTTAACATTTCGAGAGGCACATTATGTTGCTGAAGCCGTCAGTGATACGGGTAATTTAAAATCTATGGATATAGTTGAAGTCAATCCACAATTAGAACCTGGTGATGGTGCAAACATGACCGCGGATATGGGTTTACAATTGACATTATCAGCTATGGGAACAAGGATACTGTAAAAATATGAAAATGTTTTTTCATGACCGTCGGATAATATGAAGCTCATATTAGAAAAAATACTTATAATTGAAAGAGTTGTTTGTGTCACAATATGACGCGTGTTTTAAATTTTCCGCTTCGCTTAATAAAGGAACAAAAACGCTTGGAAGTATTCTCTAATATTTTAATTCGTTCACCAAAAAAGTAAAATTAATATGATATTTAAAATATACGATCCGTTCGTACCAGTATAAGTTTAATAAGCATATAATTTATTTTATATAATTTTTTTAAAACACATTTTATAAAAAAATAAAAAATATAATATATTATACTTCTGATACATCAAAATATTCTATGCTTGGCTTGGCGAATTTATTTCTGAATCATCATTATGATTGTTTCCATCAACGATGTTATTTATTATAATATCACTAACACCTGTGGCACTTGTATTCGTTGTCACCATTGCACTATTATTTATCGAATATTGTTCTTGCAAAGAAATATTAACCGGAATTAGCCCTCGAGAAAATAAAAAGGAAACCATCCCTCTATTTCCTTCTTCTGCTAATTCCATTGCTTTCTCAGTAAATCCGCTTACAGTCAAATCAGCGCCATGTTGTTCCAAGACTTCAAAAACCGAAATGTCCTCACAAAGCAAAATGGGCGTATCACCGTCTGCATCTTTCAAATTTACATCTGCGCCATTTTCAATCAGAAATTCAATCATCTCTACCTGCCCATAAGAAGCAGCAGAATGGATTGGCGAGTTGCCAGTATTTTCATCCTGAATATTTACATCTATTCCAGTCAATAAAAAGTTCCTAACCATATCTACATCACCATTCGTTGCAGCAACCCAAATATTATCAAAACTATCTTCACTCGATTGGTTGTTATTAATATCATTTGCGCTTGTACAAATGGAAGCCATGATTAAGACACTGAAATATAATATTTAAGTTCATATCCTTTAAACGATGGCCAATAAATTATTGAATATTGTTTGGATTTATACAGGAAAAAAATAATTGTTTACTATGCACCTTACCAGTATGATTGAATTTTGAAATGATACAACAATACTAGAGCAGGTGACATTTAAAATGAACAATTTCCACCTCCGCCGAGTTCACCTCCGCCGAAGTAAATTTCATCGAATTCTCATTTTCACCAAAATTGACCAAAATTAGCAGATCATCATCACTTTACTAACTCATTGCAACACTATTGGACTAGTAAGGCATACAGTATACAGGCGAAGTTTCGTTTGCAAAGACCCTTAAAGTTCGCGAAGTCTGTATGGTAATGCCATGATTTTAAAAACCTTATTTGATAGCTATTTTTTGGAATTTTTCATAAGTAAATTTAGTCGTCTATACCAGTATGTGTCATAGTATTAAGTATTATTTTAATTTTAGCGAGGGATGTCACAAACAGTAGATGTGCAGATCTAGACAAAAAAAATAATAATAGCTTAATTAAATTCTAATATTATTACATATTACAGGGAGAATTTCTCCCTGATTATTATAAGTAGAATAATTGCACAATTGTAATAGCAAATCAACATATCGGAATTAATTAAGTGCGATCTATCATAATCACAGCTGTTTAAAAAGTATGGCATCTTCTCGTCGTTTATCTTTTACAAATACATATATAACAGAAACAAAACGCACGGTGGTTGTAGATATTGGCAGTAGATTTGTTAAATGCGGGTATGCCAGTAAAGGGTATCCACGCAATATATTTATAGCTCCAAAAAAATGGCAGAACTCTGGTGCCATACTGGAGCGTAGTAAAGAATTCAAAACAATCAACTACAAAGAATGGTGTGAACATTTAGGATATATCTTTCGTCGTATATTTTACAGAATATTACAATGTAAACCACAAGATGTTAAAGTGATTGTATGTGAGCAATTTACTTCAACCATATCTTTTCGGCGAGCATGTGCATATGTTTTATTAAGTCAGTTTCAAGTTAACTCAATTCATTTTTCTGATTCTTTAATGTCGTCTGTATACGTCACCGGCTCCGATACGGGCATCGTTATTGATATTGGCTATAGTGAAACGCGGATTGGTTTAGTGATATCCGGTTTTATTTGTAGCAATGCTTACTTTGATATTGGTACGGGAACCAAAAATGTTTTGATATATTTAAATGAGGTATTAAAAATTGAATTTGAAAAGAATTATGGAGTTAACACCTATACGGCTATATCAAAAGAATCTTTAGAAGAAATTTTAGCTCAAAGTTGTTTTTGCATACCTTTGAATAAAGATCAGGATCAAGTTCCAAAAAGTATAGATGCATTTAAAGTTGTTGATGTAAATGGAAATATTTGTAATGTTAAATTATCTGGTGACGTTCGCTCATCGATTGTAAACGAAATTTTTTTTCCAACATCAGATAATAGCTATTCTACAATTGACGTTGATAATCATGAGGATGAAAACAGCCATAAAAGACAGCCACCATCTGAGGATGACCTAATTGGGACTTTTTTCAAACTTTTAAAGTTTTGCCCAACTGATCATCGGGTTAATGCTATTCAAAATGTTCTGCTTTGTGGTGGATTAGCATCAATACCAGGTTTTGGTTTTCGGTTTTTACAAGAATTAAAGCAAGTAATCGCTTATTTCCCGACAAGATATAATATGTACAAAACCTGTGTTGATAACCTACATATAATAAATACGAAGATACCTACCATTAGCATAGCATGGACAGGTGCATCAATTTTAGGATCATTAAAGCCAAGGAATAAAACGATATATGATCTAAAATCATTGACGAGAAAGGCGGGCGATTCAAGTAGTGGTTATGCTCTTGTAACAAAATCAAGTGAAGTAGCAGTTAGGGATACTTTAAATAATAATAAAGAGTTGAAAGGCAACAAAGAAATTGAAAGGATTCCTGTTAACAATTGTACAAATGTATTTGAACCTTCTTTACTCACGCGTGAAGAATGTTCAAGTGCGTACTTAAAATGGAAACATGAATTACTGCAACGAACAAAGTCTATTGAAGATATTACAAGTTCCCCTGAAAAAAAAAACAACACAAGAGGTACAGCATTAGCTCTATTTGCGGCTGCAAGATGGAGGCGTAAAGTAGTAAATAAATATAGTACGTAAAAAAATAAAAATATGCATACATATGATATGATATATATGATATGATATGATATGATATGATGGATATATATATATACGAACCGTATAATATTATACGTAATATGAAGACTCCAGGGAGCTTGCTGCCTCGAATTGGGTTAAAACGACATGTCGAGCATTCAAACAGCACTTTAGAAAGACGTGCGCCTAAATACTAATCGTTATGCATTAAAATGTACATTTGGCTGAGAGAGCCAATCAATAATTTTTTTTGGAAAATTTGTATCATTTTAATTTATATTATTTTTAAGCCAAGAAGATGCCCTAAACGCAATAATAAATATGATTATATTATAATGTTATTTTTTTAAGCTAAGAAGATGCCATGCCTGGTAGAGGTATTAATAACTTGATTTAAAACATTTTTGGGGGTGAAGGTAACGCAATTTTAGGTTCAAAAAAGCCGTCTTCTCCATCGTTATCTCTTACAACCTCGTTTTCTATATTTAACATACTCAAGTTGTTCCGTTGTAACTCGGGTGGCGCATTATATTTTTGTAATACCAATACTTGTGTTTTCTTCATCTTGTTTTTACCATAAAACAATCGTCTCGACACGTTATTAATTGTATTTAGCAACCCTTTCTTGTACAGTTCTTGATAGCGAAGTTGCTCTTTGACAGCATGTATTTTACGTTTAACATCATCTATTCGTTTTTTGCGAATATAGTCTTGATCCGCTATAGTTTTAATTTTTATTTCAATTGCGGTTGATCGTAATTTCAAGTCTCTTACATTTAAAAATCCATAGTGGTGTCTCTCCTTCTTCCTTAACAAATTGACTTGCCTAGCATTTTTCTTTTTGTTGCCATTATTATTGCCTATTTTTGCTGTTGAATTTAAAAACACTTGAGGTGCCTCACGTGGAATAGACGTTTTGTTATTCCATTTATTTTTATTATTTACAGGTACATTTTTGATATGGCTATTATTTTGCTTGATGAAATAATTATTTAGATGAAAGGATGAACGCCTTGTTATATTTACATGGTGCCGCCTGGATATTTGTGTTCGCCGTTGTATATCAATATGTTCATATAAGTTTGCAGATGGTGCCATAATAGGACCTATGCCTTTCCTTGAAAAGGCACCCGGTACTTTAACATTTATCGATTTTATCATCGCTGGTTTGCCACGAGACTGTATCAATAGTTTATTTGACT
>JACLAC010025090.1_pt1 | contig 13608 bp, 7 predicted proteins | sample 8027881 | NCBI WGS metagenome assembly JACLAC01 (sample SAMN15725517, study PRJNA655200) | protist metagenome | isolation source: fluorescence activated cell sorting (FACS) single amplified genomes of... | place: Spain: Blaines Bay Microbial Observatory, Mediterranean Sea | collected 2016-01-19 | reverse complement strand
AGTACTCCATGTATTTAGGCTAGAAATAGCATTGTAAAACCTTAAAAATACCCGATTGTACCTCGAAATAGAAGCCACACAGCACTAAATCTACGTCTCCAACTAGACTTTTCTTTGAAAAGTCTAGGACCTAGATTACATCCGCCCCATAATAAATTATAATAATATTATAATATAAATAGGCCATAAAAATCAATAATTGTATAAAAATATATATATGTACAAATCTAAATGTGATATGATATATGTGCATAATGAGATACAGCTGTGTTGTTGTTCAATGAATGGGAAAAAAAAAGGCATTATCCATTCATCATGAAAGTACGTTTCGTATTCCTTCACGTTTTCTTATTCTTCTTTCTCTTCTCTTCTCTTTCTGTCTTTAGATTTACAGTTCTTTCAAAAGAAGAGGAAAATGAAGAAGAAAAATGTATGGTGAACATATATGTGGATAATGTCCGAGTTTGTGTTGTTGATAAAGAAAATTTTAATTCCGGGATTCTATCACGTATTCCTAATTATATTGAGACAATTTGTAAAAAATATGTTTTAAAAAATAATGATTGCACAACCTTGAAAAATCATTTAAGTATGCTGGAAAAGCAACGAATCGACCAGGAAACTGTTAAGTCAAAGGGCTGCTACATTATTTCTGATGAAGGTACATGCTTAGTAACTATAAATGACGTGGAAAATTATGTTAATTTATTTGATTCAGCATTTGAAAACAAGCTATGCAATATGCCGGAAAAATTTAGTGAACAAGACTGCATGTATGTTAAAGGTTTTGTAACAAGAGAAAGAAATGAAGTTATACGTAACATTGAAACATCTTGTTTCTTTCGCCGTGAAATTAGAAATGTATCAAGGTGCTTAATTGGTATTGAACAAACACACAAATTATTAGTTAACCCATCTGTTGAAAGTTATAATAAATTAGCAAATATAGTAAAAACTATATGTTTATACTACAAAGAGTCATCACAGACATGTAATCAACATATTCAATCTTTTGAGACGGCATTTTTCATTGACTTGTTGCAAGAAAGATATAATTGTGTCAAAAAGGAAGTGAATGAGGTCAATATTAGAATTATTGCATACAATCGACCAAACTCCCTATCGCGTTTATTGGAAAGTTTAAGAAAAGCTATATACATAAAAAAGATACAAGTTAATTTAATAATCGTCGTTGACGCTTTATCCCCGTATCGCTTTGTACCACATGAAAAAAGAAAAGTAAATAATGATAGAATTAATTCAACATATTATGTTGCAAAGAACTTTGTATGGACAAATGGGTACAAATATGTAAAACAAAATAAAAATTGGACTGGGGTGCAGAAACAATGGATCAATATTTTAAAAAACGATGAAAAAAATACGATGATGAAGAAAAATGGTATGACATCAACATCAATAAATATAGTTTTTGAAGACGATTTGGCTGTCTCTCGTTTTTATTTAATATATCTTCTTGGAACCATTTGCACATTTCGAAAATTGCACGTAAATAATGAAATAGGTTTATTGTCTTTTCATCCTCAAATTTTAGCATCACTTACTAGTACAACAACAACAACAACAAACAACGATGAAAACGGAAGAGTAAATTTTTTAGTAGATTCCCCGCCTGTTGACGAATTGTCATTTCGATCTCCGTTTTATTTATCTCCAGATGTTGCAAGTCATGGTGTTATGCTCTATAATTCTGTTTGGTCGGAGTTTACAGATTGGTATGAAAAATATGGTCATTTACCTATCGATAAACTTATTGAAATCAATTTACGCAAAAATATGAATGACCATGAGTATTCTTTAATGAAATTGTCTTTGTTGAAGAAGTGGTACCAAATTAGCAATAAGAATAGTATGTGGACATTGCATTTTAACATATTTTGTCGTGTCAAAAAATACTACACAATTTTTCCAAACTTAAATTATTTAAACACTACTTACGTTACCCATTATAGAGAAAACGGAGAACATTTTGATGGTTCTTCAGGGCAAGACATGTATGTTTTAACTGAATCTACCCATATACTTTCGATATTACAATTACTTGCTAAATTAAAAGAAAAAGAAAGTGGGCTGCCTTCCATAAATTTAGAAAATATTCCTGTTGGTTCGTATAAAAAAAATGAGAGAAATCAGTATCGATTTAATTGGTTAAAGGAATTTTACAAACCTATCACACTTGCACGAAGTTACCGGAAAGATCAGATCGTAAATAAGTCTTTTTCTATATTTTTATCCGATGACATTGTAATTGATGATCTAACGTCGTCATTAAACTTACCGTGGAATTCTAGGATTGAAATAGAAATTATTTCCAACAGTTCAAAAAATCATCATCGGAGACGTACAATTACACGACGTAAAGATGGAGAAATAAGTTTTGTATGCCCTGATTTTTTTGAAGCAACCTTGTCTTGCGATGGACAACGTTTACAAATGCACTCTGGTACAAACATTTTTTCAAACGATGTTAGCTATGGCAAGGAATATGATTGTTACTATGATGCTCAAGGCTGGCATTATCAAATCATTCTTTTAACCCCGTTTTATCCTGAAAAATTCTGTTCTGTCAAAGTTGCTCACGTTTTTAGAGACTATGAATATCTATATGAAGCAAATCATATTGTATTTGACAATTTTACCAAAGGCCTTTATACCAACGAAGAGACATCGTGGTGGGATCCAGACACAAGGAAGCAAAAGGAGTTGGATGACATGTACGGTGAAAGGCCGTACAATATTGTCAGTTCTATAGAATTAAATGTAAACATCGGTGAAACATTATCTTTACCATCATTTAAAAGCAATGATGCTTCAAGAAAAAATCTTGAATATTGCCACGAGGGCAATTATCATAAAGGATTTTGGAAAAGAGATAAACATGATCGAAAGTGGTGGTGGTCTCCACAGTCTTGTCGACCCTTGTTTTCAATGCCATTATCTGTTTTACCAAAGCTTAAACTATTTGCATCTTTTCCATCATCAAACGAAAACAAAGGTCGAAAAGTCATACATATCATTGGAGACTCAAATATAAGAAATTTGTTCTTTCAATTATTACCGAAAGATTGGCAAAATTTAGATTTAGGTATTAACTACTTTGTGGAAAGTTGGGCACGACTGTTATTCCTTGATGGCAAGGAAATTGAGAGACCCATAGTTGAAATTTTTGATCCATTAAGTAAAACGGATGTCAATAATCTTCAAAACGAATTCGAACAACCTAACACTAGTATGGCAATAATGTACATACCAATGGAAACCATTATCGGGGATCCCATCCCGCCATACGCACCTTGGAATGCGCCAACGAAATGTGCTCTTCGTGAACACCAGTATGGAAAAATTAGAAAACTTGCTTTTGATCAATTGCCTGCTTTAAAAAAGATGAAAGTATTAGGGACAGAAGCCGATGTGGTAATTTTCAGTATTGGGCAATGGGATTCTGCGTTTGTTCGATTTGATGATTTTGTAAACCACTTAGAAGTTGAATTGAATAGATTGTCGGAAGCTTACCACAGTGTTACTTTTGTATTTATTCTTCCTGTTGCGTTTAGTGGAAGAGGTTCTTGTGGTAATAGATACGGGTTGAATGCTGGAAGAAGTCAAATGTTTGCCAATGGAGTCAAGCATAGGGTAAACATACTTCGAAAAAAGTACTCCTCTCGTCATCGATATCATATTTTAAATTTGTATCAAATGACCAGAGGAATTTATTATTTTCAACAATCCTATTTTAAACAATTATTTGGGAAAAATATTAAGTTTAAACTTTCGGAAATATGTTGTAATCATATGCCCGTAAGTATATACAATGAAATTTGGCGTGGAATAGCCACAATTGTTCGGAACAAAGTAAACATGCGTGAATTAAGAAACGAGAATAGAAAAAATATAATGGAATTTTTAAGTGGAAATTCAAATATTAATAACAAAGGCATAGACAAGTACAATGAAGGTAAGGGTGAGCAAATTCTAGAGGACACACTGATGGAAGAGGATGATGATATGATGGATAACGAAAAATATTTATACCAAACTGGTTTAATGTACGGCAATAATATAATGGCCTATACAGAGGAAGCAAACCTTGATGATGATAAAAGTACCTCTGTTTGGCCCGTTAAGATTATAATACTACTACTTGCGTTGATATTGGTAATGGCAGGAATTAAAAATTGGTTTCATACGCAAATAGCCGCAGAAATACTATTAATTTGTATTTTTGTAAGAATTTTTGATCAATACGAATTCACTGCAACTATTAAACCCAATTTTACCATGTTTAATTATTGTATAATCATTTTTATACTTTTCATTTTTGTTACGAGCAAAAAACTCAAAGCTAAAACAGAAAAGGGATTTTTTTTAAATGACAGATTTAAAGTATTAGAATGGAGAGGTATCATGCAAATAATATTTGTTTTGTATCACTATTTTGGCTGCAACAATGATATTGTATTATTTAGTATAATACGAACGTTTGTCTCGTCGTATTTGTTTTTAAGTGGTTACGGATACATAATGCAAAGCGTTGATGAAAAATATGGTAACAGAGGTGTCTGTTTTAATTATATTGATTGTTCCATGCGTATATTGGTTAAATTGTTACTGTTCCCAATTGTATTATCATTGGTTACGTCCACTCCATTAGGATTATATTATGTTGTAATTCTTCATTCATTTCATTCGTTTCTACTTTGTACATGTATTTTCATTATTGAAAGTTTATTTCATGTAATTGATGCCAAAAATAGTACAAAAAGTACTTTTGCTGTTAGAAGAAGAATTTTACTCATTTCATACGTTTTCATTATTGTTATTTTACATGTTGAAAGTGTGTTTAATGTTTCTATCAAACCAATAGTGTCTTATTTTTTTTCAAAGCAAATAGAAGACTTGCTCGTTTTTCGATTGGAACTGGATTGTTATTCATGTATGTATGGAGTTGTAATTGCGATTTTAGAATTAGAGTGTAAATCATCTAGATTTAAACTTGTTGCGTCACTTTTAAATTCGAAAATTATGAAAAGTTCAATTGCAATTATAGCATTTTCTGTATGGGGTAAAATTGTCATCAATTCTGTATCACAAACATATTATTTAGAAAGACACAAATACGTTGCTGTACTAACAATTCCAATGTACATTAGTTTTAGAACATTGCCATTGATTTCAAATTATGGAAATCATTATATGGTGTATGTTGGTTCAAGAAGTTTTATATTCTACCTGCTACAGTTTCATTTCCTTTTAGTAAGGAAAGCAAAGAAAGTCCCTGTATATATTGACAGCAAAGCGTATCCTTTAATATTAAATTTTTCCCTTTCGTTTCTTATTTATTTGGTAGCAGTATGGAGAGTAAGTGTGTTGTTAAAAGTTGTATATAATAAGTTATTACGAAACGTACGTTTCGTATGATTTTTTATTATATATACATGCACGCGCACGTATTACTGAGAGGAGTCCATTATGGTTGTTGTAGTAGTTGTTGTGATTGGGTGGAAGTGGGGGAGATAGGCTTCTAATTGGATTTCTACCACATGTAGAGATATTACAAACTGCGATTATTAAAACTTGCGCTTATAATAATCGTTTTGCTTTAAAATGTGCATTTGGTGAGTCGTACAATGACTTGTAACTTGTACCCCGGTACAATTTATTCTCCGCCTTCCTATGATGTTCGCTTTTCATCAACTGTTACGACTAGTTGATACCATCTATTTTACCTTCATTGGTTTTCTCTATTATGGGAATATCAACACATTAGTGTGAGATTCGTACGAAGTTCGTAGATTTTTTCAGTTGTTGTATTCTTTTGAAGAGGTGCATTTAGAGCTTTACTATAGTAGGATAGCATATTATTCTTGCGATTGAGTATTGAGCATATTACTTAACACGAGAAGTGTAAAAATATTATAACTTTTAGATTTTAACCATCATTTTTATTATACGATACGTATATATATAAAAGAGAATTTTTATGATAATACAAATTAAAATACGAATGCGCTTCTCTACCTACTTCTTCGGATGATTCTCCAATGGTAAACCAATATGATCGATCACATTACACGTTTTCGGCTCTTCCACCTTTACCTTTTCGCATTTCCAACAATAACTACCAGTTAAATTAGGGGCATCTCGATTAGGTGCATCTTCATCTGGTCTTCCTACATTTAATTGTGCTTTTTTCATCTCTTCCAATGCTTTCTGATGTTTTCTTTTTGCTTTTTCCTCATTTAATTTAGCACGGCAAATAGGCCAATCTTCCTCTTTGTTATTTGCCTGTCTCAATTGAAGATCTCGTATTTGTAATTTTGACCTTGTATGTTCCACATCGGATTTTTTAGTCAAAATAGTTGCCATTTCAAACACTTCCTTCGCTGTATCAGCTTGAGCTTCTGCTGCTGCTGCTGCTGCCCTTGCCATTTGCATTGCCATTGCAACAATTTTCTGAACCAATTGCATTATTAACATCTTCAAATCTTCTATGATACTCTCTACAACATCATCGGAAGATTTTTTTTCTGGTGGAGATTGAACCACATGGCATGGTGGAATTATATATGGCGGTAATGGTCCAATGCCAACAGGTGGTGGCATTTTAAACATCACGATCCCTATTGCATTTATCTTTCATTTCCACATATTGATTATTCGTTAATAATATGAAAATAGATATTATTAATAATGTAACTTTATTATTATATAGTATATTTACTACTACTGTGTTATTCTTATTATTATTAGCTACTATCGAGATTTAATAACATATATTATAGCTTCGTTCAGGTCTCAGTAGTAGGGTCGTTAGAGTTGTATAGTATCATTAATAAAATTTTTTTACCATAATTAATTGATGATAGAAAAAGGCATGCATGGAGAGCCCGGCGTGATTTTTGTTTTAATCGAGTTAGCCAACCAGATTTTACTTTTTAATCACAGTCTCAATGACAACGTAGCCCTAGCAGGGCAAGCATAGATATTGTACCAATAGGATTCAGATGCCTTTTGATAAAACTGCAAGTCCTCTTAGCTAAGATATGTCGAACGTGTTCAATGTTGTGTTAATTGGCAACGGTACCATGGCAACACAAGGCGTAGATGTTCTGGTTGGGCTGAATAATATTAAACTTTCTCTTATTGTTTGTGATAGTAAGGATGATGGAGTCGACTCTATGCATTGTCTTGATAATGGTGTTCCGTTTCGAATGTCTCTAAGAAAGAAGGCTGTAGAGCTTGGTTATGAGGAAGGAAATAACTTAATTATGGGTCGAGCAAACTCAAAACGAGTGTTGGAGCATATTGCAAGTTTTCATCCCGACGTCATTCTGAGTTTGCAGTGTCGCGATTTGCTCAGTGGAAATTTCCTTACAATTGCAAAATTTGGATGTTTAAATATACACAATGCCCCTTTGCCTCTGCTGCGAGGATGCGACCCATTTGCGTGGGCAGTGCATGATGGCTTGAAAGTCTTTGGGGTTACTTTACATTGCGTCGATCTTGGTTGTGATAGTGGAGATATAGTTGCTCAAGAGACGTTCCGAGTTGAAGACAACGATACGGCGTGGATGATATTCCAGAAAAGTCTCCCATTATCTTCTTTACTGCTGAAAAAATATTTGGTCCCATTTCTGAAGCGAGATATTTACTGTACTCCACAGAATGAGCGTTTTGTAACATATCATCCTATGGGTCAGTTCCAATATCGACCAATAAAAATTGAATGGGATACTGTTGCCGTCACACTCAGTGCGTGGATCCGCGCTAGGGTCTTCCCACCCTTTCAACTACCATACTTTTATATCAATAATAGCGAGAGGAACAAAAATGCTGGGGTCAAAGTTGAAGTTTTGCAGTGCCGTTCAAGAAAGGTATCCCAAAAGACAATCCCGGGCAAATTTAGTTTTGAAGATGGTCGATTTCGTGTTGACGCTAAATGGGGAGTAATTGAACTTAATGCTGTAAAAGTTGACGGTAGAATTTTTCGAGGAGTTGAATTATTGTCGCTGTACCAAAGTATTGCAAGTAATGATTGTTGACGACCATACGCTACAGAAAGCACATTCATGAAAATGAAGATTACTTTCGTCAGGTGCTGAGTATTCGTTGTGAACGTATCCAGCGTTTTGTGATGGCAATAAGTTTTTGAAGTGCACTTATATACGATCTCCTGCTCTGACATGCAACGTTGGCCCAGGAATTGAGCCATTCAGTGTTCTGGTGTGAAGAGTGAAACCGGAGACTGTGACTAAAACTGTACGTTCAATGGTTAATACTATATCCAACAATCCATCTGTAGAATACTCAGACTCAGGAACGTTTAAAGCCTGCGCACTACTGCCAAGAAATACCAAACCGAAACAAAAAAGTTTTTGAGGGAACTGGAACTTCCTCAACATCATTGTCAATAGCGGAAGCAAATATGAATTACAAAACATTGTACCACGTAAATGATTTCTGCATGCACAGGAGTAATACTGCGAGCTGCTTATTATATTACAGTACGATTCTGTTCTTGGTATTTTGTTTTGGGTACAATTCTGAGGAAGCTACAATGTTGAGCATTATCTTTTGACATCTACAATCACCATCCAGGCGAGCAAATTATTCAAGAAGATACAATAATAGTAGTAGTAGTAGTATGAAAAAAATGATGATGATGATGAAGAAGTAGTATTGTTGTGAGAAGAAGACGACGAAATCATAATAATAAATAATAAATAGTATCATAAATAATTATAATATTTTAAAATATTAATATTATTATTTTGTTGTTGAAAATAAAAGTATTAATAATAATGATGTGGTAGTGGGGGTGTCAGTTAGAAAAATTGTTTGCGTTTGACTTATATCCTATTTCCACTTTTTACACCGGTAATCTTCTCGATATGAGTGTAGTGCTTTTCTTGTTGCAACTTAGGTCAGCTAGTTTATTGTATGTATAATAAATGTAGTATATTATTATTGTTGTTGAAATAAAAAATATAATAATACTAGATCTATAATAATATTAATATTAAGTTTAATAATAATAATTTAATAATAATATAATAGACTAATGATAATAAATAATAATATGAATATAAAATAATATAATATAATACTGTACTTGTAAAGTGCCAAGTTACTCTGGACACCAGAGATTTTCCTTGCCAGTACCCTGACAAGGAAAACTAGTGCCAAGTGCCGTTATACCGTGAAGTGCTGAAGAAAGCTGAAAGGCAAGCCAGGCAAGCCGGGCAAGCTGGCAAGCCCAGCAAGGACCCCTGCCCTGAATTTATGAAAAAACGATGTATAATAAAATGTTGTTTAACAAGGAGAAAGTTAAAGCTGCGGATTATCTTTTATGTGCCATTATACCATGCTGTGTACTCGCTATATGGTTAAGGAGGGCATACTTTAACTTGTTTACAATGTTTTTATAATTCTTATTAAACGGCTCCTTAAATGCAAAGCGTACAATAAAGGAAATTTATGAGTGTTTTAAGTGACTTTGCATTACGATATCATGAGTTTTGTATTTTCACTACCTGTGAAGAAAAATGAATGAATGGCATAAAATTAAAGAACTTCTATAGATAGATAAAACAATGAAGATGGTGCACTGACTTGGGGAAAAACAAAATATCATTATTATAAAAGACAACAAACGCAATCAATCAAGACCAGTCAAAATATAAAAATCATGTTTTTACAAGCGAGACGATTAGTTGCAAAGCAACAGAATGTGAATGTAGTGAAACGAACGTTGCGTACGACGACGAAACGTAAAAATAATATGTTTAACCAAATATTAGAAGGGGATTCTGGTAAAGGTTTGTTAAGTACGAAATTTTATCATTACACTGTGTATGGTTCAGTAGCATTGTTTCCAGTTGCACTTGCTCTTAGTCCATCCAAATTGAATATACCTGTAGATGTTGCCCTTGGCTTAATCTTTCCTATTCATGCACATATCGGTATGAACTATGTTATTTCTGACTATGTACCAAAAGCTTTCAGAAGTGCAGCTAGGACAGGATGGCTTGGTGTGACTGCTGTTACTATATTAGGTTTATTAAAATTAAATTTATTTGGTGACGGTATGACAGAATCAGTTAAAAGTATGTTTCGTGAAATGAGCCCTGAAGAAAGAAGAGCCATTGAAGCGGCAAAAGCTCCAGCAGCTGCTGCGCCAGAGGAAAAAACTGAATAAGTGTATCCACCTTTTAGTATTGATAAATATAAATATAAATATATATATATATATATAAATGATATTAACAAAACAGGAAAATATTATTATTTTTTATCACTTGCAAAGGATGTGACGCAGGAGAGAGGAGAGAGAGAGAGAGATCGTTTTCCAAAATTTTTTTAAAAAAGGATACTTTTAATATATATATAATATATATATATAATATGATATGAATTTGGATATTATATATAATAATATTATTTAGAAATTTTCCTGGGCGCACAATTTCTCTCTCCTGCCGCGCTCTCTCAAACTTTTCCAAAATGTATACGTAATTTAAATATAATACATACTCCGGATAAGATATAATATTTACTATTGATAGGATATCACGGAATATATATTATATAAATTAAATTATATATATATATATATATTTGTTGCATCAGATGATACGATAATATATTCTCACATGATATAATACATGATGAAATTACAATTTCTCAACCATTTTTGCATAATTTGGTGTTCCCACTCCGGTACTTGCATCCCAACCTTTAACTGCTGGGAAACCACCATGTGGACCACCACCACTGTTACTTCCTTGTGTTACATCATTAAATGCATCTGCATTTTGATAGATCCATGGATTTAAAAATCCTAATGGTTTGCCACCTTTTGATAATCGTTCTTCATTCAACAATGCAAAGATTGCAGCAGCTGTTGGCGATGCAGCACTAGTACCAGCAATACCTTGTAAAATGCTACCAACACCAATACAATATGGATTTTGTTGACCAGCAAGTGCAGCGATATCTGGGTAACCACGGCCAGTTGCATTCCAATACGTTTGTTTTGGTAAACCTTGTGCGGTTTTGATGTAATTTTCAACTACATCTTTTTGATAAGAAGGAATACCAAAAGTATCTGAGAACCCACCGCCACCATCAACCCATGCTTTTTCATCACCAATCGTCGACATGGTTGCAAAATCAGTACCACCTACCGTTGTGATAAATGGACTTGCCCCTGGGAAATCTGGATGAAAGTGCGCACCGCCACCTTCTCTTCCTAAAACACCTTGATCACCACTTGCAAATAAAATGGAAATACCACGTACACCAATTTTTTGAAATTCCGTATTACATGAATCCATGTAAGGAACACCAGTCTGTTGCGCTTCATCATTACCATATGAGACGGAATGTACCAATGGCACAGTCTCATCGGACATTGCTTCTACTTGTTTTGCCCAATTTAACAATGAAAATTGTGCCAAGTAAATGTTGGTCAAAGGGATGGAACCAGCAATTGCTTTTGCATATTCAATATCTAACAATGCTTCACCGCAGAATTGAACGCCAAGGATTGGAATTTTACAACTAGCACTTTGTTTTGCATTGATTGGATGATCAACAGTGAAATTTGGAAGATTACAAGACGTTGCAAATTTCGTTAAATCAGCTTGATCCCAGCTTTGACCTTGAAATTCTGCTACTGCTAATGAAGAAGATGCATTACCATTGAAAATTTGAGATGGCAATGAATACCTTTTTCTGATAACACCAGGTGTCACTTTTGTTGTACCACATGCTTTGCAATCTTGTACCCAATCGCCTAAATTTCTGTCTTTGGTCGTCTCCTCCTCCTCAGGAACATCAACCACACGTGCCGTGTTGATACTTGGAAAACGAACTACATTGCCGACCAAACGAATGATTTTACTGATATGTGCTGGTACAGAGTAATCAGCAATAGCTCTTTGAATTTCAATATCAGTATGTTTTTTATGTTGAAATGTATAAAATTTAGTTTGTAACAATGATTCTGCTGCTTTGATTGTAAAATCAGCTTCTACAGAATCTTTGTGTACACCAACATCAACACGTTTTGCACCATTGGTTTTGAGCCAATCAACAACAACGTTAATATCTTTATGTTGCATTAACTCTGTTACTTCATTTTGAGACAAATGATTACCATAGTTAATATTTTTAGGATCAGATACGGCATAAAAAATTTCTTCCAATTTGTTGGTTTGCTCTTTCGTATGTTGTAACATAACAATGATATTAATCATTGAATTTGGTTTGGATGGTCCACGTTTATTCCATGACTTCGTGCCAGTTGGAAATGCAGTCCCTGGCTCCATATTTACGCGAATATTTGCATGAGCAAATGCAATAGATATAATTGCTAATAAAATAAATAATATTGTTTTCATCTTTTCTCTTTTTTTCTTTTTCTAATCGTATATATATCAAAAAACGTATATATATTATTATGTGATGTATATATTGAACTTTCTTTGTTAATATATGTCTCTGGCCTCTCTCTCTCCTTATACAACAATATCGATCTCCTTCTTGTTGTTGTATACATATACATATCTTTTTTTCATATAAAAAGAAGGTTTGGCTGATACAGACAGAAATAATCCAAAGAGGGATTTTTTCGGCTATTATGTGGATTCCTGATTGAGGAGGAAATTTATACTTATTTGTATGTTATTCTATATTTCTGATCCCCCAGATCCCTCCTGTTTCCGAAATATCCTATAAAATATCCTCCGGAAAGATTGCTTTGTACGTTTTGTTCGGTTGATTAGAGATAGCGGATCCTCTCTAGTTTAGAGGGTAATAGCACTGCGATCTGCGAAAGTTATAGAATCGTATAGTCGGATTGGAAATTTGTTCCATTTCTTACCCTATCAAATGACACATAAATTTTATTCTTTTAATTGGGAAATTAGAATATCAAAAACAATTCTCATTTGTCATCAATTTTTTAATATTAATTAATATAAAAAATACTTCTTTAGCTATATACATAAAAGCGGAAATTATACAGAAATTATCAAAACAAATTTGATTTTTCACGATTAAGTGACACATAATTTATACTTGAATGGTAAATTAGAATACTGAAAATGCGAAAGGGTGCGAAGATCAAAAAGATATTTTAATGAATGAATGTGAGGTGCCAATGTATAGATATTTAGAAGAGATATACACACACAGCTCCTGGTAGTTGATGTAGATTCGAGATGTATACATCCTTTTTTGATTATAACGATCTATTTCATTTGATTAATTAATAGGATAAATACCTGTTTGTTTGTTATATTTCCGCCCCCTCTTCCTCCACCCGCACATTCAATACTGTACCACATCATCATCATGTCTGCATCGAGAAAAAAATCTTCTTCTTCTATCAAAACCGAAACTAATAATAAACCAACGACGAAAAAGCAAGATGCATTAAATAAAGAATTTGTAAAGATATTTGAAGAAAATGGATTAGATAAAATGGCAAAAGAAGTTGGAATTGTAAATAGCAATGGTAAAATACCAGTTACAAGGACAACAGATACAAAAACAAATATAAGTTTATTAAAAAAAAGAAAG
>JACLAC010021071.1_pt1 | contig 13608 bp, 7 predicted proteins | sample 8027881 | NCBI WGS metagenome assembly JACLAC01 (sample SAMN15725517, study PRJNA655200) | protist metagenome | isolation source: fluorescence activated cell sorting (FACS) single amplified genomes of... | place: Spain: Blaines Bay Microbial Observatory, Mediterranean Sea | collected 2016-01-19 | reverse complement strand
TAACATGCAATGCGTTAAGACTCTCATTTTATATCAAATTAAAATATATGGAATATAATACCCCGCTCACCGGTGGAAGCTATAGCTACATAGCAGCCTTCCAGAGATGGATGGATTGGCGGATGCGAATCTTCCAACGGAACATCTTGAACGCGGTCGCCAAGTCCATAGCATCAGGGCTCCGGATATTCCGTGCCTATCTCCCAACGGCCCTGCCAATGGACACCGAAGCAGCCAACATCGCGCACTGTTCAACTGTTCAAGCTGTTTCCACAACTTTAACGTCCTTTGGGTTAACCTTTTCCGATGAGGTTTTCCTCTCTTCAGCATCGACCGCGACGTCGTCAAGGTCAACTTTCTCAGCAGAGATTTTTCCCTCTTGTCTGCCATCATCTCCTGCGATATTGTTTGCGACATCACAGTGCTCGTTCGGCAGTTCGATCGACTGGGTGAGTATTTGCTTTGTCATGTTGTATGCGGTTCCGCCGTGTTCGGAAAGATCCAACCCTGCGGCTTCCACCTCGTCCGACACTCGGAGCAAGTTCAGACGCTTTAGCCCGTAGAATAGAAGTCCAGAAGTTAATACTGTCCAACTGCAAATAGCAAGCGCCCCAACAACTTGGACCCCAAACTGCTCTGCGCTGGCAAAAACTGGATAGCCTGCGCTCGATCCCTTGTAACCAGCAAAAGCGGCGTTTTCATCCGTTCCAAATATGCCAACAGAGAGACATCCCCAGAACCCACAGAATCCATGAACTGGGACTGCATCTAACGGATCGTCTACTTGAAGCTTCAGCAACATTTTTTTTGCCAGAAGGTAGACAACAGCGCCAATGATCCCGATGAAGAACGCACCGATAGGCTCTACGACCGCGCACGATGCAGTGATAGACACAAGGCCTGCAAGTATGGCGTTTCCTGCGACGGTTAGGTCCCACACCTTCGTGGTGTAGTAGGTATACAAAGTAGCGGCTAGGCAAGCGGCTGCTGGCGCTAGCGTTGTAGTCATTGCAACCTTTGAGGCGAGTTTCGAGCAGCCGCCTGCCATGCAAAGCGTACTTCCTGCGTTGAACCCATACCAGCCAACCCAAAGGATAAGCACCCCAATCGTGGCAAGCACGGTGTTGTGTCCTGGTTTGTCAACGACGGTACCGTCATCAAGAAAACGCCCTTTTCGTGGACCAAGAAATATGGCGCCCATGAGGCCGGAGAACCCCCCCACCATGTGCACAATACCAGATCCCGCGAAATCGACAAAGTTATTGGACTTTTCTCCATTGAACATATACCTTGATCCCTCGCTCGCAAAAGCGGACATGAAACCTTCGCCCCAGCCCCAGTGCACAACGATCGGGTACACAAACGTGGTGATGATGGCAGAGTAAGCGAGGTACGCCGACAGCGCGCAACGTTCGGCAACAGAACCACTGACGATAGTCGCTGCAGTCGCGGCAAAGCACCACTGAAAGAAAAAGGTGTGAAAATTCAAACCATCCGTGTCAGGCGATGCAGTGGCCGTAAAACTGGGGTCGGCGAGGGCAAAGTACGACGTTCCAATGAACCCGCCGGCATCTTGGCCGTAGGCGAAGCCATATCCTAGTAGCCAAAAGCAGATGGCGCTGATGCAGGCGTCAAGAATATTCTTAAACAGAATGTTTTGTGCATTTGTCGATTGCACAGATCCAACTTCTAAAAGAGCGAAGCCGGCTTGCATCATAAAGACCAAGATGCCTGCGACCAAATGCCAGGATTCGTTTATTCCGGCGGTGTTGCCCGCGACAATAGCCTCGAGTTCGGCCATCGTGATGTTCGTTTCTGACATGTTCGCGATGTTTTGTTTCGAAAGGATTATCTTTGAGATAAAATATGTTTGCTTTGCTTAAAAAGAAATAATTATTCTTGTAAATTAATGCAATGGTTGGTGTTGATCCTATAGACAACTTTTACCCTTTCTGCATAAACCGAACGCTTCTTTCTTTCAGGAGAGGTGTTCTTTTACTTACGACAAGTCGCGTCGTCTTTTCTATAAAAAAAGAAGAAGATATTATTATTTTTTCAGAAACAACAAAAACGACAAGCAAAGGAGGAACCTTTCACAATGCTGTGTTGATGTATTTTGTAATAATAATAATTAATTTTTCGGAGGGGAAAAAAATAAAAAAGAAGAAGAAGAAGAAGAGGAGAGAAGGAAAAAAAGAATTAATTTTGGGTTAAAATATTTACTTAAGGTATATTAAATAACATAACAATAATCTTATAGTTATTTGTATATATTTGTATTAATTAATTGTTTCCTTTCTCTTAATTTATTATTGAAAGAAAGAAAGAAAAAAGAAAAGGATTTCTAATTCGATTCGTCATTACAACGAACAATGACGGATCAATTTATAGCGAAAAAAAGGAAAAAAGAAAAGAAAAGAAAGGAAAAAAAAGGAAAAAGGAAAAAAGGAAAAGAAAAAGGAATATAAGTCGCCTTCTTCTATCTAGGACAGAAACAAAAAGATACGATGATGCTATTTACCTGTATAAATAATATATGATCGATGATTTATTATTATTTTTTTTTGAATTTTTTTGAATTTTTTTTTCCTTCTTCTTCTTCCTGCTTCTTTCTTCCTTCTTCTTCTTTTCTTCTTTTCTGATTGATGAAGTAAGTTGATTGATGAAGAAGAAGAAAAAAAAATTGTTGTTTTTTGGAGTGGAGGGTCGTCTTCCTTTTTTCCTGAAAAGATAATTCCTGAAGATTCCTTGAAGTAGAAGAAATATAAAGGCTTCTTACGTATTAAAGTTTACCTTTTGTTTGTGCAAGCCAAGCCCAGATTTTCTTTAGGTTTAGAGGTAAATGGTATTAAAAATATATAAGATATAATTAAACGGGTGCTCAAGTTAAGCGTTCGATCGTATGTACATACAGCTCCTGTTGTTTTGGGGGGGAGAAAGACGATAGTGCCTGGCTTGGTTGAGCATGCATCGATCAAGCTCTCTAAACACGCTTCAAATTAAGCTAAGGTCCATATCTAGTAAAGCGGAATTGGAAATATCGCCCGATGAACTGCACTTTTATGATCAGTTGGGAAAAGGAACGTTTGGCAGTGTCATGAGAGCAAAATGGAGGGGCACCCCTGTAGCCGCAAAGATGATTACTATAGAGAAAGACAACACGATCGTAGAATTATGCACAGAGTTGGATGTTTTGTCACGGTTGCACCACCCAAATGTGGTACAACTATTAGGCTGCTGCACGCAACAGAGCCCGTTTGTAATCGTCATGGAAAAACTGGAGTCTACACTCCAGCTCCGCATGAAAGAACTTTCGAAGCGTGAGAAAATAGGGATCGCGGTAGATATATGTAGAGGGTTGGCTTATTTGCACAATAGAAAACCGGATTGCATCATTCATCGAGACTTGAAACCGAGCAACATCCTCCTCACCAGGAGCAACTATGCAAAGCTCGCCGATTTTGGGATTAGCATGTTGCAACGGGAGAAAAGTGAAATGTACATGATGACCGGAGAGACCGGTTCGTACCGGTACATGGCCCCGGAAGTACTGAGGCACGAGTCGTACAGTTACCAGGTAGACGTATGGTCGTTTGGAATGGTCATGTACCATATGTTTGACTGCAGTCCGCCTTACTTGGGATTCCAATTGAACGACATGTTGGCTGCTATTGCATCGTATCGGGTCCCTGCTTTTCAGTACTGTGCAAATGTTGAAATTAAAAAGATTACCTCGTCTTGCTGGATTCGACCAAAGGACAGACCCGAGGCCTATGACTTGATAGGCAGGCTGGAATCGCTTCTCGAGGCCATTGAACAGAGCGACGGTCAAGCCTTCACCGGGTGCGCCAAGTGCAAACTGCTATAAATTAAAACAAAAAAATGGCTGTTGCGGTACATGAGGAAGATAAATATTTATGTTAATTAAAATTTATCTTCCTCCGTCAGTCATGATGTACTGCGAAAATGAATCTGCTCCTTTATATTAATTAGTTAATTAAATAAAGGTTAATATAAAGGCTAAGCATATGATAAAAACATTAAAAAAAAACATAACTCTCTTTTTTTTTTATCTCGCAAAAACTTAAAATATCGTACTTGTATAATATTAACCTATATAAATGCGTAGAGTAAAAATAAACTAAACCAAAGAATCATAACATTAAAACGAAGAGCGCAGAGAAAAGAGCCACCACCATAGACCACAGAGAGGCAGAGGCAGAGCAGAGGAATAGGAGATATAGATGTACAACATTATTTATTATAGATAGATGCGTTATTTAATTTTATATTATTTGTTTTAAAAAAACTAACTTATTTATATTTGGTGGTGTATATTAATTATTATTGTATGAGAGAGATGTGCTTCATGTGGATGAGTTGAATAACTTGCTATATATGTGTAACTGTTTTGTGGGGATGAATTTCATTAGTTAGTTGTGAAAACATGGAAAGAAGAAATGCAATCACAAAGTGAGGCTTCACATAATCATTTATTTAAAACGTATACCTAATTTGATTCTCGTGGCAAAAGAGCACCCCAACCAAAGAGTTTAGGAAGCATGACGTCTTTATTGTCATCGTCATTAAATCGTTCAAAGTATGACAGCAATGGAAGAAAGACTGTATCCAAGAAATCGCCGGCGAAGAAAGCCAATCAAGCTAAGCGTTATCCCGTGGCTTCGTTAGAACGATTAGATCAAGAAATAAGTGAATTGGATAGCACGATCCTTGCCAACAAAGAGTTGGCGACAAGCCTGGCTGACAAAAGAAACCGGCTGCTTGAATCCAAAGGGGAAAAAATTCTACATTCCCTGTACCCTAGTACCGAATCTTTTACTGTGCAGGATTTAATTGACACTGAAACGGAGTTGGGGGAAGCAAACGGTCTGCTTCAATACAGAAAGGCACTGCGAGAGCGTTTGAGGAACAGGATGAACACCATGAAACAAGCTGCCGACGTCACGTGGAGAGCATACAAAGGGCGTGGGCATTCGCGGGACCTAGCCCTAGCGTTGGCAAAAATAGCGGCTCTGGAACGAGAAATTGATGATTTGCATGACGTAGAGCTCACAATGATGCAAAGGGAGCAGCTACGCGTACGCCGTGAAGCGAAACTAGCTGCGACTACACAAATTGAAAACGACGAGTTGAGAGCCCAGGTAAATGACCTTGAAGAAAAATTAAATCGAGAACGAAAATTAGTCGCAGACCAAGCTGTGCAGCTCCAACAAGCAGAGACACGCAACGAAGTCCTGGAAAAAGAATTAGAAGAAGCCCACAGGACAATTGTTGAGGAGACAACGGCTTCTAACCTGGCGAAAAGCGAAGTATCCGATTTATCGCGAAAACTACGAGTGTCACAGGCCGAAGCCCACGCTGTCGGGACGAAACTTGCGGAAAAGACTGCGCTTGCTGAACATTTCAAGGAAAGCCTCGACGTTACAAACACTGCAATCGACTCCGAATTGAAGCTGTCAGAGACGCTCCTTACGCGTAGTAGGCTGACAAATGCAATAGTTGCCCAAGCACGCGCACGGTCGCCATTGATTGGGCGCACACGGTCGGATTTTGTGGACGAATTGATTGCTCGGGAGCGGTACTTACGGGAGCGAGCTGAACTCTTAGAACGAGCAGACACACTGGACGCGCTGAATAGTCGGAGCCCTACCAGTTACATTCGCTCCTTGAGAAGCTTGTCCCCATCAAAGTCTTCGGGTCTATTAGCAAGCGATTTGACGCTGAGCGATGCGTCCTTGATTCGTGCAAAGGCCAATGCGATGGCGGCGGCTGCAGAAGAACGACTGAAAGTAGAAGAAGAGCTGTTGCGAAGTCGCCTGAAAGAGGCCAATCACTAAAACATATGACGCGTGGCGCGCGAGAATTGACGTAAATTACGTGGGGAACTAAAACCAAAAATAAATGTTTTGACTTTTTAAAAGAGAGAATTAAAAAAAAGTGCACGCGTCTAATTACCAAAATTACAGTAGGTTTAAATACCATTTGTCAGGAGCTTTAGTGCTCACCTTTTTCCAAAAATGTTTCTCAGCATGTCCTCTGTCGCGGCAGTAGAAACTTTCGGCGAATCGTTCAATTCATCGCCATCGCCTGCTTCAGTTTCAGCGCTGCTATCATTTGTCGACCCATCTGAATCTACCCCCCGCTTGGACTGCAATGACATGATCCGTTTTGCTGCAGCTATGTTGGCAGGGTTAAGTAAACGGGCGGCGGGTATGTGCTTGCTGGCGCACGCCCACATAAGAGCAGTCCAGCCGAAATCGCAAAGAAGTTCAGTGCTTGCCCCTCGTTTTAAAAGCAATCGAATTATGGGGGAACGGCCATGTTTCGCTGCTGTTATGAGGCTCGTGGCGCCCGTATCGATGTCCGGTTTGTCAATGTCCGCGCCGTTGTCCAAAAGGAGCCTTACCGTGTCCAAATGCCCATTCTCGCATGCCAATATGAGTGGAGACTTGCCCTCAAGATCTGTACGGTTGATAGGCTCTACGTACTCGGGGTTGTTTGCGTTGAATATCTTTTCTATTGGGTCCTCCTGTTTTAACAAGTTTTTTAAGACCTGAACTATACATTTAGTCCTCCCGTATTTTGATGCTACCATCAATGGGGATTGGCCTGTCTTTTCATTCATGGCAGATGCGTTTGCACCCCGTTTAAACAATGCCTCTACTACTCCCGTATGCCCGAGAGCGATCGAAGAGTGCAAAGAATGGGTCCCATCGTAAGACTTGACTTCCACTGCAGCCCCCTTTTGCAACAAGTAAGCTACAATATCCACGTGGCCATTTTGGCAAGCCCACATTAATGGGGATTTCCCAGTGTTTGTCTTCAAAAATATATTATGAGAATCGGTGAAATTTTCAACAAGCAAGGTAACAATATTAAGATAGCCCTTTTCACATGCGTGCGTTAAAGGGGTCCACCCGCTCGCATCTCGACAGACGTCTTCGACCTTTTTTTCTTTCAGCAAGTACTCAACGACTTCAGCGTGGCCCTTTCTACTAGCAAGGTGCAAGGGATAACTGCCATGAAATTTTGACCCTACCATTTTGTCACCTGGCAAATTGACATTGGCTCCTCGTTTGATGGCGAGGTGCAGCTTTTCTAACGACCCCTCCCAGCATGCGGTAAGGAGTGCTTCATTCGCCGACAGCGAAAAGCGCTTACCAACGGGGGGAGCACGCATAACCGCGAACCTCCATTTTTTCAGTCCATGGACGTCACCAGACGCCGCCAGGTCATCCAAAAACTTTTCCGTCATTAAAGGTCTAGGTAACACGGTTCTTTCATTCAGCAATCAAAACCAACCTCTCTTGCTATTGTGCGTTAACATAAGGAGTTAACTTTTTCGCGCTAAAATAAGTTTCATGAACTGCCATAATCACCGTTGCTTCCAAGTTATAAATTTCGACCGACCGACTGTGCTTGATTGTCGTGCTTTCATTTTTTTTTTCGACGTGTTGTTGGTAGGTGCTGTGGGCTGTGGGCTGTGGGCTGTGGGCTGTGGACTTCTTCTTCATTTTATCTATCTCTTTCATTCATTCGCGTCGTCGCCCTCTCAGCTGTTATCTTATTAACTCTCAGCTCATAGCTCTCACATCTCTTTTTAATAGTCGTTCTAGCTTAGTCGTTCTAATTAATAACACCAAAATAGCAACAAACATTTCCCATCGACCGTTGCAGTCATCTCATAGACTATCACATCCTATCAGTTTCTTATTCTTTCTTTCCAGAGGAGTGAGTGCTATTTCAACATGTGATGTGTTGTTGCCTACCCTACGTACACGACTTTACAACCAACCCAGAACCAACCCAGAAAGAACTACGAGGACTACCAGGACCAGGACCAGGACGGAAGAATAAAATAAATTACAACAAACATCTTCTTCGTCCTTTTATTCCATTTATTCAAAATGGAATTTTAGGAGGGGTTGGTTTTAATAAAATATAATTTTAACTGTTCTATGTTCTATATATACGAGGTAGTCTAAAATAAGATAATCGTCTAGTAAAATTAGTCTAGTTTTTACAAAAACAAAAGTGTAGTGGACTGCGGACTGTGGACTGTATAATTAAAATAGTCTAGTTAGTACGAGGTATAGTTCTATATTCAAACTGGGCTCCTGGGCTAACTCCCAAAATCGTTTCCCCGCCCAACCAAACCAACCGTAAATCGTCTCTTCAATACATAACTAATAAGGTATGTACATTACTTCAAGATTGAATATTTATTACTTCGTTATTTGTCTTGTCGATATCTTAAACAATAGACTATGCACGATCCAAGGAAGCCATAAAATATTTATTGTTTATCATAATATCCAAGAATTTCCTCCTTAATATATTGGAAGAAAAACCAAACACTCTTTTAGAAACGAACGAACGAACGAACGAACGAAGAAAAGCATTGTTTTATTTAATATGTATTCTAATTCCCTATCAATTACTATGCTACGTACGTACTGAATACGATGCAGTTTATTTATTTTTTATTTATTTATTTAAATTCTACTTCTTTCTATGTTCATGTTGTTGTTGTTGACGCCATTCCATTGTACTTGGTTTTGTTTTGTTTTGTTTTGTTCATTCGTTAATTGATTTGAAAGAACGGACTAATTACTATGCATTAATTAGTATGGCAAAACAAAAAAAAAAGGAAAAAAAAATATTTATTATTATTATTATTATTCATTCGCCGTGCGTCGTCAGTCAATATTTGTTTGGAAAGGTAAGTGTTGGTTGGGGCAGTAGTTCCGTTCCGACTGTTCTTGGCTTGTTCTTGGTCGAGCACAAGTGTCGTTAAAGTTTGATGAAATTGTTTCCGGCCACAAACAAATGTTCTGTGAAGATTTGGACGAATTGCTTGTTTTCAACTTTTCTCGAAAGCATTTTCAGACTTTGTATTATTGTTTAACCGTTGTATAAAAGTAGATTTTAAGTATGGTAAGTACCTACTTCCTTGCACTCTTTCCCATACGCGTTATTGTAAAACTCTAACACTCCCGTATTTTTGCTCGACAGGATGACGTTATCGATATAGAAGACTTTGAAAGTATAGTCAAGATGTCCATCAACGAAACGTTAAAGGACAACAAAGCTTGGGATGCTACCAAAGTGGTCGGCTGGTCCAACACTATCTGCAACAAGATTTTGAAAGGTGTCCTTGGAATGAATAAACGTTTTAAGTTTGTAATAACGTGCAACCTCATGCAAAAGTCTGGAGCAGGTATGTGTACGTCTAGCGTACAAAACTGGGACGTAAAGGAAGACATTTCGTATAAATTGCAGTGGGAAAACAACACGATTCACTGCATTGTAGTAGCTTATGCATTGAAGGCTTTCCCAGCAGTCGACGAGGAAGACCGCATGGGATAAGCCAAGCCAAACCCGCCTAGACTCCGAAACTAATATTTTGAAAACTTTGATCGGTGGAATCAAGGGAAGGGGAAACTGTGACTGTTTAGCCAGAGAATTTGTAAAGTGCGCGTGGTTCATTAAAGCAGTAAAGCAAGATTATTATTCTTTTCCTTTCAAGATTAAAATTTAGACTTACACTTCTCCCTGGCTTAGTAGCTTCCTACACTGCGGGTAAATTCGGGGCGAGTTTCTTGCTTCAATGATGTTTGAAACACCACCCTGAATAAAACGAAAGTAATCCTGTGCGCACAAGATAACTCAAGGTTTTTAAAACACAAAAATTGAAACCATATTTGAAGAAGAAAAAAACCTTGATTCAGATTATCTCAATTTACTGAGATGTTATTTTAAAGACTATCAGAAAAGTTTACTCGTATCAATATAGTTTTTACAAAATGTGATAATTTTATGATTTCAAGAGTTTAATTAAAAGTATCGCCTCGCATGCCACAGGACTCGATGTTTATTTAGCTGTACTTATGCAACGTCTTCTCCACAGCTCTGCTTTTGTAGTCAAGTCTTGTACTTGGCGTCCCATCGCAGTCACTTGGCGCCGTAGTGCACTATTTTCTGTGTACAGCTGCTTAAACTGCAAGCCCTGCACCTCTTGACGATCTAGTGCGCGCTGGCTTACCACTTTCATCTTGTACTGACAATCTTCTTCGATCCAATGCCACTTTAATCTGAAAAATGCGGTTGTCAAAGCTATATGCCTCTGAACCTTAGCAAACCCAGTAAACCTTTGTATGGCTACCCCAGTAGCTACGTCGTGGTGTGCACGCTCGTGTCGCGCACGGCTGAGTGTCTGCTGCTTCCACCGTCCCCAAAGTCTCGTGCGGCTACGGTTGGCAGAGTTAGATAGCAACGCTTTAATATGCTGGGCTCCGGACGTTTGTTGGCAGTACTTCCACGCATCCCGCTCCGTCGATTCCAACGACAATATTCGGGAGTTTTGAAACCACAACTTGAATGCAAAAATCCGACGGAATCTTCCAGCTTGGTTCAACAGCATGAAAATCATTTTAGCAGCTGCCCCACGTCTGGCGCGCATGACGGAGGTTCGACATTTCATCTCTGTCTCGTCAAGCCGTTGTTCGAACATTTTTGCTAAATTCGTGGTTGCTTTGGATAAGACCTCATCATGAGCAGACTCGAGCGATTCTATTTGGCGTTCTGTTTCCTTTGTTTTCTCTGTAATGAATACGGACAATTCTGATTCATGCCGAGTATGTTCGCACTCTAAATCTGCAATTGCTTTAGAGTTTGCTTCTTCCAGGTTTTTTGCATATTCTAAGCTCTTGCTTTCTAGAACTGCTTTTTGCTCTTTCACCTGGCTTTCGTGGTCTTTCTGCTGCCGGTGCATTTCGTTGAGCAGTTGCTTCTTTAGATCGTGAAGCTCTATTTCCGAATCAGTCCTTAAGCGCTCCAATTCCTTTTCATATTTTGACACAGCTCTTTCAATTGTCATCTTTTGGGCAGCAGCAGCCTCTTCATGTACCTGGCGCCGTAATTTTTCCAGTTTTCGCTTATTGTCCGCTTCCATTTGCTCAATAAGAGCTTCATTCAATCGCCCCATCGACGCCTGCTTCAGCCTGTTTGCGGTGGCCGAACGGTTACGCTCAAGCTCGACATTTTCGGTTTCTAAGGCAATAATTTTCTGCGCAAGTGTTTCGTTGTCCCTTGAAAGCCGACCATACTCTCGCTGCAGCTCGTTGGTAGTCGTCAAAGACGTCCGCAGTTTTGTTTCCAAATTTCTCACCTGGTCAATTGCCACGTCATAATCAGAATTGCTATTGAATTGTATGTCTTCTATGGCTTGGGCGCTTGATTCTTCCATTGCGTTTAAGCGCTCGAATGCGCCGTTTAATCGCGATTGAAGCTTTTTATTTTCCGCTTCCAAAGATTTGGTTTCCTGCTTCGCCATAGCCTCCGCATCGATTGCTCTCCTCAAACGTTCACGACTAGCCTTGCTAGCGTCTATCTCTGCGTCTTTGGCCTGCAATTTTGCAAACAGTAATCGCTTTTCGTCTTCCATCTTGGCGATCCGTTTTGCAAGTTTCTGTATGGTCTTTGCATCGTTGCTACCGTCAGAGCTTACACTGCCCGCAATTGCCATCCTGTGCTCTTCACGAACTGGTGCAACACTTTCTAATTCCTCCCGTAGCTCCTGGGCTGTGTTTTGAAGCATTACGTTTTTCTCTTTCATATTTCGTATGGTAGCGCTTCTCTCCGCTAGGAGCGAGTCGCTTGAGAACCGCAAGTCGCGCAGTTGGCTGGCCAACGCAGTGTGCGCAGCAACTTCCCCGGCAGCATCGGCTTCTAACTTGGCCATATCGGCCCGAGATGCCAGCAATTGGCGCTTCAGTGTGGCTTCGGAATCGCGAAGCTTTTCTTGGGAGAACACGGCCGTCTTCAGTCTTTCACGAAGTGCATCGTTTGCTCGCTTCAAACTTTCAATTTCCAGATCTTTTGTCATAGTAGCTGCCGCATCTTGCAGTGATACATTCCTGGAGCCTTCTGTCGAACTTTCCCGCTGTATCGTGCTCCGTGCATCGTGAACGTGCAGGTTAAGTGCCCGACGGAGAAGGGCGAATTCTGTGTCGACTTTCGCTGCTATTACGTTCTGGGCTTTGGTTAACCGCATCATATTGGTCTCGGACATGTTCACTGTGGCAGAAGCGTGCTCGGCCGCTTCTAACCGCTGGATTGTTTTGTGAATATCTATTATTTGCTTTCTTATAACTTTGTTGCTGTGGGCAGGAAGAGGCTCCACCCTGCTCGACGTACTGTTGCCGGGACTTGACAGCAGTTCGCCCAATCCCAGCTTCCCGCCCGACCTGTTAAACGTTGAACTCTGCACTGCGCTGGCTTTTGCAGCCGGGGATGCCCTGTTCGATAACAAACGCCCATCGGGTGATACGTTCTGTATTGCATTGCGCAGTGCAACGCTCTTTTCCCGCTCCTCGTCAGTGCGGGACATCACAACCTTCAATAACGTCGGGTTTGCCCCGTGGTTTGGATGTTCTCGGTGACTACTACGCTGGGACAGCGACAGGCTGTTTTCTGCCCTTGGTAACCGCGGCTCCCCGTCCGAAAAAGGCGACTCTGGCGCGCGGATATCCCCTTTAGAATACGGGTCGCCCCTGGAATTCCGCCTTGGTACACCATTCGCATTGCTTTGTGCCATACTCTGTCCTGGGGGGAAATGTGCCCCGCGCCTACGGCCCGCGCCTGCGGCAGATCTGCCGTGGCTCCGGGCACTACGGGTGGAACGGGCAGAATGCGTAGCTTTATGGACATGGCTTTTTCTGCTCCGCGGGGTGTGCGTTGGCTTATGGGCACTACTACTATCTCGATCGTTCGTCCACGAATGGCCCATTCGCTTTCTGTTTGCCCGCTCTTTTTGTTCCCGTTTTTTTCTCGCGTACTCCATGGCGTCTTCGCTGGCCCTCCTCGCCAGTGTTGCGTTCGTCAGCCTGCGCCTTGCTGGGCTGGGGGCCGACCGGGTTTTCCTCTCGCCCTTCTTTGACGACCGCGGCCTTCCCTCTTTTTCCGTCGATGAGATATAGCCCCTCAAAAATGTGCCGAAACTGTTCTCCGGTATTTGTTTACTATTCGCTAACTTGTATAAATCAATAAACGACGGCAAGCCTGAGCCTGACGCTCTGCCACGAACTTGCCGAAACCGCCGTAGTACTTCGTCGTATATTCCCCTAAAGAACTCACGGCGTTCCGTTTCTGAACATATTACTAACCCACCTTGAACCTCGACCGGCTTTCTCCAGTAGCTTTTGCCATTTTGCGTATTGACGTAAAAATTTCGGCCGTAATCGTCTACTTTGCGAAACCACCCTGGCGGCAGGGGCTCGTCCGGTGAGTCTATCCCGTTGAAACTCATCGAACCAACCTACCTGTACGCCCTATATTTGCACTACTCTAGTTCAACTCCAGACAAACAAAGACAAAAACATACACACTAAGATCCAACACTCTTTACATCCAACCCAAACCAAACAAGAGTTTGAATTTATATATATATATTCTAATTGAACACTCCCGCGTTTGTTATCAAAAGATTTTTTTATTATATTATAGATTAGATTTTTTTATTACGCCGCCGGCCGCGGCCGCCCGCGTAGTACGGCGCAGAGTTCGCTCGCTCTTCTCTTCTCTCTT
>JACLAC010002935.1_pt1 | contig 13611 bp, 8 predicted proteins | sample 8027881 | NCBI WGS metagenome assembly JACLAC01 (sample SAMN15725517, study PRJNA655200) | protist metagenome | isolation source: fluorescence activated cell sorting (FACS) single amplified genomes of... | place: Spain: Blaines Bay Microbial Observatory, Mediterranean Sea | collected 2016-01-19 | reverse complement strand
TCCAGGGAGAGCAGCAGTCGAACAAGGTTGGTAACATTGTCAGTTGGTGTTCCCTCAGTGACCCCCATGATGCTGTAGGGAGTCAGAATACTGGGAGGGTTGGTGTAGGAGCCCAGGGAAATTTCGCTAAGTTTGAGCTCAATGGTCTCCTCGGGAAAGTAAAAAAGAAGCCCGTCTTGATCAGTCGTGGCTGAGCGGCCCCCAGTGGTGTAGTTGAGACCCTGCACAGCTGAATCAAGAAAAGTAGTTTCACGCTGTAATTGGACGGTCAGGCTGAGTTGGTTGGTATTTGAGGCTGAAGAGATTGTGAAATTGTCAGTAACACCGTAATCAATGGCTCCGTCATCAAGAGTTTGGCTGGTCAGTTTGCTAAGTAGTTGATTAGAGGTGAGGACTGTGGCGTAGCGGTAGATAAAGAGTCGTAGTGGAGTATCCAGATTTAAAGAGAGTTTGATTTGGGCGGAGGATAAGTTGAGGACCCCTGAGTTGAGAGGGCTTATTGGACCCGCTTCAGAGAAAGTGGTTCCACCTGCAACGACGACGATAAACTCGGTAGCCCTCGAACTTGAACCTGCTCTTTGATTACGCTCAGAGCTTCGATGCTGAAGAGTTAGAGTAACTTCTGCCTGATTGCTGGAGTCTCCTTCCTTTGGTAATGGAGCGCAGGTAGTGAGCAGAAAAGTTAACAGAATCCACAGAAATGGGAGTCGGTTTAAGAGTTCAGACAGCATATTTACTGTGGCTGATTCTGGGTATAAAAGTAGATTAGAACTGGGTTTTGGTAAGCCCCAGGCTGAATCTAGAGCAGATGCAAAGTTTTATTTAACATCTGTAATGCAAAATGAACAAATCGGTTGGGTTGATTTTGTTTGTGAAGGGCTTGGTGTAGTGCTGATTTTAGACAGTCAAACCACGAATGAATGCTGAAGCGTCTAAGAAGATTGAGGTGAATTCAATCAATTAACCCTGCAACGGAATAGGCACTTACGCTTATCCAGATGGACGGATCAATGTCGGTGAATTCAAAGATGTTATTTTTCATGGACGAGGCATCTATTCCTGGCCGGATAGACGTGTTTACGTTGGCGAATTCAAAAATGTCAAAAGGGAATGGTGAGAGAACCTTAACTCGGCCTGAGAGAAAGGTTGAAAGGGGACGTTGGGAGAAAAGCAAATTAGTCGCATAAAAGCCTGAGGGTTCTTCCCGCTAATCAACGAGGCCATGTAGTGAAGGTTAACTCTGCTTCGGCTGAATAGCCTTGGAGTTTGTCACTTTGTAGCAGAGACCTTGTCTTTTCGAGTGCGACTATAGGATCGCTATCAATCACATACAACTGTGTAGCGGTATCTTTATCTGAGTCTGGTAAGAATCGGCTGAGGTTTTCTCGGGCAGCAATCAGCTGCAGGGTTTCACGACCCAACGGGGGTTGAACAGCAAACCTGCCAAGATTGATCCACTCGCCTGTTTCCACAACAGTCACATGCCGAATGAAGCGCTTCGGTGAATTCTGGATACTTGGATTGATTTCTACTAGGTAAGATAGAGGTTCGTCCATCATGAACGTATGGCCGACAATGTAGAAATATCCTGGCTTGTTCAGCTTAATCTGCAGCTCAAACGAATCTCCCTCACTAAAATGAAGTTGCTCCCTTCCCCGATCTGTCTTGATTGAAACTCTGAAGTCAGAAGCCAGCCAGACATCTACATCTTCTCTAAGTAATTCATCAAAGACCGGCTGACTTGGCATAGCTTGCAGGCCCGTGTAGGCAGTGGCTACAAGAAATATAGATCGAGTTAATTCGATCGCATGACTTTGGGCCCTGCTGAGATGCAGAGTGATTTCCATCCCCTCGTCACCCACCACATAGTTTCCATGCAACCAATACTTCGCTCGATCAGGGCTGAGTACGGTCTGTAACTCCTGCTGCAGTCGTCCTTGGAAGGCCAGGGCAAATGGTGTGATCTCTTGAGTCTTTGAAACTTTCATTGGAAAGACATAGACGCTCGGATATTGCTGCATCTCTTTGGTCAGCAGCCTAGCGGCTTGCTCCATGGAATCAGGATGTTCCTGTGCCTGCCAGAGAAGTCCCTGCACTTCAGCTTCATCGATATTGAGTTCTGGGAGGTTCTCGCGTTCACCAAGGGCTAACATGACTGTCAGGTGCCGCTTGAAGTCCTCTAACTTGGTGAGCGTTTGTTGCAGGAGGGGTTCACGTTCAGCATTGCGTTCTGTTAGCTGGATTTGGCTCCAGTTCAGTTCAATTTCTTGTTGTAGTTGAATCAGTCTTTCACGATAGAGAGGAGCAGCTCTGTCAGAGCGCAGGAAGGAGGTAGCATCCCATTCATCAACACCTTGCAATACATGCGTCTCTAAACCCAGCAAGGGTAGTCGGGACTCAACACGAACCATCTGAGTGGCATTTTCAGAGTACTTGCCATCTAGTAGCCCTTTCCAACCGGTATGAACAGAATTTACTTCAGTGGCAATGCTTTGGGAGAGATCAGAGAGGGCTTCTTGTTTGGCCCGTTCTCGAGTAAGACCATGGCCTTCACCGATTAGTTCGATGGCAGCAGCAGAATTTGTGAGTAATACTAAGATTATGAAAATTCTCATTTAAATTTCATTGGTGAATTCTTGTTAGCTAACGAACTACAAATTTAACGATTTCTATATCACTTACTTGAATAAAATTAAATTGAGGAGTGAATATTGAGTAAAACTGACTACTCTTTGAAGTATCATGACTATAATATATTTCGTTGCCCGAGTTATCCTTTAAACCAATGTATCCCACCGACCACGTTCCTCTCTCACTACTAGAATCAATACTTATTGAGTCTCCGTAAACATTACTGTTATTTGGTGTGTGATCCAGGTAGAAGTAGTCAGTATTGTAATAGCTGGATTGAGAAGGTGGATGCAACGAAACTTGCACAAATTCTAGTCCGGATAAATCATCACTAGCTACCACAGACACTAATATAGAACCAGAGCCATTAATCTCTGAATTATTTATAGAAACACTTGATAAGGCAGGTGGATTAGTCTCATAAGTTACACTATTAGATACTTCACAAGTTAAGAATTGGTAATTCCCATCTAGGATACCATTGGTGCAGATTCGAGTTTCTGCAATACAGTTGCTGCCAAATGGGGTTGAATTGGACTGATAAGCCGTAACTGAACCCCCATCATTGATTATCTGCCCGTTGAAGCTACAACTCTGTGCTTGCTTTACAGCGCAACTTCCATGTGCATAAGTCCCACTCAGAACCCCATTGAAACAACTCCTAATTTGTGAACTGCAGGTGCTTCCACTGGAAACAGAATCTGTCAGAAAAGCAGTAACTACTCCACCGTGTGGGACATCAGATCCATTGAAAGCGCAACTGGCAGGCCCAGCTTCACTACAGCTTTGAAACGGATAGTTGCCACTAAGGGCACCATTGGTACAGAAGCGCTGCTCAGAAGTGCAACTTTGACCGAAGGGCACGGTTGAGCTTTGGTAGGTGGTCACGCTTGTACCGTTGGCAATCGAATTGCCATTGAACTGGCAGTCGGTGGCTTCCTGCACCTGACAGCTCATGTAGGCATAAGAGCCACTCAGTAAGCCGTTGTTGCAGAAGCGGGTTTGAGAGGAGCACAATTGGCCAGCAGCAACATTTGGTGACTGGTAAGCGATCACGCTGCCGCCATCGGGAACTGTTCCACCAGCGAAGTTGCAGTTGAATTGAGTTGGATTGGAAGGTGGGTTGGAAGGCAAATTTGCTGGGGTGACTGCTACAAAGCCAGGGACTAGTTGGCGGATGTCGTCTTGACTCCCAATGCTTCCGGGTCGTCCTTCTGAATTGAGGCTACCGTGCAAGTGATTGATCGCCTCATCGGCTGGTATTATGGGTCTTTTGAGAATGTTCTCGATGAATGGATTGACCCCAAGCTGAAACTCAGTGACTGGGATATCAAACTTGAATGCCTGCTGGGCCAACATTGAGCGGGTTGCCGGACTGATGCTGATACCGTTGGTTGGGTTACCATCCTGATCAAGTGATTGTAGCAGGCGGGAGATGTTTATCACCCGACGGTCCGCTGTGTTGTTTGTACCAGCTAGTTCTACTAGAGTGATCAGTTCGCCGCCCTTGACCTCGCCTAATACGGTTTCACCAACTGAGAAGGTGACCTGATCACCGCTGCGGTACTGGAACTGACCATTGGTATTGGTTAGGCCTGAGAGGTTGGAAGAGGTAGTGTAGCTTACTCCTCCGACAGCACTGTCGAGAAGAGTCCCAGTAAGCGTTGGGGTATTTTGGTTGGTATTGTTGGCTCCATTCTGGCTAGAAGACGAGGCTCCGCTTTCTCCACCGCCAAGTCCTCCGGCAGCAATGGCAACTACAGCGGCACCACCGGCAGCAATTCCTGCAACAGGCCCTGTTTCAAAGCCTCCCTCCGTTTCTGTCGTACACTGCTCTTCATCTGGAGTACAGTCGACAGGAACCGGTTCTCCACAGCTAACGACAAGTAGCATTAGACTTAGATAAATCAACCAGCGCTGAGGTCTTTGTTGCATAGGCAATCAATCAGATAATCGCTGCAGCATCTGCTTGGCCTGCGCATTTCCTTTGGCTGCTGCTTGCCGATAGTGTTCAAGAGCCTTTCCATCGTTTTGTGGTACTCCATAACCCTTGCGGAACATACCTCCTAGATTGAAGAGGGCAGTAGCCTCTCCCTGCTCAGCAGCCCGCTGATACCAACTAACAGCCTTTTCCAAATCTACCTCGGTTCCAATTCCATTGCGGTGCATGTAGCCCAACATGGTCTGGGCCTTTGGATGATTACGCTCGGCAGCTTGCTTGTAGAAGATTTTAGCCAAGGCCAAATTCTCATCTACACCCAAAGCTTTGCGGTAGACCTGCCCAAGTTCGTATTGAACTGGTGGAGGCTGCTTGATTAAGAAGCCCATCAACTCTTTAACCTTTGGCTTCTCCTTGTATTTGCTGAGTAGTGCACCGGCTCGAGTGCGCTGGCCATCCAAAAGAAAACTAACGATTTCTCTCAATTCATTATTGACAGGCTTGATCTTCCTCTTGGCTTCCTTGACCTGCTCTTCAAGTTGTAGCTCTGTTTGGCTTACGAAGTCAGATTGCACGGCAAAGACAAAGTCTCCTTGATCAAGGTTGCGGTCCCGGATCTTGCCGTACTGAGGAGTTTGGTAGTTGTTGGTGTACTTGGTAACGCTGGAGAAGAGAAATTGACCAAGCTCAGATCCAGTGACATAGCCATCGCTGTTTGCATCGGCATCACCACCGATTCCATTGATGAACTGCTCTCGAAAAACACTCTGATCAGGCACAGTTTCATTGGCAGAGCCAGAAGTGATGTATTGGCGAACTGGTTTTGTGGTGTTGCTGGCAATCTCCTCAGGTACAGCCCGAGAGAGAGCGAAGAGTTCACCACTGAAGCAGGAGTCAAAGAGAAAGAGGGCATGCTTGGACTGGATGCGTTTGGAGTAGACATCAATCATTTGCAAATCCAAGGCTTTATCCAAAAAGCCATTAAGATCTTGTTGGGGATCAGGGGCATCAGTGGGCACAAGGTAGCCCATCGTTGTGCCGTAAGTTTGCAGTTGGGAGTGACCATGCCCGGCAAAGTAGATCAACAGTCTGTTCTCTGGATCACGTCCGTAGATACCGACAAACTGGTCAAATATTTTATCTAATTCTTCACTATTGGGGTCATCGATAGCCATCACCTCAAAGCCGTTTTGCTCCAACGCCTCCTGTACCAAGGCCATGTCTTTGCGAACTCCAGGCAAATCTGGCCAGCCGTTTTGGTAGTCACTGACCCCAATCAGCAGGGCATGGCTGTTCTGATAGAGTTGGGCTTGTTCACCGGTTTCATTGGGAAGGACTACTGGGCGAATTGCACGTGTGGTTTGGGCTTGTGTAGTAGTGGCTAAAAGCAGGTAGATCAATGCAGTAGTAAGAATTTTCATATGTTTTCTGCCTCAATTCTTAGTGGATTCTTGTTATACATTCAGGCTTTCATTGCGGGTTACCTTGACCGTCGTATTTTATTAGGAAAATATCTTCACTGCCATTATTAGTGTTGCCCGCAAACGCACCTAAAGTAGAACCTGAAATAAATATATTTCTTGCTTTGTCAGTGGTTACACCATTTGTGATGCTATCTCGCATAGGAGTCCCAAATTGACGTGACCATTGCTTCAAACCACTGCTGTCATATTTTACTAAAAAGAGGTCCTGTGAACCAAAATTGGCATTTCCATCAAATTGTGAATTTGTTAGACCAGCTACAAATATATTATCATAGGGATCTAGTGCGATACCTTGGCCTGAGTCACTTGTTGAAGTACCGATTTGCCGGGTCCATTGTTTAATTCCATTACTATCGTATTTAACTACAAAAAGATCTGCCTCCCCTGCACTGGTGTTGCCATCAAGATTACCCGAAGTGTATCCAGTGACATACACATTTCCAATAGAGTCAGTGGATATGCCATAAGCATTATCAAAATATTCTGTCCCTAATTGCTGGGCCCACTGCATTACCCCACTGCTATTGTATTTAAAAATCAGAACGTCAATCCCTCCCGAATTTATATTGCCTTCAAAGTTGCCGTATGTGTATCCAGTCACATATATATTTCCAGAAGAATCAGTCGTAATTCTGGACCCAACATCGAGTTCGGTAGTTCCAAATTGTCTAGTCCATTGTCTCGTACCATCCTTATTGTACTTAATAACAAATAGATCCCAGTCGCCCGCAAAAGTATTTCCATCTAATTCATACTGAGTGTAGCCAGTCACATATATGTTGTTCAAAGTGTCCGCAGCTATATCATACGCAACGTCACCCCTTGAAGTTCCAAACTGTCGAGTCCATTGCTTAATTCCCTCATGACTATATTTCATAACGAAGATGTCATATTCACCGTAATTGGTATTACCATCTAGTTCGCCATGAGTGTATCCAACTATATATATATTTCTATCAGAATCAGTGGTAATACCATTGCCTCCTTGTTTAGTTGAATTACCAAATTGTTTAATCCATTGCATGATCCCACTACTATTGTATTTGCCAACAAAAAGATCAGTGTTTCCAGCATAAACGTTGCTGCCAAGACCACCTTCCGTGTATCCGGTAATATATACATTACCATCAGTGTCGGTAGTAATATCATTGCTTCTATCATTTGAAGAAGTTCCGATTTGTTTTACACCTTCCCACATTGGTTGTTCAGCAACGCTGCAATCGCTATAAGCATATGAGCCATGGAGTAGTCCATTTTCACAATCCCGACTCTCGCTTGTACAACTACTGCCATAAGCAACTGAAGCTGCTTGGTAGGCTGTTACACTTGACCCATGAGCTACTGTTTGACCATTAAAACTGCAACTGGCTGCAGCAGCTACTGAACAACTAGAATTCGCATATGTTCCGCTAAGAGTTCCGTTTGAACAGCTTCTTGTCTGGGTAGAGCAGGTCTGTCCATATGCCACTGAATCGGACAGATAAGCCGTTACGCTGCTGCCATGATCCACTGTTTGACCACCAAAGCTACAACCAGCTGCAGAAGCTACGGAACAACTTGAATTCGAGTAAGTTCCTCCTAGTGTTCCGTTGCTACAATTTCTTGTTTCAGAACTACATTCCTCTCCATATGCTACCGAATTGACCTGATAGGCCGTTAATGATGCGCCATGGGCAATCGTCTGGCCATTGAAGCTGCAGGTTGCTGGTGACTGCACGGAGCAACTACCAAAGGAATAACTGCCACTGAGTGAGCCGTTGGAGCAGCTTCTGCTCTCGGATGTGCAGCTATTGCCATAGACCACAGAAGCTGCCTGGTAGGCTGTTACTGATTGGCCATCATTGACTGTTGATCCATTGAAGGAGCAGTTCTGAGCCCCTGCCACACTGCAAGTGGAGTTGGTATAGCTTCCACTTAAAGTACCATTGGAGCAGGTGCGGCTCTGGGAGGTACAAGTACTTCCAAAGGCTACGGAGGCAGCTTGGTAGGCATTGATCGAGGTGCCGTGAGCCACAGCCTGGCCATTGAAAGTGCAGGAAGCGGCAGAGGCTACGCTACAAACCGCATTGGTATAGCTACCGCTGAGAGTACCGTTGCTACAACTGCGCAGCTCAGTCTGGCAACTTGAGCCAAAGTTGACTGAATTGCTCTCATAAGCTGTCACACTGGAACCGCTGCTAACCGTTTGGCCGTTGAAGGTGCAGGAACTCGCCTCATTGACTCGACAGCTTGGGTAGGCATTGCTTCCGCTGAGCACCCCGTTGCTGCACAACCTCTGCTCGGACAAACAACTGGTTCCATAATCAACAGAAGCATCTCTGTAAGCTGTGACACTATTGCCGTGAGCTATGCTGAAGCTGTTGAAGGCACAGGCCACTGGATCTGATACTCGACAGCTTGAGTAGGCATTGCTGCCAGATAGATTGCCACTATTGCAGGTTCTCAGCTCTGCACTACAAACGGAGCCATATGCTACATTCTGAGCAGCGTAAGCTGTGACAATCGTGCCGTGGTTAATTGCTATTCCATCAAAGAAACAAACAGGCTGGATGGTGACTTCTTCCTACACCTCACAGCTAGTAAAAGTATAGCTCCCACTGATGACTCCATCAGTACAACTCCTCAGCTGGGCACTGCAACTCCCTCCAGCATTCACCTTACTGGCTGCATAAGCGGTAAAGCTGGTGCCGTGAGCTACAGTCTCGCCATTGAATGTGCAGGAGGCTGCGCTGGCCACTTGGCAGGTACGGGCACTGTAGCTACCAGAGAGGACTCCGTTGTTGCAGGTTCTGGTTTGCGATGTACAACTTCCCCCAAAAGCAACGCTGTCGCTGGCATAGGCGGTGACGCTAGCCCCATGCTCGACGGCTTGACCGCCCAAGCTACAACTGTTGGCACTCCTCGCACTGCAGCTACTAGCGCTGTAGGAGCCAGAGAGGATTCCGTTGTTGCAGGTTCTGGTTTGTGAGAGGCAGCTTTGTCCGAAGGGCACCAATGCACTTTGATAGGCGATGACACTCTGGCCACTGCTGAGCAGGGTATTGTTGAACTGGCAGAGTTCGGGGTTGGCGCTGACTGCCTCAGCAAGTGTGCTATCAGCAACAAAGGCTGGAACTACCTGCCGGATTTCGTCTTCTTCGGCAACCTGAGTCACGAGCCCGCGTTCACCGAGGGTTCCATGCAGATGATTGATTGCAGTGGAGGCATCCACAAGGCTTCGACCAGAGGCAGCCTGGACCGCGACGCTAGCGGTGATCTCAAAGGTGGAAACAGGCAGGTTGAAGTTGAGAGAGCGGCCAGCAAGCTGGTTGCGAGCTGATTTCGTAACGCTCAGTCCATTGGTGGGATCAGCGTCATCATCGAGGCTTTGTAGAAAGCGGGAGAGATTGATGACTCTTCTGTCAGCAGTGCTCACAGCACCAACCAATTCAACAGGAGTCAATACCGGAGAGGCCGCTACACTGCCTAGTTCAACATCCCCGAGACGGAAGCTGACCGTATCTCCTGTCTGGTAGGAGAACTCTCCGCTGGCATTGGTCAGCCCTGTCAAACCACTGCTTGTCTCAAAGCTGACACCAGCTACCACGCTGTCTAGTAGGACTCCTACTTTAGCTGTTGTTGGAGCACTAGGGGTTGTAGTACTGGATGATCCCCCAGTGGAACCTCCACCATCGTCCCCACCACCAAGACTGGCTCCACCTACCAAGGCAATGACCGCTGCTCCTCCAGCAGCAACACCAGCTACTGTAACGGTTTCAAAGCCACCTTCTGTTTCCGAGGTGCATTGTTCTTCATCTGGAGTACAGTCGACAGGAACAGGTTCCCCGCAACTCAATAGTAGCAGTGAGCAAAGCCCAAGCAGTAACCAGCGACGCAGCATATTGAAACCTGATCATTGGTTTATACTTTTTGTGACAACTGGGATTTCTACTCTGTGCTAGGGAAGGTGTCAAGAGTCTTCGTGTCAGGCAATACTGCGAGTTGACTACTTAGGTTGCAGGGGAAGACATAAACTATTGGTAATTAGGTAGGAGCAGGCTAGAGGCAATCAATCGAAGACGATCAGAATCCTTGACTGGTGGAGCTTATGTAGCGGCCAGAATTATATCAAAGGGTTCCTTTGATGGCATTGGCGTGAGCGTGAATACTGACAGAACCAGAAAAGCTTTTAGTTAGCTCACTTTCAACGGTGGAGCGGATGTCCGAAATTACTTCCGGAGCCAAATCATCAAAAACCCCTGAAAATGCTGGAGCTTTCATTGAAATATCCCAAAGTTCTTTAAAGTTTGTAAATGTTCGTGTGGCCCTGAATTGCTTGCATTCAATTGATCTTAAACCCGCCTCATCCCATAGCTTTTCGAGTTCATCCATCCTTGAAACCTCAGCGTTTGGTGGCAAAGGATAGCCGATCCCTCGTTTACGAAGCTCTTTGTGAAGCCACTCATGCGGTAAGCCGCCTCCTGGGACATCCCAGTCATAAGTGGCGATGATGCCTCCAGGTTTGACGACTCTCTTCATTTCAGTCACTCCAATAGCTGGATCAGTTAGAAAATAGAGGACCAAGGCCATGGTTGCTACATCGAAAGAAGAGGATTCACAGGCTAACGCTGTCGCATCCCCAGTCTGGAAAGTGACTTGGTGCGCCATGAGGCGTTTACGGGCGAATTCAATTTGGGCTTCTGAAGGCTCAATACCCAATAAATGACTGGGAGAGCAAAGCTCAGCCACTTGGGCTGTAAAAGCTCCAGTACCACAGCCAATGTCGACCCAACTCAGCCCTTCTGCAGTGTTCAGCCATTCAATAAATTCTTTGCCGACAATTTGGCTCCAGACCCCCGTCATCTTTTCGTAAGCGTTCCCGTCCTCAAAAACAACCGTCTTCTCGATCATCAGATCCTTTCAATTTGCAGGAGTGAAAGTTTACAGCAGTTGGAAATAGAATTACTGGGAATTCGGATAGTGCTGATTTATAAAGGCAATATCAATTTTAAATTAGGGCATGAATCTCAGGTGCTTCTGAGCTGTTAGATGAATACTAAGAGAGTGAGCTCATCTATGCTTGTGACGATATAGTAAATTGATTCTGCTTAGGGAATCGGTTTGTTCATAATGGGAAAGTTAACAAGAGTTTGAAGTATAAATCATACAGCAATGATCCTTCAGAGAAAAGGAAGGGGCTGACACCAAAAAGTGTGCCAGAGATATTTATATTGTTATTAGAATCTCCAGATCTATCACCATTAGGCGAAAGATAATTAATGACTAATACTAATAAATTTTATAAAACACAGCCAAGACGGTTCTGAGAACTCTGAGGAGTATATTAAAGATTAAAGTAAATTTGAATGATTGGTTAGAAGCAGGTGGGATTGGTATTGCTGTAAGCTTCCTTGAGCTAGTTCACCAATTGTAGGGGTTCTGTATCTTCGAAAGCTATCTTTGTTAAAAAAGAGTTGAGCCTCTTTTACTAGAAAAGTTAATAGATAAGAGTAGTTTAGAAGCTACTGAGAAGACGCTCAGTGTAGAAAAGAATAGCTATTTCAGACCTCTAGACTTAGTAAGGCCTGCTCATACATTCCTTCTGCATTGCTAGCTTGTTCAATTTGAGCTTTGAGCTTCAAGGCCTTGAGCAACTCATCATACTTGCCGGCAATCGCTAGCACCCCAATAGTCGCTCTCAGCATGCCCTCCCAGTCATTTGGGGCCTGCTTCATTATCTCCAGTAGCGGTAATGCTTGATGCCGCTCAAAGACTTTCAGCTTGTCACACAACTGGTTTAAAGCTTTCAAAGCCGTCTCAAAATCCTTTGCCTCCAGTGCCCTTTCCATCAACTGCAGATACTTACTAGCAACCAGATCGGCTTGTATCTCTAAACGTCTGGCCCGTGCCTCCTGAGCTTCAACGAGAGCTGTTCTCACCTTCGGATGTCTCTTAAGACCGTAGCCGACTTCTGAAGGATAACGGGTTTGATAGCCTGCTCTTCTTACAGCTTCAGCGGCATTTCCAATCAGCAAATACTCTGAGACAAAACGCTCCTGCTTCCAGGTAAGGCTTTTGGCTTGATGCATGGTGATCCTATTGATCCCAGTAGGCTATTAGGTTACTGGTAACTAAATTCGACTGCGTGTGAAAATCGATTAGGGGAGGTAAAAAAAATAGGTGCAGGTACGAGTTGCTCTCCCCCTCCCCTGGCTCATTTCACTTTTCTCTTGAGCTGCAGTGCTGGATTTCAATCTTTGAAATAGCTTCATCTGAGTTCCGAGACGGATACCGCAATTTGCTACTAAGTTCTCAGCTTCTGTCTCTTAGGAGGATTCGCGTAAATTAGCAGTGATGAATGACTGAAAACAAGAAGAATTTGGTCTAATTCAAGGGGTCGGTGACAGGTGACACTTCTGCGGGAAAGGTTTCTATATAGACCCTTGAATCAGGATATATTCTTTCAAGTTGCATGAAGAGTTTCTGGAAATATCTGTCATCTGTCACCTTTTTCCATCAAGGCCAGAGAAACACTGGGCTGGAAGGGGTGACACTTCGATGACAGATCTCGAAAAGGTGACAGATCTCGTGACATCAGTGTTACAAAAACAGACGACAACAAAAGCCAAGACACTGGACACTGGACTGAGCTTGGAAAAGAAGTGTCACCTTTCAGAGAAGTGTCACCCTTTCTGCCACCCCTTATTCTGAGGGATAAAATCACTGCAATGACTGCAACGTAGATCCTGATGAAAGCAGAAGAAATCTACAAATAGACGAGTAAATTATTTGCAATAAGATACTGATTTAAATATTTAATTTTGGAGTACAAGTCATTTGAAAACTTTGTAGAAAGCCTACCTCCCTGTCCTCCAACCCTGCAACCAAGTTGTATCTGTAGCGGCGCTTCCTGAGTATCGCTCGACAAGTGCTAGTTTCCACTACAAATCAATCTGATTATTCCAGTTGTGATACTAGTTTGGTGCTAGAATTCATTGAAACTAGTCGGATATTACCCACATAACCTATTGTTATAAATAGTATATTTAGGTAATGACTAGTCGTGATTTTTAACAAACTAGCATGGTGCTAGTACTAGTGGATCAAAAGAAACTGAAAACTAGTTTTGCGCTATAAACTAGTTGATACTAGCACGAATTTATTGGTATCCAGCATGCCCCCCAAAGCTAGTTTGGTACTCTTCTAGTAAGCTTTTCATTAGAATTTTTGTTATTAAAATCCCTGCTATTAAAAGTAACTCAATTTTATAAGCTTCAAACAGAAAGATATTATAAACAAAATATTATGCTAAGCAAATAAAACAAATGTTACTTATCCAGGCCTATCTTTACCTAATCCAAACAAGACAGACCTGGAGTGTCTAAGAGGAGAATAAATTCAAATTGGATTAAACTTGTTCGCTAGTAGATGCTGCTAAAAGACTATCGACTTAAATGGCCTGAATTAATCCTTAATCTTGACAGATAATTCAAAACAGTAGAGAAGATGCCTTGAGTCGAAAATCTAGGAGGTTTGTTATACAGAATGTTATACAGAACGGGTCTGAGGTAGGAAAAC
>JACLAC010013396.1_pt1 | contig 13612 bp, 7 predicted proteins | sample 8027881 | NCBI WGS metagenome assembly JACLAC01 (sample SAMN15725517, study PRJNA655200) | protist metagenome | isolation source: fluorescence activated cell sorting (FACS) single amplified genomes of... | place: Spain: Blaines Bay Microbial Observatory, Mediterranean Sea | collected 2016-01-19 | reverse complement strand
AAAGCAAATACAGCTAGTGCTTGGAGCAAGTTCCGACAGCGCTTTTGGCAAGAGTGCCGGTGGTGTGCTCCCTCGCCTGGTTGGAAAGGTATTGGTAGTTGTTTATCCAAGAAAAAGGCAGCAACTTCGTGCAGAAATCCAACATTTACTCGTGTAACCGATTCGGGTCAGTGTTCAAGCTTTAGACCTCCTCCAACTGAATCTGCTGTAGATGAGTTGTTGGGTGATAGTCTGGATGACAAATTACCTCTTGGGGGCGAATACCAAAAGACGTGCATCAATTTTAGGAAAAAGTTCTTGAGTAAAACGGAGGATTTAGAAAGTGCAGAGAAAGTATACGATTGGTTGGTCGGGCTTTCGTTTGATTCAGCGGCTGGTGTATGCGCAGTCTTTGACGGAAGCGAGCCCTGCGATCTCTCTCACGTTGAATCGATTGTAAAAATATTAACGCATCCGATATGCCGAATGAGCAAATCTAGCGATAAAACGCACTTCATTATACCCAATCACAATTATTGGCTCAATTTGTGCTCATTGGAACGAAATGCACTCGTAGCGGGAATTGCAGATAACGACGCGTGGTTTGCTCCCCAGCACGTAGGATGGTTAAAGCGCGAAAATACAAGATCCGTTATTACTTTCGGAATTGAAAAAGAGTACAAAGATTTGAAAATTCTCAATTTATATCGTCCATCCTGGGTATCCGAGGAGATGTGGCGAGGTATATGCATCGACAAAATGTCCAGGCAGCCGTGCATTGAGGGGATGGGTCCAATGCTCCACAAACCGGAAAATTGCAAGCCACCACCAAATAGTAAGGAAGTCTTGGTTGGCTTCGAGCTTTCAAAAACGAATTGCACCAATGATGTGTGCAAAACCGCCACCTTTGATGGTAAAAAACTAGAATTGGAAAATGGAAAAATGACGATCACATTAAAGCCTACAACAAAGCGAGAATATGACTTATTTGCAATCAACACTCGTACCGAGTATGCTGTTCAAGTATATGCTAGTGGTGATGCAAGACTGGATATAGAATTTCATGAAATGCAGGGTAACGATGAAATTAAAAGGCAGTTTAATTTTACATTCAAAGATGCTGATGCTGCTGGTACGCGGAATGAGTGGGAAAGAAGATTCGAAAAGCATATACGAAACAGAGCCCCGTGCGTACATCCAGGCGGGGATACTGAGTCTGATCCGACAAATTTTTTACTGAAACTGCACGAGGCAACGTATCGTAAACCTCCACACCTAGCATTTAAAGATGTGATTTTGACAATGGTAGAAGTTTATGGTCCTGCGCAATGTACTGACTTAAACAGTCCATTAGTGGAGGTTACGGATGCCCTTATACAACTATATGCCATTAAACTGGCTGAGCATGTTGTATATTCATCTTTAGATGACCAAGATAACTGGAAAGGTAAAAGTGAAGCAGAAGATGACGAAGACGGTGAAGATATCCAAACTGATTTGCAAAAGCTTGGTGTTAAAATTGGCGTCGAACTTAAACTTGCTGCTAAATGGGCAAAAAGATTTGAAGATGAGTATAAAACATTTGCTGATGGCGAAGTTACCAAGTTGTGCAACGGCGACGGTAGTATTACAGAGTGGATTTCCCAGTACAGTACAAATCATTACAACGAAACGACAGATGTACCTGGTTTAACGTACCCGCAAGTATTTGTAAATGCGCTTGCTGTCGCAATTGTGGATCGAGATGCTCAGGGAGAGAAGGGTCGAAAAGTGAAATGCCCAGAAGGTAACCCAGAAGCTGATTTTACAATTCGGTGGGAAGACTATATCCTCTACAATAGCTACGATCTGGACTACCTCCGACCATCCCTTACGGGCGAAGTAGCTTCCAAAACGTACGAAATTCGTCACAAGCGCTGCGAGGCTTCTCTCGGGACAGCAATGACAGTCGCAATGCAACTCCAGGTTATATTTGGCAATACCAACAACATGCATGTGCATGCTGTTTTCCCCCGACCGCAGTCGGATGGTTGTGACTGCATCTTAGGCATGGACTGCATCGCCGATCGCGGCGCTGCAAATACATGCAAAAAGAAACATATAAAAGATTGGATACCACTGGGAAAAGAATTTGGTGGGGGATTCTGCGCAGCAACGTCTGCTGGGATGTGCATGTATTATATGGGCGAAAATTTAGTAAAGGAGAAAGGTTACTGCAAAGAATGCATAGAATACACTCGGGGGAGGGATAAAGCGGGAAATAGAGCGCATGCGCAAAATTACGTGGCAAACATGGCGTTGTCTGCATTGGCTGTTCATTTGAATGATTACGGCGCGGCAAAAGATTATGGATATGCATTCAATAACAAATATTTAAAAAGTTTTAGTACCGAAACAGTTGCAAAAATTCGGCATGCACTTTCCTCGGGAGACTGCGAGGAGGCGATACACCCTGGAATACAATCTCTTTGGAGAGTCATTGAGCACACGGACCCAAACTGGCACAACTGGGGCGTGGCAAAAGAGGCATTTGTTGCCCTTCGTACTTCAAACGCGTACGGTGGTTGCGCGTCCCAGCTTGCTGGTTTTGAAGTTCGTGGGGGCGTCGGCGCTATACTCTCCGGTGAGGCTATGATGTATTTAAATTCAAGCAGATCTCTGGAAACGTTCCTCGATAACAAACCAACGAGAAGATTTCCCATGGCTGCTTTTTTGACCAGGGTAGTTACGATACTGAAAGATCTTAGAGGAGGCAGCAGTGATGCGGGCGTTGCTCCAAACGGCATTTTGGGCCAAATGGTTCGCTTGAACGATGCGGCAACAATACGGTACATTGAAAAAAACGTGCAGTCCCATATTGTTGTATCAACATGCGATGCAGATGCAGAAAAGAAATTTGAAGGTGATGGGGAAAAATGCAAGATGCACTATGAGCAAATAATGAGAGAAATAGAGTATTCAAAGGGTATAATAGGGAAACAGAAACCCCGCACATTTTTAAATTTGATCCGATTTCAAGCAAAAGAACGCAAAGTTGAGCTAAAGTCATTCTACAACGACCTAATAGACAATGCTGAAACGCACCCACAGAATATACGTACAAAGGTTTTGTGTGGCGACAATCCTCTGCTTGATTGCATGGAAACGTGTGGAAAAGTTGACATTGATGGTAAAAGATGCATTAAATCTCAAGGCGAATGGATGCATCTTGTGCCAAAGCGGCTTCTCGATTTATCCTTTCGCGTAATGGGTAGTAGTGGCAAGATGAAGAGTGCGCAGTGCGATCCCGATATGAAATCAATCAAACAGATTTCACAATTAATGACGCAGCCTGGTTATCCTAAGGATGGTATTACTCCGACGCAAGTCGCGCAAGCTATTGAGGAGTTTTTAAAATTTGTAAACGATGATATATTCTGGACTGATGATTTCTATAAAACTGATACGTTCAAGCAGCCGTTTAAAAATATATTGAAGGAGCGTCCTCTAGAATGTCTTCAATTCAACGCATCAAAACACACGATAGATGATTATGAAGATTGCATGAAAACAGAGTGGAAAGATCCAGTAACGAAGGAAAAATTAACAGGGAGTATTTTGAACTACAAACTTATATGGAAGAATCTCAAGTACATTGCAGACTGCATGCTTGCCACCGTCGATCGATTGCAATATATATTTTCACTGATTAAAATGGAGGAGTTTTGGTCTGATGGCATGGGTGAGCGGCCAGTGTTCCTGGCTCACCAACCAAGCACAAGTGTTCAGCTGAAGGATATTACTTGGAGAGAGATGATGAACGAGGTGAGTCCGGAAACGCAACCATGCTATGCAGAATCTAAAGAAAAAGAATTAATATCAGTACTTTTCACGGGAAAAGTCGTGGAAGCGGGAATGGTATCATATAAACTTGAAAACAGTGTTTACACTTCATCATTTTTTTCCGCAGCACATCCAGTGGTAATAGTCGGTGGCGCATTTTATGACCCCGAAAAAAACAGGTTCAATAATCTAATTACAAAAGCTGAATTTTTATGTAACGACGAAGCATATGCAGAGGTCTCAAATGCAAAGGACTTGCTCGCAATAGCAAATGAACTCAAAGATAACAAATATAGTAATGGAACGTTGGATTGTTTGAATCAACAGATGAGAATTACTTTGGAACACTCGCCACTTCTCAATAGACGCGGCGATTGCAAGCAAGCGATTTGGGATTTTGTGAGGGGAAAACTCAGGATGTCCGAGTACCTCCAATCAATCATGTAAAAACTGATTATTTTGTTAAAAAAACATAAGCATGTATGTACAAACACGAATTTACTAAAAAATATTATGTAAACACGTAAAAATAAGAATAAATGCGCATCATCTTATATAGCAGTACTGCGCATCGCGCGCACAAGACGCTTGCGAAGGGCATCCCTCATGAGCGGAAGCATATCAACAAAGACGCCAAACGCCAATCCAAAGTCCACGCCTTGAAAGAGCGTGCCAAAGAATGTAACGGCATACACAGCGCATTTGCGCGTTTCGTTGCGCCGCACAAGCACAAAAAATTCGTCAAAATCAATAAGGCGAGTAATGGCAACGATGACGATCGCAGAAACGACAGCTTTGGGTAGCATGGACATGAGAGGGGTAGCAGCGATGAGGACGGTGCACACGAGAAGTGCTGCAAATAGGATGCTCAGCGGAGATCGCGCTCCGCAATCGGCGTTTACCGCTGTTCGCGAGAACGAGCCCGTGACTGTGAATCCCTGGAAGAGACTCGACCACACATTGCACGCGCCAAGTGCAATAAGTTCTTGATCTTCTTGCACGTCTCTCCCAGGAAACACGTTTTGCTGCAGCACGCCACCTACGAGCTCGCCCTTGCCGTAGCGAGCCTGCGCAGATTTAGCGATCGCGAGCGCCTCTGCGTATCCAATGAGCGCAAGGGGGATAGTCGCGCGAATGGCTCGCAGAGTGGACGATGTGTCTACGTGCATTGGTGGAATTGGAAGAGAAAATGATGGAAGTCCTGGTGGCAAGTAGCCCACGCACTGCAAGTCGCCATCGCAAGCGTCTGATGCGTACGCGAATGCAACGCCGCACACGATTGCAATTAAACCTGCGAGGCGCGAGAGGGCGTCGTAACTGCTACCAAGATATTGCTTTAGGGCGCTCGATCGTGAAAGGAGCAAAAAGCCGATAGTGGATGCTCCGAGGAGCATTGCTTGCGCGTTTGCTCCGCCGCGAAGTGTCGCCACGTGGGCCATTTTGCGCACGAATGAGCACGAAGAGGGGCGGCCGCCGGGTACGCTGGGCGCAACTTTACACTCTTTCAAGCCAAGTATTCCTGTCAGCTGGGTGCTGCATATCAAAATTCCAGCGGATGCAGTAAACGCGGCGATGACGACGTGGCTGACGTGCTTTGCTACGCGGGTACCGATGCCCGTGACGCCCATTACTATTTGCAAGCAACCTACTAAAAGTGCTAAAAATGCAGCGTACTGCGCCCACTCGGCTGTATTTTCTTCCATTCCGCCCTGATTTTCGGCAGTACTTCGCACCATTAGCGACATGACAGCGACGGGGCCAATAACGAGGTACGGAGATGTTCCTAGGACGGGATACAGAGTCTGAAGATCGGCGTAAAGGCCGTGGGCTGCAGGCACTCCCGCTACAGCAGCGTACGAAAGCGACTGCGGTACTACCATCGCGCCAATCGTGCACCCAGCTATAGCATCGCGCACGAGGTGCCGACGCCACGCACTCGAACCAAAGTACTTGGGAAGCCACCGAGCGATGGGCACATCCACGCCTTTCGCGCTGGTACTTGCACGGCGGCCCGACGACGTCGATGGTATCATGTCAAACGCTTTATTGCAAACGCTGCGCAGCAAAACCACGATTGCGCATTCCACGCCGACTCCCTTTTTTAAATAAACTTTTAAAAAAAAAATTAAAAACAGACCAAATATTTACCGAGTACGTACGGGTGGAATGCGAGACGATGCAAGAGGGGAAAAAAAAGAACTGGCGAGCGTGCAATGGATGATTCGTTAATCATGAATAAAAAATATTTATAAATATAATATTTATGTAGTTGTATTTTATTAGTACACAATCGCCGTTTCCGTCTCGGCACAGCTTTCTTCGACTGTGTTCATTTGGTGCGTGCCGACAGCACTTTCGCTTGCGTCGATATCCACGTCGTGCTTCATCGCGTGAATGGGGCTACGTTCTGGCATGCAGAGCATCACCTGGGAGAAGCTCATGGCGATTCGGCTCGCGTATGCGATGCTAAAAAAGGGTACCCATAATTGTACCATGTAAATATTGCCCCCAGCGATGATGAGCGTGCATGCGTTGAATCCGAATATGATAAGAAACGCTGCCGATAAGACGAACCAACGACTGATCCTGAGCATCCTGTTTAATCCGCTCAGTTTATGTGATGAGCCGCTCAAGTTTTTCTTCAGAGCTGATACCATGGAGTAAAATTTGTACGCTTCAAGAAGAAAAATGACACCCACGACGAGAGATACGATGGTGCCGATGCCGCCGACAATGACTTCTACGTATGGAACTGCCCTCATCATCATAAAACCAATCGCAACGTCCAAAAAGAGCGCCCAAAGTGCCAAGTTACGAATCGTTTTGCGCCATCGAACAAAGAACGGCCTCGCGTCGGTTTCTACTTCAAATCTAGCTCTCCTTTCAAGAGCTCTTCTTCGATCCAACCAAAAGACGCCTGCTAAAAGAGTCGTCGCAACGGATGAGCATGTCAGCTGGGGCATAAAAAAGCCAACCCATTTAGCTCGCATAGCTTGTTCGCTGCACGTGTTGCATCCGAGATGCTGCGTTACAGCGAGGACAAGACATGCAATTGATTCAATGGTAAGCAGCGCAACAATGACGCTTGTACGACCTCCTTTGTGGTTTATTATTGCGTTGAGGAACGGTGTATCTCCGTAAGCTCCTTTTATTCTATGCATTGTGATAATGAGGAAAATCAACGCCATCGTTCCTGTGATGAGGTAAAGGCCCGGAAATAAGAAGCGGAAAACGAAAAGGTACAATGCAGACGCTTGCGCTTGCGCGAGCTTGCCGGGGACGCTCGAAAAATTTCCGTGGATTGTCGCACCGTTTAAAGCATCGTCAATACTGCTGCACTCATCCAATGAGTTGCATACGCACATAATAAATTGCGTATCGACTGGATCCTTCATATTGCCATAAAAGCTATGATAAAGTTGCCAGTCCACCTGAGGCGCAAAGTCAATGTAGAAAGCAGGATTGGCGCGCGTGGATACTACATATCGCGACGAAACAAAATCTGTAAAATCTAAATCTCCGCCGCAAAGAGTCCACCCCCTCGTTTTGTAAACTGCTACGTTTTCATAAATGCTGCGCGCAGCGTCAGAATCGCACATTTGGTCGTCCGTAAGCAACTTCAAAATTGTTCCGTTGAAGTACAAATCTTCATGCTTGCCATAATGCTTATTGTTTGGCACACACAGGAGCTCAAAAGCGACATCGCCGTTCGCAAACCTTAGAATCGAAGCCTCGCTTAATTCGCACGTAAGGATAATACCGGCAAAGAGCGGCACATAAAAAACCAAACTCCTCACGAGCATCGCTCCTTTGCACGATCACGCCTTTCTGACAAGCAAAAGCAAACGCAAGCGCGAACTCTGCTCCCGCTCATTTAAGGCAGCCGCGCGACGATCCTGCGCTCTTCTTGTAACTATTATTGCTCTAAAAACAGAGAAGAAAAACAAAAAATCAGGGAATTCTTACAGGTAAAAAAAAATTAAAAATAAAAACGGAAATATTAATAAGAAGTAACGGATTATTATTATGAACGGATTTATTAAAAATAAAAACAAAACAAAAACAGCATACATTATTTAAAATAACAAGCGACAGCCTTTGCCTCTCATCATTTTGCCCATATCAGATTGTATGATCTACCTAATAGCAGCTGCTTGCTTCTAATAGCCGATACGACCAGCATCGTATTATTAATTTTTTTTTAATATGGCGGCGGCGGCAGCGCTGTCGATAGCAATTATAATAATAAAAGTGCATACCATGACGAAGATGATGTGATGTATGCCTCTGCTATTTGCGCGGCACGAAACGTCCCGACCCTGCGCTCTTTATTGCTATTTATTATCTTTATCATTTACATTGCCAAAGGTCATCATCAATGCGTAGAGAAGGATAGGGTTTTGTTTTCGTAAAAGAAGCGTTGAGGGAAGTGTGCACTATTTTTTTACTAGTAAAGGACTAAAGGGGAGGAGGAGAAGTGGGCAAGTGAGTAGTAGCAGTTTTCCAAGTTGAAATCAAATAATGGGCGCGGACGTGCAGTGGTGGATCTGGGCTATTCCAGCGGTTGCTGGTTTGGGATATTTTTTTCTGACGGTGGCAGTTTTGGAAATGTTTAACCACTTTGGATTCAGGTCGCCCCGACGCGGGCGAGAGGGTATTAGTAATGGTAGCAAGGATGGTGAAGGGGAAAGCAGCGCGCGAGTGCTTCCGTGGGCGCCGTACGTGCCGACACCGCATGTGGGCGTGGAAAAGATGCTAGAGATGGCGGACGTTAGACCGGGCGATGTTGTCTTTGATCTGGGATGCGGCGATGGAAGAATCGTTCGGCGTGCTGCACAAGTGTACGAGGCCACAGGAGTGGGTTTTGAGCTTTCAACGGCTGTATACTATTGGGCTCGACTTCTCAACTGGTGGAATAGTACGGATGATCGCGTGACGCTGCTGTGCGCGGACTTTTGGCAGGCAGACCTTGCGCAGAGCGACGTAGTCGTCGCATTTTTGCTTCCGCGAATACTGGACCAGCTGCGGGAAAAGGCGATGGAAGAGATGCGACCAGGGTCCCGCATTGTGACGTTTCGTTGGGAGATGCCCGGCTGGGTGCCTACAAAGAGAGATTACGTCGCGGCGGGGTTCACGCAAGAAAGGGGCTCAAAGCTAACGCCCGTCTACTTGTACACTGCGCCCTTTAAGAAAAGAGAAGCGTACGCGCACTAATAAAGCGAGTGCGCGATGTGCTGCTTCCAGTGTTGTGTATTTTAAAATTAGAGCAACTGCGTAAAAATAGCAAAATAAAATAATTATTGAGTCTTTGTCGAAAACTTTTCGGCAAAGTACGCCTTGAGCTTCTCGAGCGCGCGAAAGCGGTGCGATATCGAGTTCTTTACGTCCTTATCGAGCTCCGCGTACGTCTGTTCAAAGCCCTCCGGCTCAAAGATGGGATCCCATCCAAATGCGTTGGGCCCCCGCGCGGGAACGATTTTCCCGTGCGTGCGGCCAACAAACGTGTGCACAGGAGCGCCGGGGCCTTCAGAAAAGCTGAACACGCACTGCGCGTACGCCGACTTGTCTTCATATCCCGCCAAAATTTTGTTCAGGCCGTCGTGACCCGTCTTTTCCAAAAACCATTTAATGTACACGCCGGGCAAACCTCCAAGCGCGTTGTAGCATAAACTCGTGTCTTCCACCATAACAGCAGATTGAAGCTGCGCAGCAGCCAGCCGACATTTTTCCCTCGACACCTCCTCTGGCTCCCCCTGCAGTTCAGGCAGATCAATCTTTTTGCTCACTATTTCCACAATACCAGCAAGTTTACTATCATTGCCGCCTCCAAGTCCTAAAATAGCAACCACCTCCTCCAGCTTTTTCGCGTTTCCCGTCACGAACGTCACGCGACGCGCTGCAGTCGCCATCAGTCAATTCTTTTTTTACAAAATGCGCAAGATGGTATCAAAAAGGTGCAGCATCAAAACATATGAAATGGATGCAAAATCAATATCGATATTAGAAATATTCAGTAGATACAACGCGATAGATACAAAAATACAATAAAATGAATTGAATGTTATATTCATTACTCCATTGCGACGGCCTTTTTCTCATCTTGGGTAATGGTGTCGGTGTTGCTCGACGCGAGCGCCCGCATGCGCTCCTCGGTCATCTTGAAGGTGAGGGTAATGCGGAGGGATGAGAATGAGGGAATGAATGTGGCGAGGAAGAGGAGGTAAATGACGAGGGTGGCGATCTCCGCGACGGCGGCAAGAAAGATCAAGCTGTGCCTCTCGATGTTGCCGACGGTATACTGCGAATGCAGGATTATGGCCACTATCAGCATGATAGGGAGCAGCGAAATGAGAACGAGTCGAATGCGGCGCTCGTTGTAAGTTGCCGATGGCAGGATAAAGTCCATGAGCATTTGCGTACCCAGATATCCGCCTCCTGAGAGGAAAAAAATACCTGCAAACGTCATATGCGCCTCAAATTGAGCGTGCGCTTGAAAACTCGCGACGCCGAGCGCGCCAATGGCAGCGAGGCAACCGATGCAGCAACTGGCGAAATTAAGGACACGAACACCCTTACTCCGAAAGCGCAACTTGCCGCACATACGTATTCCCACGCGGCGCCCGTGGGGGGACCTATTGGCGAGTGACCACTTGATGGAGATGAAGCGAAAGATGGGCCAAGTGAAAAAGATGATAGCGGCCGTACCGAGACCGAACGATCCGACGCATGACGCAGGTGCGTGGTCGATAGATGAACTCAGAAAGTAGTACGGATAGTGCATCTTCGAATTGTTCACGTAGATCGAGATAGGGTAGCTCATTGCAAACGTAAGTGCGGGAACGACAATAGCAGCGATCGAAAACCACTTGCCCGTTTCAACGAGCTCGACTCTCAAGTCCTCAAACATTTCGCGCTCTTCCTCCTGTGCGTCGAAAAAGACCTCTTCGGCGCTTCCTGCGGAGAGCTTTACTGCAGATATACCGACATCGGTTGGATCAATTTCGTCGCTTCCACCTTGAGAGTTTGTCCGCGTCATCGCTATGCTTGACGACATGTTGTGTAGATGTGCCCCCAAATAATAACCCTAAAATAAAGAATGCCCCGAGAAATAACGTGCAAAGAAAATAAAGTTGGTAGAAGAAGAATCTCCTTTGGAAAAAGCCAAAGAGGTAATTGAATAGCTTGCTACTCTTATGGATAATTTTATGGCACAGTTCTTGATTGAGTCTTGAGGCGTCGCCGTAAAGATGCGATGCGTGCTTCGCGCTTTCAGCTCAAAAATAACGGATATATTGTATTAAAAAATAAATAATAATATAAATACATAATATAATCGAAATGAATACGTTGCAAGAAGGACCCTTTGGTAGGCTCCTGTAGACGTCACATCATAATTTGGATCGAAGGCGCGGCGCGCTCAACGACCCCTCTTCCCTTTTCACTGATACCAAAGCACATGTTGATATCTAAATACAAAAGATTGCGGCATTTTAGGACAATATCGTACAGTGCAAGATCATTGATCAGATTGCATCCAGCAAGCGTCACGTGGGTTAATTTGGGGCAGCGGGCGGCAACAATGCAGACGCTTTCGCCTGTGACTTCAAAGCATGCTTGCAGGTTAAGTTCAATCAGCAGAGGTGCGGCGTTTGCGATCGATATAACACCCACATCAGTTATGTTGGTGCAACCCATCAAGATTAGGGAACGCAAATTCGACAAAGCAGAAGTGGATGCAATTCGCAACAAACAGTCATCCGTGATTGCCACGTTGCTCACATTAAGTTCGCGCAAACCAGCGCTGCTGCTACTAACGAGCGATACAACACCAGCGTCCCTGAGAGCTAAGCCTTTCATTTCAAGGCGCAAAAGGGAAGGAAATGAACACCGAGCGGATCGTTCTGAAATACTTTCGCAATGTGAGATGTTTAGAGACTCAAGGTTTGAGCATCGGCTCGCTAGAGCATCCATTGCATCGTCTGCCACATTTGTAGCGCGTGCATCGAGATGAAGCATGCTTTCGGGGAGAACGCGAAACGCCTCCGCGATGGCACTTTCAGAAAACTGGATGCACTCTGCTATTGCTATCTTTTGAAGCTTGCTGAGCGTAGATACAAGGCGCACAAGTCCCCCATCATCGATGCTCCTACAAAATGAAATGTTAATCTCAGTTAGGTTGCAGCAAAAGGACGCAATCGCATCGATGCCGCGGGTCGTGAAGGAGGAAGGAAACTCGTTCACGCCGTGTCCGCCTGAGATGTCTAAGCTACAAAGCTTGTGGGCTCCGCAAATAGATATAACTTCAAGCGTCTCATCCGACGCAGAGTCCACGCATGATATTGCGAGCTTTGATATCCTTTCGCACCTGCGTATCACAGCGATAATTCCTTCATGCGTAATTCCGCGACACCCAGATATATCAAGTGATACCATACATGGAAGCTTTTCAAATAATTGAGTAAGAATAGCATCGTCAAGGACGCTCCGCAGACTGGGTCTTGTCAAATCTACCTCGGCGGGAATCACAGAGAGCGCTTCATCTACTGTTCCGCGCATCCATTTGGATACAGGTCTTGCTAAAAAAAGATCTTTCCACGCAACAAACGAAAGTGCCTTCAAAACGAGCTCAGAGGGCAAGGTTTCGAGACGAAGCATGCTCGGCGCATTGTCGTCCTCCGGGGAGCTCTGAATGCTTTGCCTTTCTCCCCGCATAACGAGGCACGGCGAACAATTCTTTGAAGAGCAGCAGTAAATAGAGTAATGTTAAACAATAATGGTAAAATAAGTCAATGCACAATTAATATAATATTAAATTTTATTTTTTTTAATTTTTTCTTTTTCGACGTTAAAGCCACGGCACCCAAAATCCAAGTTCCCGCGCTTTTTGCGTCATGCGAGGGTCGTGGTGCGTTCCCGCGGAGGTCGGGCATAGCCCTGACGAAGCGAGGGTGACTTCGCCTTTTAGTAACTCGAGGACTCTAGATTGCATAGTGCGCACGATATCCTCATGCGAGGATGCGATGTTGCGATGCTCATTGGGATCGGCGACGATGTCAAAGAGGCAGGGGCTGTGGAGCTGGCAAGGCAGGCTGGTCTTTGCAGCCGTCTCCTCGTCGTCCTCGTTGTTGCCGACTGCCTCCACGCCGCCAAACGACGGCGGCTTTATCCATCCATTCCCCGAATGGGTCGTCCATCCTGGATATCCCCACACTAATTTGTAGTTGCCCTGGATAAGTACGCCGCACTTAATACCAACGCCGCCCTCATCACTTGGGGCGACAGCATCCTTGTTGGTTTGAAAGACGCCGTCGGCAGGGGGGACACAGTGCTGGTGGGCGTCTGTGCCCTCTATGGCGACGCAGTAGTCGGCTGGGGGTGCAGCGTGCAAATTTTCAGAACTATTGCTGATTATTTGAAGCACGAGCTCCTTTCGGGGACTCGTTGCGTTTTCGAGCAGGGCTCTCGATACGTCCACGCCATCAATAGGCACGGGTCCCGTTTTGGACACGTGTGCGCCAGCAAGCCTCGCAAACGTGGCATACCAATCAGCAGCGTGAATAAAGCCTTTGTAGGTGCCCCCTCGGAGACTGTCGGGAATTATACCGCCGCCAACAAATCCCTGCGCACGCACGCCCCCCTCCCAAAATGTGTACTTGCCACCGCGGAGCGGATAATTGACGCCGGAGCCGCCCAAATTGCCGCCGTTATCTGTGCTAAAAACGAGCAGCGTGTTTTCCCACATCCCCTTCGCTTTGAGTTTCTCGACGATGGCAGTGAGCTGATCATCGAGGGCGGAAACCATCGCCGCAAG
>JACLAC010021609.1_pt1 | contig 13616 bp, 13 predicted proteins | sample 8027881 | NCBI WGS metagenome assembly JACLAC01 (sample SAMN15725517, study PRJNA655200) | protist metagenome | isolation source: fluorescence activated cell sorting (FACS) single amplified genomes of... | place: Spain: Blaines Bay Microbial Observatory, Mediterranean Sea | collected 2016-01-19 | reverse complement strand
TTGCAAACCAAAACGTCTCACTCTAAATGGACCAAAATAGGTGATCCGGTCAGACGTTTTATGACAATGTACATTCTGCATTTTCGGCCTTTGGACTTGGACGACCGATACAGATGCAAGTTGGAATTAACCCAGTGGGCGAGACATGGCGTAAAGAACTATGGCAAGCGATAAAAGAGGGAAACGTGACGAATCAGGGAGTAAAATTCAATAAGGACCCTGATCCAATTTTGTGGGAAAATCTTCGATTTCGGTCGACGCCTGAGATGAAAATAGCAGAAGCTTTAGATCGTGCAGGGGTATTCTTTTTGCCGAACTGCCGAGGTCGACTGAACGAAGACCAAAAACGAGTTAACAAGGAACCTGATTTTATTGTTTGTGACGCTGGCAAGTGGGGTATCTTGGAGGTTGATGGAGGTCTTTCGCACCGACGGGGAGGGCTGCAGAAGATCACAGTCGGGATCGTTTGTTTAAGGCGCACGGAATCAACGTGATAGAGCATTTTGATTATAAAGAGTGTATAGAATCTCCTGACAACGTGGTTGGAATATTTTTGCAGCTATTGCGAAATTCTTAGCCTTGGGTCTGTCGTAGATCATCTGCTCTTCGGTTTGATTTTGCTGTTAATCCATAGCTGGTATTCTACCCTATACTAAATCTTTCGCTTACCTTATAGATGCCATGGCTTGCTACTCTTGGGTTAGATTTTTGGGACTCATTTGGGACCAAACGTGGGGGGCATTTGGGGGGCATTTGATTGAAAAAACACTCGTGGGGGGTTATGCCATTCCCATAGATGCGCTGCACGAGGCGTACGATTCGTTCCGTGCCGGCATTTTCGGTTTTACCTTTTTCTCCCTTTTTATCGCCTCAACAATTTTACTGGACTTCGAAAAGGACGACACCTCCGAAGACACCGCGCAGAATTAGTGAGGGGCTGTAGCTCAGTTGGGAGAGCGCGGGCTTTGCAAGCCTGAGGTCGTCGGTTCGATCCCGATCAGCTCCACCATGTCTTAACCTCTTGTTTCTCAAGAGGTTATTTTTTTACCCTCTCGTAAGTTGTTGAATAACATTGCCTTTTCCTCCTGTAATATATTGTATTAGACGCGTAAAACAGGTGTTAGGATTATATCAAAGTATGTCAAAGTATAAAGAATGGACATTGGAAAACGCCCCCCAAATGCCCCCCACGAGTGTTTTTTCAATCAAATGCCCCCCAGGCAGACCAAATAGAGGGTAATGCTGTATAGCTGTACTTTTTCGAGAAATTTTTTGCTTTGTGACCAGGCCATAATCTTAATTCCCTATCATAGTAAAAGTAGGCAGGATGTCTCGATACGTCAACGTAATCACTCATTAGTGAAGGATGGACTATGGCAGATCCGGTAGTTGTCAGTGCTCTGCGCACAGCCACAGGTCGTTTCGGCGGTGCACTAAAGGAGATCTCCGCGGCAGAGTTGGGCGGCAAAGTAATCTCAGCGGTGCTGGCTGGGGGTGGGGTGGAGTCCGCCGAGGTAGACGAGGTGGTGATGGGGATGGTCTACCAGGGTGGTGCCGGTGCCAACCCGGCGCGCCAGGCTTCCGTCTGTGCCGGGTTGCCTTACGAGATCCCTTCAATGACAGTCAACAAGCTCTGTGGGTCGGGTTTGAAGACCATCGGTCTGGCCGCTCAAGCTTTGCGGGCGGGCGAGGCCGAGGTCGTCTTGGCTGGAGGGATGGAAAACATGAGCCAGGCTCCTTATGTGATGCGCGGAGCGCGATGGGGCCAGCGGTTGGGCCATGGCCAGATCGAGGATATGATGATTATCGATGGACTCTGGGATTCTTTTTACGATTGCCATATGGGAATTACCGCTGAGAATCTGGCCGCAGAGTATGGGATTAGCCGCGAGGATCAGGACCGCTTTGCTGCGCGTAGTCAAGAGCTTTGGGCGCGTGCGGAGGATCGCGGAGCCTTCGAGGATGAAATCGTGCCCATAAGGGCCGAGGCAGAGGGTGAGGTGAAGATCTTTTCTAAAGATGAACATCCTCGCCCCGGAACCACGGCGGAGAAGCTGAGTCGGCTCAAGCCGGCGTTTAAAAAGGATGGGACCGTGACACCGGGTAATGCCTCGGGGATCAACGACGGGGCAGCTGCATTACTCTTGATGACCGAGGAGGGGGCTAGGGCTCGTGATTTGAAGCCGCTGGCCTATGTGCGGGCTACGGCCAGTGCGGGTGTCGATCCCCGGGTTATGGGCATCGGTCCAGTTCCGGCCATCCGCAAGCTCCTCGATAAAACGGGCATCCGGCTCGAAGATGTCGATCTGATCGAGCTCAATGAGGCTTTCGCTGCTCAAAATATAGCCGTGGGTAAGGAGCTCGATTGGGATTGGGATTCTGTAAATGTCCGGGGTGGGGCGATTGCCATTGGCCATGCGGTTGGGGCCAGCGGGGCCAGAATCGCCACAACTCTTTTGCATCAGATGGTGGTTGGCGAAGCCCGCCTGGGTATTGCAGCGTTATGTATCGGGGGAGGGATGGGTATCGCGACTCTTTTCGAACGGATTGGATAGGCGTGGGCGAGGCGGCGCGTCTTGTTCATCTGCCGACTGCACCCGCCCGCCCGCGCTTTTTGCTCAGGTTGTTTGGAGGGTCGTTTCGCCTTCGATCTCTTCTTCCTTGGTGGCATTTGATTCTTTTCTAAGATCTGCAGATTGCGCACCTGTACTTCGATTCGGGTGTGGGGTTGGTCCTTGTCGTCGCGCCAGGAGTGGTTTGCAATCTGCCCGAAAGACCGGCGTGCCCTTGGATAGACGCTCTGAGAAGCTCTCAGCCGCCTTTTGCCAGAGCACAATATCGAAGAATGAGGTCTCTTCCTACCACTCTTCGTTGCGATCTCGATAGGAGCGATTGACAGCGACCCGTCCCCTCAGACGAGCCCTGCCGTTGTCCACAACGCGAAACTCAGGATCCTGGACAAGCCGACCGCTGAGAGCAACTTGATTGATATTGGGCAAGAGTGTGGCTCGCCGGAAGGCGGGCGGTATTGCGAATAGGGATAGCAGCAAGTGTTACAACCTTTCCATCGTGAATTCAACTGATTGTATGACAACGATTTGTTTTGTTTATTTCAATGTGTAGTGTCCTCGAAAAGATACAACGGTGAGTCGTGTGGTTAGCGCAAAAAGGTTGGCGCAGCATTTTACTCCAGTTTCGGTAGCTCGTTTCGTTTGGGCTGCGGTGCGCGGGCTGGCGGGTAGGGATCTCGGGGTGGGTTCGCGGGTGATTGACCCGGCTGCGGGAGCAGGAGCGCTCCTATCCGTAGTCGATAAAGAGTACCGGGTTACGGGTATTGAGATCGACTCGAGACTGGCTGAGCAGGGTAGGCGTAGTGCCGGGCAATTTTATACTGGGGATGGATTGCTCGGTGATTTTCCCGGTGTGGATAATGAGAGCTTCGATTGTGCCTTGGCCAACCCTCCGTTTGGCAAATTGGGCGCGATCCTACCTCTCTTGGGTTGTCGAGGAAAGCATCAGTTAGTTCGACGGTTTGAATTGCTTGAAAATCATTCTTTAAAACGCCTGAACTCGTTTCCGCTGGAATGGCTATTTGTCGAAAGAATTTTGAATTTGGTCCGGCCATTGGGATGGATCGCTTTGATCCTACCCGAGGGTTTTTTGGCCAATGCTCGTCTACAGGGAGCGCGCGATTGGCTGCTCGAGTGCGCTGAGGTGCGGGCGGTAGTCGCTCTGCCGGATGAGGTTTTCCGCAAAAAAGGGCTTAATGCACGCACCGCCTTGGTGGTTTTGCGTCGGAAGGGGAAGAGATCGAGATCGCAGGCTCGACTCGTTGCGCCAATCAGGGAGAATCTGGACTTGGATCGCTATCTGCGTTCCGCACTGCGCTTGCTCAGAACGTCAAAGCCAAAGTTCGCTGAGGCGGCGGAATCGATATGTTTGGCTCCTGGGCAACTCAGATCCAATCGGTGGGATCCACAATTCTGGCAAGGAAACAGGGCATTGCAGAATCTGGCGAAGGATTTGCGGATGGTGCCTTTTGGAGAGTATATCCGCCATCTGACCTACGGACCAATCGTCACCGGTAGCCGACCTGGACATGTAGATGCCGGTGTGCCAGTCATTCATCAGGGGAATATCGTCGAAACCGGACTTGACGAGGGGAACCTGCTTTGTGTCGAACCCGGGGGAGTGCACGATCCGCCGCGGAGCCGGGTATATCATGGGGATTTGTTATTGCCGAGGTCGGGGACCGGGGCATTGGGAAAAAATCGCTTGGCAGTGTATCTCGGCTGTGGTGTCGCCAATATAGGTTGTTTTGTCGATTTGATCCGACTCGAGGGAATCAATCCGTTTTACGCCTGGTTTTTTTTCAAGACTCGACTGGGTCGAGAGCAGATTGCTGCTCGCGCTAACGGGGTAGGTACGCCGAATATAAGTTTTGCCGAAATTCGTTCGTTGCAGATTGCGCTCTTAGTTCAGTCTTTGCAGGAGGACTTGGAAGCTAGATATTGCCGCGAGGTGTGGCCCTTGCACCGGCACCGCAGCGAGAGTGCAGAGATTCGCCTAGAAGGGGAGCGTCGTTTTCGCGCGATTGTCGGTGACCTTGAGCAGTATCTAAGCGGAGATAAACAGGCGCTTGTCTCCAGGACATGACCTAGTTAAATTCAATATAACGGGAACCTTATAACGGGAACCTTGCACAGATAATGGCAGAAATTCCGTACGCCAATCGCCTTAGTGACGAAACCAGCCCTTACCTGCGCCAGCATGCGTGCAATCCCGTCGATTGGTACCCCTGAGGGAGGGGGCGTTGGCCAGGGTCAAAATCGAGGATCGGCCCATTCTGCTCTCTGTGGGGTATTCGGCCTTTCATTGGTGCCATGTTATGGAGCGCGAATCTTTCGCAGACGAACAGATTGCCTCATCAAGGTCGACCGCGAAGAGCGGCCTGATATAGATGAAACCTGTATGAGTGCGGTACAGGCGATGACTGGCCAGGGAGGCTGGCCGATGACGGTGTTTTTGACACCGGACCTGCGGCCTTTTTTTGGCGGGACCTATTTTCCCCCGGAAGATCGCCATGGTCGGCCTGGTTTTCCCAAATTGCTCCAGGCGATAGCCGAATTCTTTCGGCAAGACCGCGACGGGGTGAGGGCCAGGCTTCCGAACTGATGCGTGCTCTCGAGCAGAATGCCAAATTTTTAACCCCGGGTGAGGTGTCGGGTGAAGAGATTTTGGATCGGGCCTGTGAGCAATTCCAAGCAAGTTACGATAGCGATTACGGGGGGGTTGGAAGAGCCCTGAAGTTCCCTTATAGTCTAAGTTTATCGCTGCTCCTGCGGCGCTATGAGAGACGGGGGGATCCGCGTGGACTGGAAATAGCTGAGCATACCCTCAAGAGTATGGCCCGAGGAGGGATTTATGACCAACTCGGGTGTGGCTTTCATCGCTACTCGGTCGATGAGTACTGGTTGGTGCCTCATTTCGAGAAGATGCTCTACGACAACGCGCTTCTGGTTTGGACTTATCCCGAGGCCTTTCAGGTGACTCAAGACGGATTTTATCGGGAGGTCGTTGAGCAGACTCTCGACTATGTCCTGCGGGAAATGACGCAGCCTGAAGGTGGATTTCACGCTACTCAGGATGCCGATAGCGAGGAGCAATGCGAAGACGAGTGAGCAAGCTCAAGACGGTCGACGATATTTTGCAGGTGGTAGGTGATACCCCGTTGGTGCGTCTCAATCGTGTTGTTGCGGATAATGGCAGCCAGATCTACGGCAAACTCGAGGCGCGGAATCCGACCGGTAGTGTAAAAGATCGGATCGGGGCGAGCATGATTCGCGCTGCCGAAGCGGATGGCCAACTCAAAAAAGGGATGACTATTGTCGAGCCGACAAGTGGTAATACCGGAATTGCTCTGGCTCTGGCTGCAGCGGCACTGGGCTATCGATTGGTGTTGACCATGCCTGAGAGTATGAGCCTGGAGCGGCGTCAGGTAATGGCCAGTTACGGTGCCCAGATCGTACTGACTTCGAGTGAAGAAGATATGGCCGGGGCTATTCAAAGGGCAGAGGAACTCAAGCTTGCCGATCCAGAAGGGGTTTTTATCCCCCAGCAATTCAGCAATATATCCAATCCTGAAGCTCATCGCCGAACCACGGCCCTCGAGATTCTTGAGGCGATGGAGGGTAAGCTGGATGTTTTTGTCGCTGGGGTAGGTACCGGGGGTACGATAACCGGTGTTGGAGGTGTGCTCAAAAGGGAGTTGCCGGCTCTGCACGTGGTTGCAGTCGAGCCTAAATCCTCACCGGTACTTTCGGGCGGTAAAGGCAAACCGCATGGTATTCAAGGAATTGGTGCGGGGTTTATCCCAGAGGTTCTGGATCGAGACCTGATCGACGAGATCATAACCATAGAAGACGGCGAAGCGTTCCATTGCGCCCGTCGTCTAGCCCGGGAGGAAGGGCTCCTGCTCGGACCTTCTTCGGGGGCCAATGTCGCGGCGAGTTTAGAGGTTGCCAGCCGCTTGGGTCCGGATAGCCGCTTAGTCACCATATTGTGCGATACGGGTTTTCGCTATTTCAGCGTCGATGGCTTTGTCGATTCTGATTCAGCGCAGTAATAGCATTTTTATGGCTTGGCGGACGTGGCCGGCGCGCATGCCCAACAAGTATGCTCCGCTGGTTAGATCTTGTCCCCGATCGTCCTTGCCGTCCCAGGCTAATTGATAGATCCCCGCTTCTCGATTCTGATGCAAAAGGGTGCGCACGACTTGCCCGAGCAGGTTGTATACGCGTAACTCTACCGTGGAATCCGACGCCAGCGTATAGATAATTTTCGTCGAGGTGTTGAAGGGGTTGGGAAAGTTGGGTAAGAGCGCGAAGGCGGTCGGTCGGGGCGGATTTGCACTCACGTTCGTTGCGACAGAGGGCGGATTTGGCATTGCGAGGGCGATACCACGAGGATTTTGGCTGGCCGAGTAGCGTCCAACGACTGCATCGTGTTCCGTATCGACGATGTGGATTTCATTGGAAAAAGAATTGGTGATATAGGCCAATTTGCCGTTCGGGGTAAAGGAAATGGCCCGCGGGTTGCGTCCGATTTCCAGTTTCTTGAGCAGAATTCCGTCGATAGTATCGACAATCACTAGGGCTCCTTCGTCGTGTGCAGTAAGATAGATTTTTTGCCCGTCGGGGCTGGGTGCCACAGCGAAGGTTCCCCCGACGGCCAACTCGGATAAGCGCGAGACTCTTTCGCTCTTGGTATCGATCGCGGTTAAGACTCCAGCGCCCATACTGGTGACGTAGAGCGTTTTTTCATCGGGTGATAGTGCCAGGGATCGCGGTTGGGTGGGCACGGCTATACGACGTGTTATGCGACCTTGGGGAGAGACGACGAGTACCTGGGCATTGGCGATATCGGTAGTGAAGATCTTATCTGAGGTAGCGGCGATGCCATAGGGACCTGAGCCGATCCCTTCGAGCACGATGGTTCGTGCTTGTTCCGATTCTATATCGATGATGGTCAGTGTGCCAGCCCCCGAATTACTCGCGTAGAGGGTCTGGCCTCCAGGGGCAAGGGTCATGTCGAGAGGCTGGTCAGCGGTCTCTATATGGGTTAGGACCTGGAACGTGGCCGTTTCGATAATGCTGATATCGTTTGAAGAGAGGTTGGATACGAATAGCTTTCCTTCGTTCAAGAGCACCTGCATCGGCTCATCGCCAACAGGGATCCGCGCTAGCTCAAGACGAGTGCCGGTATCGACAACACCAATGGCGTCGTCGCCGCGCAGGGCGGTGAAGGCTAGAGGGGATCCACTTAGTTCGACGATCTCAAAGTCGATCCAGGCATCGGCGTTGGGGAAATAAGAGACCTTACCGTCGTCACTGCGGGCTTCAATCTGGTAAGAGACTTGTGTTGTAATGGGTTGACCCGGAATTTCGGCAATGAAGAAACCATCTTGCTCCCACATTGGCAGGCGGTGTGTCGATGGCTCGGTTTCGATCTGATAATGGAGCCATAGACTTGTGGCATTGCGGGCTTCGATGCGTACGGAGTATGGGCCTTCTGTATCGGGGGTGTTGGTGGCTAATTGAACGGGGAGTACAATGGGGAATCCGGGTACGACAAAATTGGTTACGAAATCGATATCACCAATGTTTTGGTTTGGAGCTACCGTGAGGAGTTGGGCATAGGAGGGGGTGCGGACGTTGTCGTAGAACTCTACGGGAAAACCGGTGGCGAAATCGGTGAAAATCCCACCGAAATTCTCTTCGTTGATTGCGCCTTCAATTGGCGAGAGACTCAGGTGGTAGCGGCCTGGTGTCAAGCCGTGTAACTGGTAATAGCCTTTGTTTCTTGTATCTGGCTCAGCGCCTGAGATTGTGCTGAATCGTTCTCCTGTATCGAGATTCTCGGCCTTGATATGAGCACCAAACAGCGGCTTTTCATCAAGGTCGAGAACCAGCCCCGAGATGCTACCGACGTTGGCCAGATAGCCGGGGGCTGGATAGAGAAAACTAATGCCGGCAATATCATCAGCTTCGAGGCTCTGACCTTCTCCGGGGCCGTCGCTGCGGTTGAAAGGATTCATCGTCGGACGGGTTTGGGCAGAGCCGTCTAAGGGCGTATGTTCGAGTCCGAGCAGGTGGCCGATTTCGTGAATGGCCACGTCTTTCAGGTCGACCCGGTTGCCACTATTCTGCGAGTTGTCCGCTCCGGAGGCGAAGCGGAAGTCGCGACCGTTGAAAATGATATCGGCATCGATGATTTCGCCGGTGAAGGAATGGGAGTTGATACGAGTAACAGCGATGATGCCCGTTCCTTGTGGAGCGTTGAGGTAGGAGCCCGTTTCGTCGAAATAGACCAGGTTGCGTTGGTCGCGTCGGGGGGGGACGCGGGTCTTGGTTTCCCCCTGGTCTATAAACCGCACTTGCGAACTCGCAACATCTTCCCAAACCTGGAAACTTTCCCGGATCAGCTTATGGGTTTGGGCCGGCGAAAGATCATCGGAACCTGTGGCATCTAACACATAAGTAATACGGTCGGCATGGCTCCAGGCCTGCTGGACTGGACGCCTGGATGGGGATTCGAAGGTTTGAATGACAAAGCCGTAACCGGGGGTGGCGACGAGGAGAGAGTAAAGGAGCAGATCGCTAATGCGCATCTTGTGGTCCCCTGTGCTCGTCCTGGGTGATGGCGCGAACTTTGGCTATGAACTGGTCGAGGGGCATCCCCTGAGCCGGCAGGTCCAAGGGGACTCTTTTGGCTGAATTTGGATTGGTATAAAGAGAAATATCGTCGATTGTCTGGGAAACCAGGGGACGGTCGGATTCGTGGCGCAGGATGGAAAACCGTCCCTGGGCCAGTCCTACGGGCCAAGCATGTCCTATGCCATTTTCTGTACTGAGGAATAGTACCACTTCATCTCCGGGTGTGAAAATAGGCATGCCGGCAATTCGGGTGAAAACGCCTTGCAAGTGCCCTCCGGGCAAGTGCAACTCCAGCTGGTCAGTAGCGGGGCCCTTGATCGCTATATCGATTTTAAAAAGATAGCGGGTATAAATCTGTTCGTGTATTAATCGAGGTTCTGATTCGTTGCAGGTCCCTACGACGATTCGTTCGGCATTGGCGCTCAGGTCTATCAGGCTGAAACGCTGAACAGTTGTAGCCGCAAGCGGGGCTGAAAGCAGGGCTATACAGAAAATCAAAACAATGGCCATGGGACGCGTCTCCTTCCCGCTAAATAATGCGGCCTTTCGATATCTAAATCATATAACAGGATCATCTCTAAGCAATGCTCCAGTATAATTATAGACGTTAGAGCGTGGACAAAAGTTGCCTCGTGTCATTGGTTTGCAGTTCCGCAGGTGGGTACCAGGACTTGACTTTTGCTCTAACTAAAGATAATGTATACAGATAGCCGATTTGGCGATTCATTGTTATTCGTCTTCAGGCCGTAAAAAGTTAGCTTCATAAATGGATAATCCAAAGCATGATTTGATGCAGATAGGGGATCTGGCCGATAGGGCTGGAGTGACTCCTCGTGCGATTCGCTACTACGAGGAATTGGGGATCGTTGAGCCCGAGGAGCGTACCGCAGGTGGGTTTCGTCTCTATTCACAAGCGCAATTGCGGAGTCTGCAAATCGTTCAGAGCCTAAAGAATTTGGGCTTTGGTTTGGAGCATATTCGTGACTTCTTTAACTTGAAGCACTGCAATGAGTTAGGTGGAGGTTTGGCGCGTGCACTCGTCGATCACTTAGGTGAGCAAGAACGCCAGATCGACGAGAGAATTCGCGAATACACACTCATGAAAGAGCGCAATCAAAAGGCAATTGAAGTTCTCAATGGCTGTCTTTGTTGCGAGGTTAAAGTCTTTGAGCGCGATTGTCACCATTGTGAAGTCTATCGGGAACATGAAGATGTTCCCGACCTCATAGAATGTGTGATTTACCAATCTTGATTTGGGCTGACTTTATTTAGGACTAAACTCAAAGCGGAGGAAGTATGGTAACCGTAACGGATACTGCGGCTGAGAAGATCAGAACCCTACTCAGTGAACAGGGGACTGAGGGACACGGTTTGCGCATGGGGGTGATGGGTGGAGGGTGTTCGGGTTTTCAGTATCAACTGGATTTCGAGGAGCAACAAGGCGAGATGGATCAGGTTTTCGAGATCAACGGTGTCAAAATCTTCATCGATATGAAGAGCAGTCTCTATCTCAATGGTGTTACGCTCGATTTTCACGATGGGTTGATGGGGACGGGTTTTAAAATCGAAAATCCCAATGCTCGTACTACCTGTGGATGTGGGGAATCGTTCAGCGCCTGAACCCAGGATTATCGTGCAAATACCAATCTACATGGACCATATGGCGACCACGCCGGTCGATCCGCGTGTCCTAGAAACTATCTTGCCCTATTTTGGTCTCCATTTCGGTAATGCCTCCAGTAAGACCCATGCATTTGGTTTGGCAGCAATAGATGCAGTGGAACGGGCTCGGGAGGAAGCCGCTCAGTTGATCGGTGCGCGTCCACGCGAGATTATTTTTACCGCCGGAGCTACCGAAGCCAATAACCTAGCCCTAAAAGGGGTAGTCGAAGAGTTTGGACCGGGGGCGCATATTATCACCAGTGCAATTGAACACAAGGCGGTCCTAGATACTTGCAGAACTCTGGAGGAACGCGGGGTAGAGCTTAGCTATTTGCCAGTGGGTAAAACCGGGTTGATCGATATCGACCAACTGGCGGCAGCGATCACCGATAGGACCGTCCTTGTTTCGCTTATGGCGGCCAATAACGAGATCGGAGTTATATCGCCGCTTGCTGAGATTGGGCGCCTACTAAAGAGACGCGGAGTTTTGTGGCACTGCGATGCCGCTCAGGCTGCTGGCAAAGTGATGCTTGATGTTGAGGCTCTTGGGATTGATCTGCTCTCAGTCTCTGGGCACAAACTCTATGCCCCTAAAGGTGTTGGCTTTCTATATGTGCGTTCACGCAATCCGCGCGTGCGTTTACGAGCTCAAATTGAGGGTGGGGGTCAGGAGCGCGGATTGCGCGCCGGTACGCTCAATGTGCCGGGTATTGTCGGTTTAGGACGGGCTTGCCAGTTGGGAGGGGAGGAGATGGCGACCGAAGCCGCGAGGCTGCTCGAGATGCGGGAGCGACTCTATAGGGGTTTGGCAACCCGTCTTGGAAATCTCGTGGTCAATGGTGAATTGGAATCGAGGCTGCCGGGCAACCTCAACGTGAGTTTTCCTGGCGTCGATGGTGCCGATTTGCTTCTGGGGCTGAAAGATATAGCGCTTTCCTCCGGGGCGGCGTGTTCCTCGCAGGCGGAAGCGCCCTCACATGTGCTCAGGGCCATTGGGCTTAGCGACGCTCTGGCTTGGGCTTCTCTGCGTTTTGGCTTGGGCCGTTTCAATACTACAGAAGAAATAGATTTCGCGATCGATCGCGTCGCCGCCGAAGTTGAGCGTTTGCGTTTGCTGGTCCCGGCGGCAGCAGAGGTTCAAAAATTGGTTGCGCATTAGCCAATGAGGAGAGGTTATGAGTGTTACATCGAATCAGTTGCTAGATAAGATCAAGGCGGAAATCGAAGAGGTGACTGCCGCCCAGGTCCAGGAGGATCTCGACGCTGGCAAGTCGGTTCACATCGTAGACGTGCGTGAGCGGGATGAGGTGATGGACGGTTATATCCCGGGGGCCGAGTTGATTCCGCGGGGTTTTTTAGAACTCAATGTTGAGGATGATGTGACGATGGACCGCGATGCCGAGATCGTGCTTTACTGTGCTGGGGGCAACCGTTCGGCTTTGGCCGCTCGGGATCTGGCTTTTATGGGGTACGCCAACGTCAAATCAATGATCGGCGGCTTCAAGGGCTGGAAGGATGCCGGTTTCCAAATCGAGCAGGGCGGTTTGCTTTCGGAAGAGGATATGCAGCGTTACGCTCGCCATATCATTCTGCCTGAAGTCGGGGAGCAGGGGCAGCAGCAATTGCTCAAGGGCAAGGCACTGCTCGTAGGTGCAGGGGGGCTGGGTTGTCCAACGGCCCTCTATCTGGCTGCTGCTGGTGTAGGCAAAATCGGACTGGTCGATGCCGATATTGTAGATAAGAGCAATTTGCAGCGCCAGGTGCTCTTTGGCGAATCGGATATTGGTCGGCCCAAAGTCGAAGCCGCCCGCGATCGGTTATTGGATCTGAATCCCGGCATTGAGGTTCATACGCATTACGAATTTCTCAGTTCCCACAACGTTTTCGAGGTCATGGATGGTTATGATATCATTGTCAATGGCTGCGATAACTTTCCGACGCGCTATTTGGTCAACGATGCTGCGGTGATGAAGGGCAAGCCTGTAGTCGACGGTAGTATTTTTCGCTTTGAAGGTCAGGCTACAGTCTATGTGCCTGGTGAGGGGCCTTGCTACCGTTGTCTCTATCCAGAGCCGCCGCCGCCTGGTGAGGTTCCCAGTTGCGCTGAGGGGGGGGTTTTGGGGGTCTTGCCGGGTATTATCGGATTGATGCAGGCCACCGAAGTTGTCAAGCTGATCCTAGGGGAGGGCAGGTCATTGGTGGGACGGGTATTACTCTACGACGCGATGGAGATGAAATTCCGCGAACTCAAGCTCAGACACGATGATAAATGTCCAGTATGCGGCGATGAGCCGACGGTAACAGAGTTGATTGATTACGAGCAGTTTTGCGGATTGCCCTCGCATAGCGAAGCGGTGGGTTGAGCGGTCGGGACGGCACAGTTATATCCTAGCGGGCCCCTCCTTTAGAGGTGCCCGTTTTTTTGCTTTGTTATTTGTGGAGGAAAGATGGAGGAGACTGGGGACGGATTCTTGGCGCTTCCTGACAGCGGTGATGGAGATCTGATGCTGGATTGGTGGAATGTATTCGGCAATGATCGGCCGGTGGAGATCGAACTCGGTATCGGCAAAGGGCGATTTCTCATCGATGCGGCTGAGCGGATGGCTGAGGTGAATTTTGTTGGCGTTGAATGGGCGGCTAAATATCTGCGGATTGCCCACTATCGTGCGGAGCGTCGCAACTTGGACAATATGCGCTTCGTGCGAACGGATGCGCGGGAGTTCGTCGAGTTCTTCGTCG
>JACLAC010011726.1_pt1 | contig 13616 bp, 11 predicted proteins | sample 8027881 | NCBI WGS metagenome assembly JACLAC01 (sample SAMN15725517, study PRJNA655200) | protist metagenome | isolation source: fluorescence activated cell sorting (FACS) single amplified genomes of... | place: Spain: Blaines Bay Microbial Observatory, Mediterranean Sea | collected 2016-01-19 | reverse complement strand
TGTATGCAACAGATAAACTAAATTATTTTTTTTAAATAAATATTTGGAAGTTTAAAATGCAAATAGGTAAGGTTATTTATTGTACACAATAATTTAAGTGGGAAGTTCCATCCAATCTGCAGTTTTGTTTTTGCTAGGGATAGATGCAATCAATGATTTAGTGTATGAGTGCTTTGGCTCAAGAATAACCTCTTTACAAGGACCTGATTCAACAATTTCACCTCTATACATAATATTGAGCGTATCGCAAATTTGAAAGGCTGTCGTTAGATCATGTGTTATATAAATTACAGTAATACCATACTGGTTTTTAAGTATTTGTATATTTTCAAGTATGCTTGCCCTTAGAGAGGCATCAATCATGGAAACTGGTTCATCAGCTAAAATAACTTGTGGCTTGACCATTAATGCCCTTGCAACCATAAGTCTTTGTCTTTGTCCTCCGCTTAATTCATGTGGGTGACGTTCTTTTAAATGGTCGAAATCTAGTCCAACGTCTTTCAAAATTTCTTCTATAAATGTATTAAAATACCTTGGATGTGAGATTAGACTTAGATTTACAGCAGTTTCTTGAAGAAAATGAATAGCTTTATAAAAGGGATTATACACTCCATAAGGATCTTGAAATATCGGTTGGACTTGCAATAAATATTTTTTTCGATTTCTTTTTACATATTGTAAGAGTGGCTTATCATTTATTAACACTTGACCCGAAGTTTGAGCAAGTGTTCCCAACAAAATCTGCATCAATGTTGATTTTCCACTACCACTTTGACCAGCAATACCAATTATTGATGGTTCAAGGTTATTAAATTCAAAATTTATATTCTTAAGTGCAAAATTTTGTTTTGATCCGAAAAGAGATGACTCATAAGATTTAAAAACATTCTTAAGAGTTATTGTAATTCTTTTATCCTGAGAAGATTCTCTAGTCTTTTTTGATTTATCAAATTTATTTGATGTTTTTTGTTCTTCTTCAAAACTAGGAACACTCTTCAAAAGGATCTTGGTATACCAGTGAGTTGGAGAGTCTAATAGTTCCTCGGTTTTCTTTAATTCGACAATTCTTCCAGTGTGCATGACAGCTATTCTGTCAGCAAACTGAATAACTAAACCCAAGTCATGACCAATCAGTAAAATAGATGTGCGATATTTTTTTTGTATACTAAACAAAGTTGAAATAACCTGCCTTTGTATAATGACATCCAAGGCGCTAGTTGGTTCATCCGCAACTATAAAATCTGGATTAAGTAGTATTGCACAGGCTATCGAAACTCGTTGCTTCATACCCCCACTCAACTCATGAGGATACATATTGAGAACTGAATGGGGGAGCTCTACTTGATCAAGTACTGATTGGACTTTTGAATTATTTTCTTCTTTGTTAAGTTTCTCATGATCCAAAAGACCATCCACCAATTGCTCTTTAATTCGCAAAACTGGATTAAGTGAGTTCATTGACGCTTGTGTAATCAACGAAAACTCACTTAAGCGCCTTGTCCGAAGTTCCTCATCGTCTAAATCAATAAGATTTAAATTCTTATGTAAAATTTGACCTGTTGTAATTGCACCAGGTGGTTTCAACATTCTAAGAATAGCCATTGCAAGGGTCGTTTTACCACTTCCAGATTCTCCAACAAGTGCTATTTTCTCATTTTCATATATGTCCATGCTAACATCATCAACAGCTTTAAGAGCCTTACCATAACTATTGTATTCAATAGTTAGATTTTCAATTTTTACAAGAGCTTTTGACATATTTTAGCTAAGAGAAATTATCTATTTATTATGTAAAACTATAACAGTTAATAGTGTTGCTAGAAATTAAGAGTTCATTTTACTTGAATGCTAACTTCCAGGTAGTTTTAAACACTAAATTATTAGAATTTTGTTTTTAGACGAGGATTAGCCCACTCATCCAAACCTTGTGAAATCAGATACAATGAAACGAAAACAAGGATGATGATGATAATGGGTGGTGACCACCACCACCACCACCCTTGCAGCAGAGATGAATACCAAATGTTCCAGTAAATTGTCATACCTAGTGAGTTCGATGAAAATGCCCCTAAACCTAAGGCTTCTATGCCAATTGAGGCTAGAATTGCGCCTGCTACAGTCATCACAAAATTAGCCATTACATATGGAAGTAAGTTGGGAAGTATCTCCATGAAAATAATTTTCCAGGATGGCAACCCAGAGAATCTTGAGATAGATATATAGTTTAGTTCCTTCATGACAAGAACTTGAGACCTTAACACTCGCGTTGGTCCAAGCCAAGAAGTTACGCCAACGATCAATGACAACTGCAATATTGTCATATCACCAGGAATTGAGATGGCAAAAATTATGAGTACTACTAGAGGTGGGATACTTTGAAAGACATCCACCACAAATTTGATGATGTAATCAACTATTCCACCAAAGAATCCTGCAGTAAATCCCAGTACTACTCCTAGCAAAATTCCTATACCCCCAGCTATTATTCCAATCTGAATTGTTTGAGGAGTTCCGATCACGATTGAAGTTAATACATCCTTACCCATTCTATCAGTACCTAACCAATGATCCATTGAAGGTGCTTGTGAAGGCCTGAATGATAGAGCCTGCGCATGATTGAGATCAACAATAATATAAAAAATCAACCAAATAATTAGTGAAATTGATAGAATCCCAAGTCCTAAAACTAGTGTAAAATTTCTACTGAGGTATTTAATCATTTGTTTTGATTTTCATAAATTAGAAATTTTAACTCTTGGATCAATCAATGGGTAGATTACATCTATCAACAGCATTGAAAATGCGATAGAAATCACGAGGATGAAAACCACTCCTTGGATTATGAAATAGTCGAAAGCTTTTATTCCCTGATAAAGTAATGATCCAATGCCAGGATATGAAAATACAATCTCCACCAAAATAGCTCCACTAATTATATGTGAAAGGGAAAGTGCAAGTGCTGTGACCTGGGGCAAAATTGCGTTTTTTATACCGTAATTAAAAAAGATTCTGCTAGACTTTAAACCTTTTGCTTCAGCCAGAGTCATGTAATCTTCCCCTTTGGTAGTCACCATCATTGATCTCATCCCTAAAGCCCAAAATCCACTTTGTGCTAATATAATTGAGAATGCTGGCAGAATAGAATGCTCTAAAACCTCTAAAAAGAATTTTAGAGTGTTATCTGGAATTGTTGTTGGCCTGTAGCCACCAAATAAAGGGAACCAGCTTAATTCAAATGCAAATAACCAGATCAGAACTAATCCAAGCAAATAAAAGGGTATTGCTGAAAAAATAAACAAGACAGGAATAATGCTTTCCAAAACTTTCTTGCCGCGGGACCAAGTCAAATAAGCGCCGATAAGTGATCCGACTACAAAACTTATTATCGTTGACACTGTAAGCAAGCCTAGAGTCCAGGGCAAAGCTCTACCAATAAGATCTGCCACTTTAGAAGGGTAGAGTGAGATTGAGTATCCAAAATCTAGCTTGAGCGTACTAATTATATAAGTGAAATATTGTTCCGTCAGTGATTTATCTAATCCAAATTTCTTTCTGTAACTTTCTATCAATTCACTTTTTTCACCACCACCACCACCAGATTCAATTTCCAGTTGAACAATTTTTTGCTGAACTGGATCTTGACCTGTCCATCTTGGTAAGAAGAAATTCAGACTTATTGCTGTGATAATTACAATAATAAATAAAAATATTCTTCTGATGTAATAGACAATATTCATTCAAGTAATCCAATTCAGCAATTCAGGTAATTTATTTTCTTGATTTTAGTTTAAACAATGTATAGGCCATACCAGTGTGTAGATGCAGACCATTCATATATGGATCTGATGTCAAAGTTGGCCAGTTAGTCCAATATTTTTCACTAATTGCAAACCGATTAAAGAACTCGGTCAATGGTATGTCTGGAAGTTCTTTTAGCCAGATTTTCATTGCATTTTTTGTGAGTTCGGTAATTTCATTTTCATTAGCACTTGTTGCAATTTTTTTTACAACTTGATCGTACTCACTATTAGAGTAGCCCCATCGGTTTTGAGAGTTGTCGGTTGTATACATGCTGAGGGTAGTATAAATAGACCCTGTTTGAGAGCCATTGTGGCCAAAAATACTACAGTTGTATTTTCCAGAGGTAAGTTGATCAATAGCATCTGGTGGCTCAGAATATGATGATTCGATGCCTGCGTTTACAAGTGTTTGAGCGATGACCGGGCCTATATCACTAAAAATTCCAAAAGCCACGATATTACAAGTGATTTTATTACCACTAGCATCTGTCCAAAAACCTCTCTTTTTTGTGTATCCAGCTTCTGTCAAAAGCTTTTCGGCCGCCTTTGGATTGAATTCATTGGTATCAACACCCAATGAGTCGACTGAATCGGTTATATCACTCAGCCCCTTAAAGGCTGGCCAAGGATACCGTGAAATCTGCCCATTATTTGCGAAAGCAAAATCATTTACTTTATCGCGATCAATGTACTTGCTAATTGCCCATCTTACATTAGGGTTTGATAGGTGTTTGTCCCTGTTGTTAACATATAAAGAAGACGGCCACCAAGAAACCAAACCATAAGGACCCTGATCTCTTCCACTCCATGTAGTCACAAATTCATTTTTCTCAATTGCCTGTTGAATCAATTCAACTCTCAGGTCATGAGTCTGATCAATTTCATTTTTTATGACTGCTGATGCCATACTGGTATCATCCTCCATTCTTAACCAAATGTAACGTTCTGGCTCTGGAAGATTGATAAAACCAGTTTTGCAACCCCAATAGTCATTGCACGATTCGACACGATCAAGAACCCGTCGATTCTCATCCGAATAATTCAATCTCCAAGGTGAAGTTGTTACTGGTCCACTACCATCATTGTAATTTGTATATTGAGGCCAATCTACACTAGACCAGACATGTTCTGGTACGACAAAAAAACCACTGTCCCCTTTCTGAGCGATCACTTCATCATGAAATCTAGGTGCAGGAGCATTGAAATGAATTACTACTTTTTGATCCGAAAGCAATTCTACATCTTTAATGAAGGTCTTATAATTCCCACCTAACCTTACTTCAGAGCCTAATTCAGAGAGTTTTTTTAGTGAGAAAGCTACATCACTCGCATCAAATCCTTGACCATCACTCCAGAAGATACCTTTTCTGATATTATATGTCAGTCTAGTGGCATCCGCATTGTAGCTGTAACTTTCCGCCAGCCATGGGTACTCATGTCCATTTAAATTGTCTGCAAAATAGAGTGGTTCATAGAAAAAGCTTACACCTTTTTGGTGGTTACCACCGAGTAAATATGGACTCCAAACTTCTTTAGCTGTAATGCCCCTGCTGCCAACAATTACAGTTTTTTCTCTAGGAATCTCCTTTGCAATTAAAAGTAACGGTAGAAAAAGAAAAAGAGTGTACAAAAATAAATTTCTCAAATTAAACATGACTACCTCATTGGTGTAATAAGAATTGGCTAAACATTTCTCAATCATATCATAGGCACTCCTTTCAAAAGAATTGTCTGATCACCATTTTTTCTTCCAAGTTCTTTGGAAAAAAATTTTTATTGTTTTTGAATAACAACTTTTCAACTTTGATAGGGGTTGGACCTGGTTCATCGATTTTATGATATTGAGTTGTCCCCAGTAATTTTAAATTCCTATAATTCATGGGATTTTTTACTAAAATGTACTTATAACCATTCAAATCTAAATTCATTGCCAAATATTGTTCGCCAGCCCATTCATAAGTTGGCTTAGAATTTACCAAAATATAATTTACTGAATTTTTTAATAAATATGATAAACCCATGTCTCCAGTCTCACCTTCCCATATACCGCCTTGATAGGTAAAATGACCAGATGACTTGCCAATAATTTCAAAATTTTCATCCATCGGATTACCCCAATTTGTATCAGATTGGTGACCAATTCGGAGCATAACATTATCGCCAATCCTTTTATCACTTAAATTTTCAACAGCTTTTTTATCGACAACAATACTTAGGGATTTCTGGTCAGAATTTAGCCGAATTAATTGGCGAATAGTGTGGACACTATCACCAATTGCACCGCCACCACAGCAATCGCTGGCCTCTACAAGAATATGATGATCATAATCTTCACATTCTATAGCTTTCAAAGCTTCCAGTGCACTATTACTTTCAGAAAGAAGATTCCACCTACTGCGCCAATAGCTTTCAGCAAACTCATAAGACAATCTCTTAGCTTTTGGAAGATTATTATCTGAAATTATTAACGACCCACTCAACATTTTTGGTTGGTCTAGGTACGGCTGACACAAAAAAAGGCTTGTTGAGAGAATATCATCCTGAGCAACTTCAGCGTTTAGTTGCTTGGCCATCAGTTTAGCAAAAGGGCCAGACCCAACTGTCGAGGCGTTGATTGCGCTAGTAATGACATTAACACCAGAAAACACCATTTTTGGTGTAATTTCTCCTCTGATTGTTCTCGAGAGGAGCTTGGCAGCTTTTTTTCCGATTTCAAACATATCTCTGTGGGGATATGTGTTCCATGCTAATATTGCATCACTGGTCTTAACTAACATTTCAGTGATGTATGCATGCAAATCTACAGTTACAAAAATCGGTATTTTACAGAGTTTTTCTCGTATTCTTTCTAGACAAATAGAATCTAAATGCGATCCATCCTCAAGAATAGCTGCGCCGTGCATGTTAAGGATCAACCCGTCAAGATCCATATTGTGTTGAAGTCTTGCCACAAGGTCATCGTATAATTCCTCAAACGTATCTAGAGTAATCTTACCCCCTGGACTTGCTGAGGCATGTAGGAGTGGAACTATCTCAGCGTTTTCCTCATTGAGCCCCTCAATACAGCCACGGATTGTAGGAACTTTCGCTGTGTAAAATTCATTTCCGCAAATTATACCCCCCCGCTTGAACTCATTCAGAGTTATTGGGTTCAATGAGAATTCATTACTTTCAGTAAAAATCCCCCCAATAGCTATTTTCATAAATTTAGCTCATCCAGTCTAGATGAATCATTTAATGGATCTAGATCCCATCTTAACATATCATCTGGATCTGTTAATTTTGCCCATTCTTGTTGTATGAGTTGATCTTTCTTTAAATTTATCATCCTTTTGTGTATTGCTGTCGGATTCCAGTCGGCGAGAATTTCATTTATTAGTGAATCTCTAATATCTTTATTTTTAAGATCTCCAATTCTGTCGTTTAGTTCATGAGGATCTTCAAATAAATTAAAAAGCTGTGGCTTATAGCCTTCGTAAAAAACTAACTTCCACTCATCACGTCTGATCATTTTGTTTTGAACTCCACCAGGTTTTGCATGAACATCTCTTCCACCCAAATTGCCCGACACATCAGCGAAGTCTGAATCATCCATACAATACTCTGAAACTGCTACGTTCTCCCAAGAACAATCGTCAGCTGTCAACAGATTTCTTAAAGACTTTCCCTGAGATCTTGGGAGTCCTGGTGAGTTTGTTAGGTCTAACATGGTTGCTGTAATATCAAAGTGATTAATTACTTTATCGACTTCGATATTGGGTTTTAAAGCTTTCGGATATGAAATTATTGTTGGTACCTTCACCGAGTCTTCGTAAAATGTTTGTTTCCACCAGAATCCATGTTCACCTAATTGATCACCATGATCAGATGTGTAAACTATGATCGTTTCATTGAATATCTCATTTTTTTTCAGGCAGTTTATGATTTCACCAATCATATTGTCAAGGCTGGATACCAGGCCGCTGTAAGCTGCTTTACATCTTAAATTTTCTTCGTCAGTTATTTTGATCGAACCCGTATTTTTTTTCCACCACTGTAGATAAGGATGGTAATCTTCTAATCTTTTTTCTTTAATCTGAGGTAACTTTACTCTATCTCTATATCTTCGGTAAACATCTTTATTACATACATATGGTTGGTGTGGGAGCATGTAACCAATCGATAGTGCGAAAGGTCTGGTTTCATCTTTAATGCTCGAACAAAATTGGTTAATGTACTCGACTGTTGTGTCTGTAACTATTCTATCATGTATCTCGTAAGCTGACTGCCCAGTGCCTGACTGCACTAAGCTTATCCTATTTGGCCCAGCAGTACCTTTCATGTGCGATTGATGAGTTCCAGGATCTCTCGGTGAACCGAGGAAATTTCGATTATGATCTCCTATATATCTTTCAGAAAACCCATGATATTGATCTAACCCATTTAAGTGCATTCTGCCGATTTGAACAGGTTTATATCCTCCTGCTCCCAACGCGTGAGCGTAAGTAGGAACCGCAGAATTGAGAATTTGATCGTTTGTCCAAACTTCTGTTTCAGAAGGCATTAACCCTGTCAGGAAAGCCACTCTTGATGGAACACAGATCGGTGAATGACAATATACATTCGTAAACGTTGTCCCAAGACGGGCTAGTTCATCTAGATTTGGAGTTTCCACCTCATGATTACCAAGGTGACTTAAATACCGGAAACTGTGTTGGTCAGATTTTATAAATAATAAATTAGGCTTATTTTTTTCCATTACTGTATTTTTCATATTTTTGGATTGAAATGTTCTCTAGTTCACTTTGATCATATTCTATTCCTACACCAGCTGCCTGTTCCTTGAAACTATACATTCCATTTTTAAACTTTAATTCGCCTTTCCCTTTACCTTCTATGTCCTCTACATCAATTACTAAGTCTTCATAATATGTATTGTTTGGAAGTGCTAAACATAAATGAAGATTATTATGACCACCACCATGTACTTCTGCTTTCATTCCAAATGCCTCTGCCACATGACCTACTTTCATACCCCCAGTAAATCCTCCTTTATAATGAGTGCTTGTTCTCATTATATCACATGCATCTCTTCTGATAAATTCGGCTGCATTCCAGTGAGATCCATCACTACACTCTGCGGCCAGAATCGGTATGTCTAACTTATCACATAATTTTTTATAGCTTTCTAACTCAAATTCTCTCATTGGTTCTTCATACCACTCAAACTTTAATTCCTCCAAAACTCTCCCAAACCATAATGAATCTGTGTAATTCCATAACCCTGAAGCATCTAGTGTCAAACTAAAATCATCTCCAACCCATTCACGAACTTTTTCGCATAATTTAGCATTTGTTTTTACATCTCTATATCTAAGGTGAAGCTTTATACTTGGATATCCCGCATCCAAAGACGCCTCTACGACATCTTTGTATTCTTCCAGAGAGTCATAACTTGTGGTTGATGCATAAGCGGGAATTTCATCACGATAACCACCCAAAAGTTGATAAACAGGCAAACCAGCTTTTTTCCCTTTGATATCCCAAACTGCAATATCTACCATCGCCATTGCATAAAGCGGATATTCTTCCAAACGATCAGTATCCCAACATTTTTCCCATATTTTCTCAGAATTTAATGGATTCATGCCTATCAAGTCCGATGAAAATCTTCTTTCTACTAAATCCATCATAATTCGGCCTTTGGGCCCTTTTGCAAATCCTGAAATTCCCTCATCAGTCTCTAAGACCATAACACAACTAAAATTCTTTCTTGGGTCTCTACCATCTCCTGATCCAGGCCGGTCAACTTGCCAAGTAAATGGTTTTACAATATCTTCGACCAAGTAGCTCTTAACATTAGAAATTTTCATTTTATGACCTTTTCGAACACTCTTACTTTGTTGTAATGAATAGAAAGAATTTAATGATGTTTAGTACTAAACATTGCATTTCATAAGCGCTTTTTTAAATGCTTATCTTTCTCACAAAATTTATAGCTATCTTTTCATAATTCTGTTCCTCCTGATCTGCTTGATTCGTAGCATGCTTCCACCAGTCTCATGGTCTCATATGCATCTTCAACTGAAGTATGAAGCTGATTGTCTTCTCCTGCGACAAATCTCTGCAGGTTGCTCATCGTTCCAATGAACGCATCTGGAAACCATCCTCCTTCAAATTCGATCTGGTCCCACTCCTCTTTTTCACTTTTGTAAATCCATACCTCGTCAGGTTCTCCTCTGGGATAATCAAGCAATAAACCGAGTTTTACATAAGCTGCACCCTTCTGGCAATCAAAACGAATCTGCGCAGTCTGCAGGCGAGGGCCCTTACTGTAGTTGTGATTTATTGAGATGACGCAGCGGATCTCAGGGCCATAATTGAGAATCGCGGAGGTACGAGTCTGTGCAATGTCGGGGGTATTAGGATGCCCAAGAGTCTGGGCCCAGACACTTTTGGGTGTCCCCAGAAAAGATCTAATTAAATCAAGATAATGAATCGAATGAACCGCAATCTCCACCCTCTCCATCTTCTTGAGAAAGGGAAAGAGGTTCCAAGGTGTTTCAAGATTCAGGTGCACCTCCAGATCAAGTATCTTCTGCAACATCATCTTTGACATTGCATCTCGCAGAGCTAGCATCATCGGGCTGAATCGTAGTTGAAAATTAACCGCGGCATTCAGCTTCTTGCGAACACAAATCTCTTTGATCTCTTTGGCTTCCTCCAAGTCACTTCCCATCGGTTTTTGAATCAGCACAGTTGCATGATTAGGAAGTTTCTCTACTACCTTTGATACCGCGGAAGGTGGAAGAGCCAGATCAAATACAGCATTATGAGCCTGCGCATTGGATATCAACTTATCGAGAGATTCAAACGCTTTGAGATTCCAAGTTTTAGCCACCATTGCAGACTTTTCATAGTCGATATCAAAGACACCAAGCACTTTGAAATTTGCTTTGCTGTAGGCAGGTAGATGTGCATCTTTAACGATACCTCCTGACCCAATAATGGAAATAGGCCTGGGCTGGATTGGAAGTGGCCATTGGTAATTAAGCTTCATAAGGTCTTGCAGTTTTTGAATTCTTGGCTCTTCAAATCTGATCGTAAGATCAAATTTGGCAACAATAGAACAAGCGCAGGCCAATAGATAATTAACAACAAAATAAATAGTAGTAACTTAGAGAGGTGATTTTTTTTCTAAAAAGATGAACCAGAATGCCAGCGATAAAGCAGGGTGTATAAATCAATGCATTCAGCAAGGAGTGTTACCCCGGAAACGGTAAAATTGAGCGCGGTTACGATTATAAATACACTCTATCCAGTCCCTGCAGCAGAAGTGATCGGTGCCGGTAGTTGGTTCAGCAAAATTATTGAGGCGCGTCCCTTAACAAACATTCCCGCGATAATATTAAGAAAGATTGACCATTAAGATCACAAAATTTGGATCCGTGAGATAGTTTGTCTGGACATGTCATTTTCATACGAATCTCTCGGTGACCAAACAATTCAAGATGAATTCACAAAGGACTTTCCACTAGTCAAGCCAGAAATGTCACCCCACCCGATGACTCCCTGCCTTGCCAAACCTTTCCTGCTGGATAAGCGTGTTCACGCACAAAGTCTTCTTTCATCTCCAAGCCCCATCCGAGCTGACTTGGGAGAACATAGGAGCCCCGGTGCATCCGCACTGGTTCTAAAAACACGTCCTCTTGCAAGAAATTTAGGTATTCCACCACCTGGCCATCTGAGTTTCCTGAGACGGCAATTTGATCCCAGATCGCATAGTGCTGGATCATGTTGCACAAGCCGATTCCTCCACCATGCGGGCAAACAGGGACATGGTATTTTGCTGCTAGTAAAATCACTGCCATTACATCATTCACCCCAGAGAGCCTAGTTGCATCAATTTGACAAAATTGAATCACTCCCTGCTGGAGGAGCTGCTTGAAAATCACTGGAGAAGGTACCTGTTCCCCACAAGCCAGGCCCACACCATGTCCTCTCAAGACTGCTCCAATTTGCTGGTAACCAAAGACATCATCCCGAGCGGTGGGTTCCTCAATCCAGTGAGGGCGGAATTCAATGAGCTGCAACATATGTGAGATGGCTTCCTTGACGCCCCAGATCTGATTGGCATCCAACATCAGCAGAGAGTCCTCTCCGATTGCACTCCGGATAAAGGCCAAACGTTCTCGATCTTGCTGCACATTGAGGCCGACTTTCATTTTGAAACAGTCCAGCCCCTGCAATTTCACCTGCTCAATGGTCTGGATGATCTCTGCGTCTGACAAGCCAAGCCAGCCCGCGGTGGAGTAGGCTTTTGGGCCTCTCTGATGCAGCTGTTTTTCACGTCCCGCTTTTGAACCCAAGTTCTGCTGCAGAAACTCAAGGGCCTCCGCAGGATCGAGAGCATCTCGCAAGTAGCGCCAGTCAATGCAATCTATGACCGTCTGGGGAGGTAGATCCACAAGCAGTTTCCAAAGTGGTTTGTCCTCCACTTTTGCCCATAGATCCCAAAGCGCATTAATGATTGAGCCAATGATCATACGCCCCATTCCATCACCCATCCAGCGGAGTTGATGATGATCCAAAAGCATTTTGTGAAAGCCTCCAGGATCTTCGATAAATTCTCCGAGGGAGCGTCCAATCACAAGCTGAGTCAGGTCCTTGACTGCATAGGCAATCCAATCATTGCCCGCACCGATGGTAAAGTTTACCGATATGCCGGTGAGATTATTCTCAAGATGGAGCCGGGTCAAAACCGCAGAATAGTTGGGTTTCCTGTGGAATGGGTCCGAACCGAGCAGACTATCAGAGGTTGGCACCCTAAGGTCAATCACCTCAAATTCTTTGATCAGCATCTTACTTTCCATTGAAGGTGTCTGATTACCAAAAATACCGGCAACTAAAATTCATTGAATTGCGTATTGGCAACTGAAATTCTTTTATTGTTGACCTCACAATAGAAAACAGACGAAAGCTTTGAATGTTTTTGACTCTAATTTTTTCAGTTGATTGGTTTTCAATTGCTCAGCAAGTTTCTCTAAAACAACATCTTTTGGCTCCTCTTGATAGCCAACAATATCTTAATTCTATCCTTCGCCATATTTTTTGACCAAGTAAACAGACTGCCTGATTGAGGGTTGAGAGATTTAGAGGTCGACCGTTTTTTGTCAGCGACAACCGGCGACTAGGTGAGACATCTACTACCTACATGTAGTGGCCAAGTCGACAAATTTTTCAAGTAGCTTATAATTTCATCCCCATTATCCAACTCCAACAGAGATTTTGAATTATTGGTTTTTCCATAGAATTCCAAAGCCAAGGGACACAGAAAGTTGGCTTGAAGGCAAAAATCCAACCAAATAATAAAATTTATGTTTAATGAAGTTTGAAGAGAAACAATACTCCGTGCTTCAGTCCATAGAAATTATAGAAAGAGTGAGACCAGAAACTGACTCCATGGAAATAGGTCTGTTGTATCAGTGATTGAAACCAATCTTCATCTGTAAAATGTAAAAATTAGATTGATGCCCACCAAAGACAACTACAAATTAAAGAAGCTTGTTCTAAGGCTTTTTGAGAGTCGAACAATAGTCTATCAGATTCAGTTCAGCAAGACCCAAAGACCATCAAACTTGTAAATCCGATTCAGAGACACTTAGATCCAACTATAAACTTGATAGGATAATTTTTAAAATATCTAGGTAAGAGATATTCGGATTTAAGATCAGTTTTTTTACGAAGCTCTGAAAACACGTATCAGAGATATTAGATTTACAACTAGCCTACCTGTATCTCTACAATGTCTTCATTTTAATGTTGGTGAGAACGGGA
>JACLAC010008880.1_pt1 | contig 13618 bp, 15 predicted proteins | sample 8027881 | NCBI WGS metagenome assembly JACLAC01 (sample SAMN15725517, study PRJNA655200) | protist metagenome | isolation source: fluorescence activated cell sorting (FACS) single amplified genomes of... | place: Spain: Blaines Bay Microbial Observatory, Mediterranean Sea | collected 2016-01-19 | reverse complement strand
TGTGCAAGGTGTGCTCGATATGTGTGCAAGATGTGCGCAATATGTGTAAAAGATGTGTGCAAGATGTGTGCAAGATGTGCGTAAGATGTGTGCAAGAATTGTGCAAGATGTGCTCAAAATGTGTGCAAGATGTTTGCAAGATGTGTGCAAGATGTGTGCAAGATGTGTGCAAGGTGTGTGCAAGATGTGTGCAAGGTGTGCAAGGTGTGTGCAAGGTGTGCTTAATATGTCTGCAAGGTGTGTGCAAGAAGTGTGCAAGATGTGTGCAAGATGTGTGCAAGATGTGTGCAAGGTGTGCGCAAGATGTGCGCAAGATGTGTGCAAAGTGTGCTCAAGATGTGTGCAAGTGTGTGCAAGATGTGTGCAAGGCGTGCTCAATATGTGTGCAAGATGTATGCATATGTCATCATTGAACCCCACACATTTAGAAAATATAGCACATGTTGGGTCTTAGAGAAATCTGAAGAATCTTGCAGAATCTTTAAGAAATTTGTACATGCATGCGTTGTCAATGTAATTCATGCAAAAGATATTGACTGGTTCTGTTCTTTATAATGAACGCTGAATGAAGGTGAGAGTGAATTATGAATGTATATAGGCAAGATTGCTTCAAATTTGAAGAAAAAAAATTGAAAAGTGGGTGCTGGGTATGTATAGACCATGATGAACACTAGAGTTTCTGACGGAGCTAAAAACATTAAACAAAAGGAAAAGAAAACCAGGGTTGAAGACTTCGTTGGCAGTGGTTAGGACACACACTGAGATGGACGCGTTGGCTGGGCCTCCTTTGCAACTGTCTACAACCTCTACATGCTTTCCAAGTGTGTATATGTATACAGAATCTACATTTTACAATGCAGTGTGAACAATGAACATGGGTCTGAGTGTGGGGGCATTGCCCACATGTGTTTACAGGCATTTTGCAGTGATTTGGAGAAGATCTTGGGATTTGGGGATTTGCGTGCAAGCGTGTCTATTTTGGTTGAGCATCTGTGGCCTGGATTGTGTGCACAACGGTGGTTGCACTTGAACATTTAATGTTGCACTGATAAAGATTGTTTGCACTGGCTTGTGTACACGTTGGTGGTTGCACTGACAGCGCCACCCGGCAGCTCGGTTTTTGCGCCAGTTAGAGCCGGCTGCTATCTGCTCTCCTACGGGGACAACCAGCTCCTCAATCCTCGGGAAAATGTGGGACGAGATGATTCCACATCTTTGTCTCTCCTCCATTGTCTTGGAAATATGAGACACGGCAACATGATTCTCGTGTATCTCCGCTCTGTTTTAACAGCTATTCTTATGATAGTGTATTGTCTCACAAGATTATTCCATTTCTTTTTTGCAAATCTTTGTTCGTTCTGTTGGATTTTCTGGCAGGATACTTCACCGCGGCACTGAAATGCAGAGTTGACGACTGTGATCTAAGAGAGAGAGTGGGGTGAAATTGTGGGGGGCGAAAGGTGGTTGGGTTTAAGAGGGTTGAGGACGGGAAAGGTAACAATTAGGTAATGACCTGCTAAGAATGGACCCCAGCGCGCACCACTGCAAATCACACTGTACACTGCTTGACTTTAAAGCACTGTAATTAAAAGTACATCGCCTGTATTGCAACCCGTCGTTGACAGCAAACAAAAGGGGCGCAGTCTACTAATTATCCAACAGTTCCAACCTGAAATACGTTTCCTCGGTCTAGAAAAGGCTTCAAAAACGACCAAATGTCTGAGACATATTTGGGAAAGGTTTTAGGGCGTGAAGCGCGTTGCTGTGTCTGTTGGATTTGTCGCGGGCGCGGTGTGGGAGGCAAAGGATAATATTGACACGGAGGAGAGACTGGAGTGGTACGTTATTGGGAGGCAGCCATTCCAAAGTATTTGTGTTTCTGGTCTGATCTTTGAAATATTTGGCAGCGTGTAGTCCTGCCCGGGTGAAGTTAGAAAGCAAGCCAATCTGACATCCGGGTGAGTGACAAAAGAGTGATATGTTTTTGGAAGGGCGCCATTCCAAAGGTTGACGGTTGAAATATTTCTGCAAAATAACTGCTTGGGTGAGGCTGGCAATGCAGGCAACGATCAGAAGGGCAAACAATCTGGTGATTTCTTGCCAGGGCGGAAGTCGGGCAATCTGTGCTCGGAGGACTTTCAATGGAGTCCAATAACAGTGGGAGCAGTGTGGCGGCATTGACAGGTGCGATGATGAGGCCAGAGGTGGAGGTAACACACCATTGGGTGGAGGTAACACAGTTTGCTACAGGTGGAGGTGGAGAGGGCTCAGGGTGAAGAAAACCAATCATTCTCCACCATACAACAACGCTTTGACATGTACTGTCTCTCTCTGTGTGTCATACCCTGGTTGAGGAAAACCAATGCCCCTCCACCATAGCAATCATGCCCCCATTCCAGAAACACCAGCAGTCCGGATCCCAGCGTGGCGAGCTTCACAAAAGGAGGAGCAGGGGTCAACAGCCATGCTCCGATTGTCCCACGGTGGGCTTTGATATCCAGTACCAGCCACTAGGTACAGCAAAAGGGGCGCAGGAGAAGAAGCAGAAGCTGTGAGAAAAATCTTTTGCAAGCTGCTTTGGAGACTTTCCACTGGAGAGTGCACCAAGAGCTGGTGGGTGTCATCTGCAAGCCAGCTGGGAGGAGATGGTGGAAAGTTGGCGCAATTGAACAAATTGCACAGGGTTAAACAGTGCAAAAAATGTGCTGAATTACTGTTCAATATACCAAGTTGAGCGTGAAGAGTTCGATGATAATGGGTGTTTTGGACAGTGGCAGGCTGTGCAAAATGTGCCGGAGAGGGTTCCTTGGGAGGTAATGGGTGTTTGTCAACTGGAGTGAAAGCTAAATGGATGCTCCTGGGTTCCAAGGAAGGCTGAAAAGGAACGCAAATCATGATGATTTTGAGAAAGCCTACGTGGATGATGATGATTGGTAATGGTGAGGATTTTGAAAAAGACAAGGTGAATGTTGATGATGTGGCAATTGTAAAGAAGATGCTACAGGAGAAAGGAGTCAGGACTGTGACTTGAGCATTCTTGTCCACCACCCCGGCGTATTCAAGCTATGTTGATTGCTTGTTATAAACGAAACAAAAAGTTCAACCCTTGACATCTTAGGACAAGATTTTTAGCTCTCCAGACAGAGTCTGTCAGAGACAGTTCAACAGCTGACTACAACATAGCAATCACAGATGTCACTTCTCCAGGAGGCAGTTATGCCTATATACATTAGGGTGTCCCACAATACACATTTTTTTGAATTGAGCTAAGCCCTCTTAACCAGCCATGCCTTTGGGTTTCATGGGGCCACAAAAAAATTTTTCAGCATTATAGACAGTAAAATGGCATTTGGGGAAAGATTTTCGTTTTTAATGGGGTTTTCAATGGGGAAACGGCCCGATTTTGAATATCATGTAGGAAAATGACTTAAATATGATCGATCTGGTTAAAACTCATCTCACCCATCCCTGGGGTCCCCCTTGGACCTTGGAAACCCTTGGCGGCCCTTGGCGACCCTTGGCGACCCTTGGCGACATGCTTGAAAATGACCATTTGGGGAAAACTTCATTGTCACATCGAGAAAGTTCACCGTCAAACTTGTGTCCGACAACGCAATATTTATAGTATAAAAACAGCAATAGATATTGGTAGCAAATGAAAAATCCATTTCCATCAGACTCATACAACATTCAGAGTAGAAAAAAAGACGAATTACACACTGTATAGTGTATATGTTGAAAACGTCTCGGACCTTCAGTACCAGACAGCATTCCCAATTCTTGCAATGTTTACTGAGTACGTAAATTCCTGGTACTTTGTGACTTTGCTGCTTGTCCTCCGTCAGTGTTGTGCTTGTATCACAGATGGGGATTGGGGAGGTCGTTCCAATCCGATTTGGTGGGACATTTGCTAATGAGTGACAAAGTAGCCGATAGATACAGCTCCGTGGATAAATGTCTTGTCAAGAATAGAAAAGCCGGCGCTTGGATCTGGTGATTCAAGTCAGTGACTGGCAAAAGAGGCCTACTATGGACTATGGGAGGAACCACTGGTTGGTGGGCGGGGCCATTTTCTCGGCACTTCAACCTCTGCAGCAGTGGATTCCTGGCATTGCATTGCAGTGTGCTGAGGAGGCTGCTCGGAGGGAGGGAGGGAGGCACAATACCTCCTGATTCCATTGTCGGCTCCCGCTCGGGAGGAGAGAGGTCCAAAGGTGGCATGCACTGCATATACACACTTATCATACACTGGTTCAGTGTGTCATAAATACACTTCAATTGAAAATACACTGAAAGGAACTTTTACACAGTGCAATGCAAAACAAAAGCACTTTTTTTGCAAATGCAGTGGACAGCATTCTATGTCAACTTTAGTAGAGTCCACATTGCATTGGAAACTCTTTATCAAATCCAATGTACTGCAATCACCAGTATATCTTATAGTAAAGCGGAGGCATCCGAGCCTAAAGAGGGTTGAATTGTGTGGACGAAGGCGTTCCTCTGCTTCGCTCATATTTCCCACCGGATTTTGATGCAGAATTTTGAATGCTATTATCGTTGCTGATTATGATCTTTGGTGAAATGGTTCTAAGAATTGGCAATCGATTGCAAACAATTGCAATTCAACCCGACTTTCCCAGCAACCTCCCGTCCCTGGTTTTGATTGTAACCAGAACCAATATTGAGCTCATACACGCCGCCAGAGGGAAACCAGAACACCGGAGAGGTCCCGCCACTGAACTCAGATCACTAGCACACAAACCATCCTGAGCAATTGATCATGGCCGAGCTTAGTCAGGTTCCAGACTGACTTGGCGTAGGGTAGGTCGGGGAACCTAACTAGGACAGGCTCAACTAGATGAGCTACTCACTTTGGAAATGCTGTCATACCAACTCTCTATAAATTTTCACTCCTTGCATTTAATTTTGACTAATGATGTGGTTTATGTAAGTTTGTAGTCTTATGTTTGTAGAAGGTTGAAAATTAAAGTAAACAGAAGGGCAGTCTCTATGGCCTTACCATCTCACCAGTAACCAACAAATCTCTTATTTCTTGATCTCAAGACATTGAAGATAGCATTACGCTTACAAGGCACAGTAGAGTGCTCTTTTTATTGCCTGAGGACAGATTTAAAGCGGCCACTTGGGTCTCCCTGCCTGCGCCTTATTGCGAGCCTCTGTGCTGTCGTGACCCACAAGATTGGACTCCGACAATACAAACAATTGCACAATGATGATGACGACGATGATGATGATGATGATGGACAGCAGAGTTTGGGCAGATTGCAGCTCTTGTCCAGCGACAGTTCTCTACTGTCGATGGTGGAAATAAAACGCTGAATGCTGATGATGATGTGTGATGGTGTGTTTGTAACAATAGTCTTTGATTCCATTGTGGGGGTGACACATGGACAAGAGAGGCGTGCGGGGGGGAGGGGCTTTGCTTTTATGATGATGACCACGATGATCATTATGAGGACGATGGTGGTGGTGGTGATCATGATGATACTCTTGGAAATGGAGATCCCGATGATGACAAGGTGACACCTGAACAAGAGAGACTATGATGATCATGATGGGGAGCATGGTGGTGGTGATGGTGATTGTGATGATGATCAGACCATGACACGTGTACACGAGAGGCGTGCGGATGATTTAGATGACAATGATGACAATGGCGACAATATGGCGAGATTGACGAAGATGACCAAAACAATGAACATGATGAAGAAGAAGATGTTAGTCCTCGCTATTGTGACCATGACACATGTACACGGGAGGCGTGCAGAGGAGGGAGGGACACGCTGCAGCTTAAACATGTCATGCCTCTCTGTGTATCTCGAGTAGAATTGTGTATATATATATACATGATAGTATATTCATACACTTTTTATACACTTGTATAAATATATACATGATAGTATATTTATATACTTTTTATACACTTGTATATGTTAACTTCTATTTTGATTTGAGTTGCGCAATTGTGCTTCTGGTTGGAGGAACGCGCTACAGCTTGCCCATATCATGGCTCTGAGTATACTTGCACTTTAATTGCTCAACATCTATATTCATGATATTTCTTTGGCAAGTCACACTTAAAGCTCTCCTTACTACACTTCTAGTCTACAAATAAAGCAATATGCAAATGGAAAAAGTAGAACTAGCAGAACAAATCCACGATGTGGCTTTGGAGGTTTAAGGGCGTGCATGGAGGGCGGGACCGGCTTACTGCCCTGCAGAGATCCTGAGCACTTCTTAAAAGCACAATCATCATGATGAAGATGGTTATGACGATGACGATGAAGATGTTGATGATGATGACGATGATGATGATCACCACCACAGTCATGATAATAATCACCACCATCATCATGAAGGGCGGGCTCGGCTTACTGCCCTGCAGAGACTCTGAGCACTTCTTAAAGCATTTTTTTGTCATGATAGAGATGGCGTTGATGACGACCATGATGGTGGCAATAATGATCATCAGAACCATAAAAGAGAGAATAAAAGCCCTCCTCTATATTTGAGCGACAGACGGTGAAAATTGAGAACATCCTGCCTTGAGTCGCCACAATTGGTGATTTCAACATCACCATCACCATCACCATCACCATTACCACCGTCATCCTCACCACCCTGATGACAATACTTGGTGGAAAAGGGGAGTCCTGACGCGGCTGGCCTCGGCTCGACCACATACGTGGGGGGACACCCAGTCATAATCCTTTCTCTACCATGACAATGGCATTGATGATGATGATGGTTGGTATTCGTAATTTTTATGATAATATCACTGATGTTGATGCTGATGATGATGGTGACCACCCACAGGTGAAGCTAATGTTGCTAAAACTCTGACTCGATGACCATCCATTCCAATTGTCTGCCCTGAAATCCGATTCAATTCGTCCTCTTGCAAAACGGTCAAATCACGCAGCGCAAGGAATTCTTGGTCAGCGGCAACAGCGGGACGATTCCCTAATTAGCCAGACAATAGTCATTACAATAGTCGGACAATGGTCTCAGGCCGAACATTTCGACTCGCCACAGTGACTTTCAAAGAGGGCACAGGAGTTTTTGGGTGAAAATAACTTTATGAGAAGTTTTTAATTTGTCCTAAAATGGATTTCAAATATTTTGCCGATGAGGCAGCATCAGAATTTCTGGTCCAGAAGATTACGATATTTCTGGAGCCAATTGGCAGAATAGGAAATTCTAGGGCATTTGTTTCCAGGCCCCCGAATTTTGGTTGAGACTCAGCATCAGAAAACTGCCAAAAAAATTTGGGGATTTTTTCAGCCAAATGACGAAAGAGGGAATTCCTAGTTGCTGTGGCAACACCGGGGTGTCCCAATGGGTCCCGATGGTTGTCCCTCATGAGCTGGACAATTGAGTCTCGGTCCGCTCATTTCGATTCAGTTGCATGACTTGCGGATCAGGATCGGAAAATAACATTTTGGGGCAAATCTGTTCTGATATGAAACTCAATTTAAATCAATTTGTACAGATCTGTCTTGCCCTGTGGAGAAACCACCCCCCAATCCTGCCTCCTGGGCACGACTAAGAGGGGTTGTGTAACTGGGGAGGAAACCGCGTTATAAGGAAGTTGTAATGCGTGGAAGTTGCGGCAGGAGACAGACAACCCCATATAGACATACGTGGAGGAGGATACCAATGCCACTGTGCCATACCATGGTATATAGTATATGGTATACCACCGCTTCTGTAAGACTGCAATTAGAAGCCAATAACGCAACCCAATGTAGACATAGCTGGAGAACGGGCAGTTACCCATATTACCCCCGGGTACACTGCCTTTCTATTTCGCCGTGCAGTGTAAAGCACTGACTGTACCATATTCCACTCTCCATTTTGTCTCACGCACATCAGCTGGAAATATGCGGTCGATTGGGGAATTTCAAAAGGACGTCACTTTTTTGTTCATAAGGGGTGTCAGGAAGAGGTATATGAGGGATGTTGAGGATACAGGATGACCAGATGGCGATTGACCATCGGAAGGTCAGCTCGATGATTACGAACCATTCATATTGCTGAGGTGAGGTCATGTTGCTTCTTGTGGGCGAGTTTACGAGGGGGAGGCCCCTTCCAAACATCACCGGCGTCCTTATTTCCTCATAAAACTGACAGGAATGAGGATGTCTCATCTCATGTTGGCCAACTTTATGGGGAGCCTCCTGGAAAATGTTCAACGCAACACTGAAAATAGAGAGAAGATGCCTCATCTTCAATTTGAGCCCCAAAAGTTTTTTTTTTACATAGGTGGCGGATCTTTGTCAAAGCCTTATGGCACTCACGGACCCGGCGTTTATCTTTTATACAACGCAGATGCCGTAAACATAAACACCAGCAGTGACTTACTCGTAGAGTGACCTTCTCCGTCTTTATCCCATAAAGCTGCCGGTTTAAAAAGCGATGTCGTTAACATCTCCTATGGCCGGGCTATCGAGATTCAATAAAAATGAAAACATCAAATACAGTTATTGTCGAAACATTCTATGAAATAGTCTTTGTGTTTGAAGCTCACATCAAATGACAAAAAAGTCCAGACGCTGATAAATTTTCACCTTTGAGTTTTGGCCGGGTGTTGATCTGGATCACTGTATGTTTGGAGGTTTGGGCATCCGTGGTGTGGGCACCTTTTCCAGACAGACACTCACAGCCTTAAAGGCCGTATGAAAACCCAAGGGCTTTACAAGGGAGAACGGTTTTCAACAGATATCTCTGTTTCGGTCGCTCAAATTGAAAAATTTCAAAAAGCAAGGTGGTTGTATTTTTTAATTTTGCTTCTGGGAGGACCCTCTCCACCCAGTCAACTGGTCCCCAACCCATTCAACTGGTCCCCAAATAACGTTTTATACAGATATCTCTGTTTCGGTCGCTCAAATTGAAAAATTTCAAAAAGCAAGGTGGTTGTATTTTTTAATTTTGCTTCTGGGAGGACCCTCTCCACCCAGTCAACTGGTCCCCAACCCATTCAACTGGTCCCCAAATAACGTTTTTTACAGATATCTCTGTATCGGTCGCTCAAATCTCAAAAATTCAAAAAGCAAGGTGGTTTTAATTTTTAAATTTGCTTGTCCCTTGGGTTTTCATACGGCCTTATAACAGCTGTGATATGTGGGAATTGTATTTTTGTGTTGCGCAGCGCAAATGAGGTGAATTTGCCGCGTAAAATTTGTTGCATTACTACGTACCAGCGCTACTGCCGGCCACACTGAAAACAAACATTTGTTTCAACAAGAATGACAAACACAGCAGCCCACACCCTCCTTGATCAGCTTTTGAACGAGGTTGATGCTACCATGCTGAAAACAAAGTGGCCCGTCAACAGAAGCTAATATGTACCATTACAGATTTGTTTATACCAGCACTTTTTCTTTAAACGGCCGTATCTCGGAAACGAAACGAGATATCTTATCTTTCATGAAAAAAGACCCAAAAAGAGAAAAACATGACTCAAAATGACCCTATATAATAATGACCCAAAATGGCCCAAAAATGACATTTTGATATCTGGGGGACCTACCTGGGACCAAAAATGATCCGAAATGGGAAAAAAATGACCCAAAATGATCCTATATGGCCCCAAATGACCTAAAAAGGACCAAAAATGACTCAAAATGGCCCAAAAATGGCCCAAAAATGACATTTTGATATCTGGGGGGACCTCCCCAGGACCGAAATCTCAAAAAAACTGCAGCACGCTTTCTTCAATTTTTGACGTAGAGGCACCGTTTCAGAGATATCTGCCAAAAAGCGAAATTTTGGCTCCGAAAGAGGTCACAAAACCTTCCGGGAAACGATCAATTGGGCTTCCCGGATACGTTTTTTTTTTGCATGTTGGAAAAGGGTCCCAGGGGCATGTTTTGGACCGTAGTGGCCCAATTTGGCCCACCTGGAACACCCCGAAAAAGGGGTTTCTTTCAAGAAAAACGCCAAAAAAGGGGGTAAAAATGGGGTGAGGTCACTTTCATGAAAGAGTGAATCGAAGCCCTATACGTTGCGGTCATTTTGGCGTTAGCGGATCTAAGATATCTCGTTTCATTTCCGAGATACGGCCGTTTAAAGAAAAAGTGCCAGTATAAACAAATCTGTAATGGTACATATTGACTTCTGTTGACGGGCCACTTTGGGCCAGTTTTCATACGGCCTTCTCAATGGAGCATAACAGCTGTGCACTGTTAAATCTTCATCCTGTCTCAGAGTTTTGGCCGAGTGTTTATTTGGACCACTCTCTGGGCATCGGTGGTGTGGGCACCTTTTCAACTTTTCCCTGGTCAAGTCTTGATCCGGGCACGCGCACTGTTGGGATCAATCTGGGCCACTGTTTAGGGATCGGTGGGCATGGTTGGGCACAGTTTGAACTTTTCAGTTCTGATTTTGATGTTAGAGCACAGTCTGGGCATCGGTTTTGACTTTTCACCCTGGAGCATCCATCAATCAAAGACTGGCCACGGTAGCACCTTTTCTTACACCTTGGAGATTGTGATGATGGTGATGATGGTGATGATGACGATGATGATGGTGATGAGAGAACTTTTGCAACGATAATGATCATGACGCGCTTGGATTGCCAAATGAACAAGGAGAAGAGTGGTAATGGCAGCAAGAAGCTGCGAACAAGGCTCGTCTGCACTTCATACGCTGCTGGTGCTGTTCGCCTTGTGCGTGTGCTTCTTCTACTAGTGCAAGTGCTTGTGCTTGTGCTTACTGCTCTTGTGTACTTGCTTCGATGTTCTCTCTAATGCGTTACTTGCATCACATCTGATTTTGGCTGGATGTTACTTTCTAATGTGTTTCTTTAGTTCCCCCCCCTCAGCCATTTGAACAATTGACTGCCAAATTAGCACCAATATTAGATGCCATCAGAGGAAGCTGAAAACAAGCCTAGATGTTACTTTAGAATGTTCTTCCTTTCAAAATCCCAAAATTTTATCGCCATCACCAGTGTACATACACCATCAACGTCATCATCGTCATCATCACCATCGTTGCAGACGTTGGTGGGTGTGATATAGTGAGCACAACTCCACACCAACATCACCTCGGGCGCCACCTTTGGTGTGGGTGTATCAGATGTATCATGAGCCCGGCCTTTTTATCAACTTGAAGGTGATCATCATCATCAGAATGTATCAGTTGTATCATCACTATCATAGTGTTTGTCTTGTCTATAACTACTTCGCAAATTTCATCTTGTATTTGCGGTAGTTCATGTTAGAACAAACATTAGCACCTTCCCAATTTGCAGCGCCACCATCATGCAGCAGCCAGTGGCTGGTCCCTGCTATTCCAGTTACTATCAACTTTTATCAACTTGAAGTTGATCATGATCATGATCATCATCATCAGAATGTATCAGTTGCATCATCACTATCAACCCCACAGTGTTTGCCTTTTATAACTACTTCGCAAATTTCCTCTTGTATTTGCGGTTGTTCACGTTAGAACAAACATTAGCACCTTCCCAATTGCAGCGCCACCATCATGCAGCAGCCAGTGGCACCCTCTCTAGTGCTTTGAGCTTGCCATTCCCCGCTTCTTTCATAAAAGTAGAATTTTGTAGAATTTTGCAGCAGGAGCTACAATGCAGCTGCTACATGGTAATACAAAGCCGCCACCGCTTGCTGCTCAAAACCACCAATTTCCTGCTAAAATATTTTCCCGGCCTTAACAACTATGCAGATGCAATTTAAATACAAATACAATCCAGAATATAAATACAGAGCAATGCCTCCTACTCCAACTATGTAGCATTTTGTAGCAGCTACATCATATAAAATACAATGTAGTTGAAGCAAAAGCTTTGTAGCAGTTTATATATAGCATTTTGTAATCCAAGAACTATGAAGAATTGTTTAGCAGCTGTGTAGTGAGAGAAGTATGTAGCATTCTTCTGCAGCAGGTCCAATGTAAAATAAAAAGCGATGAAATTGTAGCGAGAGCATGGACGGGAGAAAGGCAGCAGGGCAGGATTGTGATTACTGGCCTGGGGTCAGACCCTGCCCACTGCTCAACTATGATGGTGATGATGATGATGGTGGTGATGATGTTGATGATGGTAGTGATGTCATCAATGACGGTAATTATTATCATTGAGATCATTGTGAGTCAGTCCCTGCCTGCCCAGGTGCCCAGCCATCGCGATTTAATTCATTGTAATATTTATCATTTTAATTGTCTTCCTGAACATCAACGTAAACTATTAATTTGGCCCAAGGTTCCATAAAAATTTTGCGCTTTCTCAGGCTGGACTAATTTAGGGCTGTAGACAAACAGCGCAGATTGTTGCTCTCCTGCACAAAAGCTGCAACTGTGACCCCAGCTTTGACCCAGGAGGAGGGTTGGGAGGTGGATGAAAAGCTGAAAAGGAGTAAAAAGCCGCCTCAATGAAAGAGAGGAGGGCATGGTGTACCCTCAAATTATTTCAACGTCGTCATCATTGTCTTTGAGAGTTGGTAAAAATCCTTCTGGATGAAAGGGGGGAGAACATGGTGTACCCTCAAATTATGGTCTCAGGCCAGGTCTTATCAGGCCGAGTCTGACATGCATGCATATCATATTTTCACAAGTATTACGCCAACCTTGGAAACTTGGAAATGGCCACATCAGCAATAGAGAACGTAATTTAATGGGCACAAATATTTTTGAAACTATTCACACATGGCAAATTTTTGTTATCTTTGTGTCTGTCTGTGTTTCTCTGTAAATGGTGGTGATGATGATGTGAGTACAGTCTTCCAGTGCCAGGAATGATGATGATGATGATGATAATGATATGTCTTCCAGTGGCGGGAAGTGTAATTTCCAGGGAAACTCGCTCTCCTCCCCTTCTCCTTCCACTGGTTTGCATATGGGGCTACACAAACACACTGGGTACTTTGGAAGTGGGTATTCATGTAGCTACACCCAACATATATACATGTGAACACACTTTAAAGACCCCACACTCATAGGTCTATTTACTCAACAATAAACATAATATACGACCGGTACAGGCACATGCACTGTGTGCAAAATGTTGAAAATGTAAGAAATATTTACCCAACACATATAAATGTCCATGTGAGCACACTGTAAAGACCCCCTGTATATACGCATGGCGTGCAAAATGTTGAGAATTTTGAGCCCCCACACTCGGCCGTCGTCTATTTACCCAACCAACCGGCCAGAACGGCCCCTCATTCATTCCCGGAAACCTTTTCCATTACAAAACAATCTCTTTTATGCCACTGACGGTGGAAAAGGTGGAAATGGTGGAAACGGTAATGTTTTCAAAGGCACTCCATGTTTTTGTCGGATTATGTCAGGATGGTCTTACAAAAAGAGTAGGGATTCCAAAAGGTGTTTGAAAATGTTTTTCAGGAATTGGTGGAGTGAGAGGAGAAATTAAATTTTGAATGCTTTTTAGAATCTTTGAGATCTTCCTGATGATGATCATGATGCTGATGATGATCCTGATAAGATTGGTTGAAGCAGAGAAGCAGACCACAGCAAAGAAGCTGCCTGGCTTGGCAAGAAATGTGGGGAGGCTTCCTTTTGGTTGCAGTCCTGCTTCGGATTTTTATTAGCTCCGTCAGGAGCTCTAGTG
>JACLAC010025257.1_pt1 | contig 13621 bp, 4 predicted proteins | sample 8027881 | NCBI WGS metagenome assembly JACLAC01 (sample SAMN15725517, study PRJNA655200) | protist metagenome | isolation source: fluorescence activated cell sorting (FACS) single amplified genomes of... | place: Spain: Blaines Bay Microbial Observatory, Mediterranean Sea | collected 2016-01-19 | reverse complement strand
TTGCTCAGTACGAATACGACAAACAGTGGAAGTGGCCGGAGCGTCAGTCGCGGATCCCACACGTCTCATGGATCTCATGGACCTCCGCATGGAATAGCACCTCTCTCGGCACCTATGCCAACGCGTACAATGTCTGCACCTCATCCGAGCCCTTCTCCCCCACAACCTAAGCGCTCTGTACTCACGCAGGCCGTACAATCCTTCGTGCATGTACCCGGAGGGAGCGGCGCACGGAGTTCATCGAACCGTACACCATCCCCGATGCTGAAAGTTCGCCTCGACTTACTCAGACGTGGGGGATTTTTGTGGAAAATTCCATACAGTTCTGGGGGAAGCGGGATATCGATGGGATTTTCCACTCCACAGCCAAAACGGAGATGGTTCCAAGTCACAGGCGACCGAGAGTCGGCCCAAAAGCCTTTGAAATTGACGTGGCACGATCCAGATAAACCAAAAAAGAAGCCTCGTGATATTTTGCTTGCAACGGTTCGGGACATTCTCCACGGACACGCGACCCCGGCCTTTTGGGCCCAAGTTAATAAACGAGGCAAAAACTCTATTCCTGAGGAAGGACTATGTTTTTCCCTCGTGGCGGAAGCGAGGACGGTGGATATGGCCGCCGCTAACCCCGAGGAGTTACAGCTTTGGCTCGAAGGTTTGCGAGAATTCGTATTAGGGTCTGCGAAACAACGATCTAAGAAGCGAAGGGCCGCGTTACCTCGTCCAAATGGAACCGCGAGTGGGGAACCTCGTCGGAGCCAAACTCCGGACTCGTGGCAACAACATCAGCAGCAACAGCATGTTGGATTAGGATCCGGGGTGTATCCCTCTCGGACACGTATGGAGCGGGCGAATTCCATGCCCTGCCAGCCCAAGCCGCCTTCTCGAGAAGATCTAGAATCGCGTAGAAAATATTGGCTTGAGGTGATCTTTCAACATGCACGGCATAACCGATTGCGGGATATTGAAATTTTATTCGACGAAGGATGTCCGGTGGATGCCATGGAACCCAGGACTGGTGATACTCCACTGTTGGTCGCGTGCCGGTACGGACGTCATCAAATCGCGTCGCTGTGTTTGAAACGAGGGGCGCGGAACGATCCTCATCCGAATTTCGGACAAACTGCTCTTCAAATTGCCGTCGCGTCGGGCAATCTTCAATGTTCTCGTCTCCTTCTTGAAACCGCTGCGCCCTCCATGATGGATCACGTCATTGTAAATCACGCGGACTCGAATAAGGATGCCCCACTACACGTGTGTGCGTCTATAGGAACCGTGGCTGTGATGGAAATGTTACTTGAACACGGGGCAGATTTTAGTCTCGTCGATGCCGCAGGTAGGACTCCTCTCCATGTAGCCTGTCGATGTGGACATAAAAAGTGTGTGGCTTTATTACTCGACGTTGGTGCTGACTCAGTGTTGGATTTGGGAGACCATGATGGCAATACACCCCTCCACGCAGCCTCTGCGCATGGGAATGTCTCGGTGGTTCGACTCCTGTTGGAAACAGCTAGTGATCCGAGGATGAAAAATAACAAACATCTCATACCCCGCGCTATTGCGATGCAAATGGGACACGGTGATTGTGTTGCTATCTTGTATGAGTACGAATCACAAGCCGCTCGATCCAACAATCCCGCGCCCTTGGGCACGCGATGCTTAAAAGAGGGCGAGCAGCTTCAGCCTGTGCCAATCTCGGCTCCGGCTCCGGCCCCAGTACCTCCTTCCGTCCAACTTTCAGGATCGGTGGGGGGCTATGCCACCTCTGCGGAAACTGTGACTAACCGACGGGACTATTTACACCGTCGTTCGCAGCAGCATCCACATGACCAGCAACAGCAACAGCAACACCCACATGGTCAGCAGCAGCAGCAGACGCACATTGGTGCGAACAACAGTGGAGATGGACACTGGGGTGGAAAAGTCACCAGCGTGGGAAGTCCACAACGACGATCACAGAGCTACGCTTCCGCCCATGTGCACGCTAGTCCACATGGAACGGCGCACGGATATATGTCAGAGATGAGTTATAGCACATATCAACACCATCACCAAGCCCAGGCGCAGCAGGTGGGTGGACAAACAGAGCCGCGCAAATCATCATGGCGGGACCAACATGAGCAAATACGAGACCGTGAACGAGCCACACGGGATTCAAAGTTAGACGCTCTCGTTGCCGGTGCTAGTGCTAGTGTCACTGGTACCGGCGTAAACGTGGGAAGTAGTACTAGTAATGCTACCAATTCGATTGAACAACAACAACATCAACCAATGGTTGCCACTGCAGCTGGACGCTCCACGCCAACGATTGTGGAAGAAGAGCTGGAAATAGATTGGGAGAATACGTGGGAGTTTTACCACACGGACGATGGCAATAATTATCCATATTATGTGAATGTTGCGTCTGGGGATTCTCAATGGGAGGATCCGCGTAATACAATCCCAACCGCGCGCGTGCTTCCCGAAGGCGTAACTAGTGATGAGTGGTACCAGAGCCAGGTTGAAAAAGATGCGAAAGAGGATCAAGCGCTGGCACAAGAGATCATGTCCCAAGTGTACGACGCATCGACAGAGGTGGAGCATGCAAATGTAAATACTGCATTGAATAATAATCACGATAATGATAACAATAATAATAGTATCCGCGCGCCAGCTGGGCCTCGTCCCCAATTGAGAATGGGCGCAAGAATTCGCTTAGAACTTCAAAGAGCACGCCGTGCGGAATCAACGGCATTGTCCAAAGCCCGAGATAATGCGAAGGAAGCAGAATCAGCAACAGCAGCAGCAACGGCAGCAGAGGCAAAGGCATCTGCAGCAGCGGCATCTGCAGCAGCGGCGACAAAAGAGGCAGAGACAGCAGCAGCGGCAGCCGCAACAGCTGCGGCAGCAGCAGAAACCGCGGCAAATTCACCGCCAATGCAATCTCCTAGAACATTATTAGTACCAGCAGTTCCGGAAGGTCCAATAGCCCCAGCAGGTTTGCCGTCGCGTCGTCGTTCATCAACCAGCGATGCCGGACGAAGGATTCGAGCCGCACTGCACAAAGGCCGACAAGCTGAAGCAGCTCGAGCGGCGTCTCTCGCTGATAATGAACGCGTCGTTTCAGAACGTGATTCCGTGATAGCGCAACTCCGGCAGAAGGAGAGTGAATTAGAAAACGCAAAGTCGCAACTGAAAAATGCTGCTACCCCCCGTTGCGGTCATGTAGTTGGGGGGACTGGTCTCGGTCCTGGGAATACTGGAGTGGCGGGTTATGGCCCCGGTGGTGGCGGGGGTCCAGGACTTGGACCAGGTAATACCGGTGTTGCTGGTTACGGAGCAGGAAACGGTGGAGGTCCTGGTCTCGGACCTGGGAATACTGGAGTGGCGGGTTATGGTACGGGGAATGACGTGGCGGGCAATAACAGTGGTTGGATCCCACCGAATGCCCAAGTGTCTGCATCTGCAGCAGCACCTATCAAGACGATGACGGAAGCAGAAGCCGCTACTCTTCGGGCAGATCCAAAACTGAAAAAGTATTTTCGAATGGTTGGCGTTGGCGTTCCGCTTCCAGCACTGCGGCATAAAATGAATATGGATGGTGTAGAACCTGCAACGATTGATCGTGTGGTGGCGGTACTAGGGCAGGGCGCGGTGGCGGGGGGCAAATCAGATAGTGATGAAATTCAAAAAAACGACGCAGAAGCCGCTACTCTTCGGGCAGATCCAAAACTGAAAAAGTATTTTCGAATGGTTGGCGTTGGCGTGCCGCTTCCAGCACTGCGGCATAAAATGAATATGGATGGTGTGGACGGCGCTACGGTTGATCGTGTGATTGCGGTTTTAGAACAAGACGCGGCGACGGGGGACAAAGGAGGCTCATCGTCTTCAAAAGAAGAGACCCGGCACAGATCACAAACGGCACCGGTCGGACCGAAGGAGAGCGCACTGGCGGCTATCAAGGCAGATCCGGCACTGACAAAATTTGTTAAAATGAAAAAAATGGGTTTGCCACTGGGCGCGATTGCTCAAAAAATGACGATGGACGGTGTAGGCCCGGCAGTGGTGGAACAGTTTTTGTCGGCGTATGGAGCTGGACCTCGCGCAGGAGCAAAACCTGGACGCGGATCCCTGCCCCCGCCAAAAGAAGATATCCCATCAGCGCAAAAGCGAGCCTTGGTTCGGAGGCGATTGACTAACCACGCTTTGCTCACGCTGCATTGGAATGCTCTTCCCGCGGACCGTTTGGAAAACACAGTGTGGACCACGACCCGGGCTCGGGCGGGCAAGGGTCAACAAAACACGGACGGGGGTGATGATGAGGATGCTACGGACGGCGAGAGTCCGCAGCATCTGGGCAAGAAAGAAATTGGGCAATTAGAAGCTTTATTTTCGACGAAAGCGAAAAAAACAACCACAGATGGAAATAAAAAGGGTCGGGCTAATCCCGCAAAGCCAAAGCGTGTTCATTTGCTGGATATGAAGCGTGGTAACAACGTTGCGATTGGCCTGGCCCAGTTCAAAGGATTTAAACGCTACGGACATATTGGCCACGCCATTTTGGCCTTTGACAACACGTCTCTTCCCCTTCCAAAGTTGGTGCTATTGCGGGAGCTCTTACCGACGTTAAAAGAAGTTAAGCTGGTTACGCAATTTAAACGCGAACGGGTGAAGGAGCTGGAGCAGAAAGAGGAATGGGCTAAAATGGGGAAAGAGCAGAAAGAAGAACGAATAGATGTAGCACTCGCATCCTTGGGTAAAGCGGAGCGATTTTTCATCGAAATATCCGACGTTATCCCCGATGCATCGATCCGTACTTCTGCATTTGTTTTCAAAGAACAGTTTGAAGAACAATACGCGACGTTAGAGAAACGAGCCGGTGTGCTTTCCATGGCGTGTGACGAGGCTCGGCAATCGACCAATCTTGCTCGGGTGTTGGAAATTATCCTCGCTATTGGTAATATTATGAACGAAGGAACATACAAAGGAGGCGCGGCTGGATTTACCCTCGATTCGTTACTTAAGCTCACACAAACGCGCAGCAATGATAAAAAGATGACAGTGTTGGATTATCTCACCCGCACGGTAAAATCTAAGCCCACGGGAGAAGCTTTGTTGGGATTTCCTCAGGACTTGACCCACATCGAGGCCGCGGCGAAGTTGAGCTCGTCCGAGATCGTGAGCGAATTGAAACAGGTTCAGAATGAACTGAACAAAGTCCAACGAGGACTTGAAAGGGCTGCTAGAGGGATGGTATTGCGGAAAAAGAGAGCGGCTCAGGGAAAAAGCAGGGCTGGGGAGGCGAAGACGGCGCCGAAACAGAAGAAAAAGAATAAAGCGGCGCCACAGATTGATCCGAGGGCGGCGTTGATGGCGGCCATCCAGCGACGCCAGCAGCCCTCTGCATCGCCCCCTTCACCCGGAGAGGATAAAGTGGGAGCTTCGAGTGACGAGGAGAATAAGAACCAAGGGAAGGATAGCGAGAATGGAAAAGAACGCGAGCTGTTTGCAAAGTGCAAAGAATTTAACACCATTGCAACCGCATTTTGTACGAAAGCCGCAGAGAGATTGACACATTTGTCCAAAACCGTGAGTGATATGACGATGAAATGTCGCGACACTGCGGCATATTTTGGGGAAGATCCGAAGCAGTTTAGTTCCAAACACGTCTTCAGCGTGCTTCACAAATTTGTGGTCGCTTTTGAAGGAAGCAAGTGTAAGATTGCGGCCGAAGAGAAGCGTGCGGCTCGGAGATTAAAAGCTGAGCAATCTGCGGAGGAGAAGCGATTGCGCGGGCCATCGAAACCCAAAGGTCCACGGGACCCGTTCCACGAACCTGAGAATACTCGGGATGTGTTGATGCGGGAAATTCGTACTGCTAGAATCGCAAATATTGCCAAGAAGAAGAGGAATAATAACAATAACAAGGATGATGATACTAATAGAGCACCTGTGAAGATTGATTCGACGAAAGAAAAAGAGGGTGGAACTAATCATACTGTCGGAAGTAAATCTGGAAAATCAAAGCTATCTGCTACACATAACACACCTCGTAAATTAAAATCTCCGAGGAAGCGACCTCCTCGATTAACGTTGGATGGAGAGGATGGTCCACTTTCTTCTTTGAGTCCTGCGACTCACAAGCCACCTTCGTTATTCCCACAATGTCCACCAAGCCCTCCTATGGCCTCAACGGGGGCGTTCAGCACTCCTCCTAAATCGAAACAAAATAACGCGACGGAATGGTTCACACCTCGCACCGGGACAAGCGTTGGTAGTCGGAAATCTCCTCGCATTCAGGGTCTTCAACCCTCGGCGATCTCAAGCTTGGATGTCATTCCCTCTCCCTCAACCCCCAAGGGCACATCTCCACTTATGCAACCAGCTATGCATCGAGTACGGTGTACTCGTCCGCCACCACCTCGTACCCCTTCACCTCGTGGCATGCGCCATGCCCCACCTCCGAGAGGAGATCGACCCTCGGCTCTTCCAATTTCGGATCCAGAAACCCGCCGCCGCCGTCGTGCTGCCTCGGCTAGATGCATTGAAAGGATTTTATCCCTGTCTGGCTATGGAGCACTTTCGGATAGCAAGGTGGAAGATCGGGCAGAAGAGAGACACGCAGCGGCTGGCTTGTGCTCGGCTCATATCTTAAGATCACTGCCGTTGGGAGCGGTAGAGGATGCTCTGATAGCTCCACCGATTGAATTCAAAGCCCTGGTTGATGCTTACGGAGGAGGGTTGTATGCAAAGTATGTTTGGTTATGATTATTAATTTTAAAAGTCTTACTTACACAGTAGTGTTAACGTCGTATGATACATGTGGCTGATGCTGATGCAAAACAAAGATACTCGTAGGATTTTTTTTAATTTTGTGAGTATATTGGACTTTTCGACGGTTACATCAGTCAAATTGACCGGAAAGTGGTGTTTAAGGCATGCTAAGTGTGTGGTTGTGATTGTCGCGAAACATTTTTCAATTTAAAAAAAATAAACCGAAAAACCGAAAAAGTTAATTTTTTAGCTTTTTAAAATTTATCCCCTGGCGCGTGCTCTCTGATGGCATTATAATATCATTATAATTATAAATAACATCATCCCGGAAGGTTTTGTTGTGCGTGCGTCGTATAATATTATACATTTATACCCCCCGTCTCTGTCTATGCATAAGAGCGCTTTTCAATTTTCAATACCCATGGTGCATATGCATATATTTTCCGCCGAGTTGAAATTTTTGATAAAAATTCGAATTAATTTTGCGCCCGCGCGCACGCCATTTCACTCGCAAACGAAATAATAATGCTTCAATTATTACGGGTGGTGTGTGGTATAATAAAAATAATATTATAATATATACTACGTATATCGTCCGCTGCTGCTGTTACTGTCTCGCTCAAGGAGACCATATTGAGAAACTTCAGAGCTGGAGATGGGGAATATAGACTCTATGTTTTGTATGGCATCTATGCATAGTTAGAGTTAGAATCTTGGAAGTATAAAAATATCATTTTATTTTCAACAATATTTTGAATCTTGCCGAGCTTGAAGATTGGATTGTTATTGTCAAAAACACGCGACTATCCTTTTATTCTCTCTCTTCTTTTTCTCTATTCCCATCTTTCTTTTCTTTTCCCACATTGTTCATTTTCGGCTCAAAACCAGAGGGCAGAGGTGCTAAAAATCGCCTGAAATTTGTTGAGCTTTAGCACGAGATTTGATGAAAACCAACGTAGAGTGTCTATCTATACCCAGGGTAAGTACCTACCATCGCCATCATCGACCAATCCTCCCCACCTTGCCCAGCCTGGCATCCGTTTTAGGATCACCGGTAAACCTTTGTGCAGACACTATAATATCATTAATGGCATCCTGCAAATCTCTTAAATCTGCTAAATACAGCATCTTTAATACCACACTGATGCGATCCACCATACCATCCCCGGTGGAGAAGCCGAGACGAAACTGTGTGATGTCCACAGCAGAAGAGACACTTTTTGAGCTGATTATTGCTGCTGGCTTTGGCACCACCTTTGGATTTTTACTACAAACAGAGGTGGGGGGTGACGCTACCGAGGATACAGCCTGCTGGGCACTCCTATTCATTACAGCAGTCTCCACTAAGTGCTGAAGCTGAGCCAAGACCGATGAACCAGAGGGGAGGGGATGAGCCCCTAGTGTTGTGTAAATCTCAATCAATAGTGATTTGACATTCTTGGAGGACCACTTTGCATCCGCCGCCGGTGGGGGCGGCGGCGGGATATCCGCTGCTGGTGTCGCTGTCGCTGTTGTGTCGCTGCTATTGCTGGCATCAAGTGTCGCTGCTTTATCTTCGCTCTCGCATGCAATGGCTCGACCTACCAACCATAAAACGGCCGCTGGGGAAGCAAGTGGTCGCCGATTCTTCTTGTTATTTCCCCTCCTCTTTGGGGTTGATTTGTTCGTAGCACTCGGACTATCCGCCGACAATAATAAGGTTTGAGGGCAACCAATATCTACCATATACTGAACGAAAGCCTGTTTCCAAGCGTCAACGGACCCAGACGACTGTCGTAGCGCTCGTCGCTGGGTCGACTCGACCCCGTAATGCCGAATTTTTCTGTCCTCAAGCCACCGTACCAAAGCCATAAATTGATGCGATTTGGATGAATCCAGGGGATCAAACGTTTCCCCAGGCACCCCTTTTTTGGCAATGTCCTGCGTTGGGCATTTCAGAGCCCGTAAGCGTCGCAGGAGACACTCCCGGTGTGCCATAGTAGGAAGGTGCCGTCGCGCGCAGTGTACTTACTAGCAGCAACTATTCTCATGCATGAGGGCAACTACGCCAGTATGTGGCAGACTGGTGCCGATCTCGCCGATAGCTGTGCACGCCGGGGTACGAGTCATCTGCCGTAGTCGGCCAGATATTACTCTATCTAGTCCCTACCCCCGCCTTGCAAGTATGCCACATTTTAATTTGCCCGTGTAGGGAGCCAAATAAAACCGCACCTATTAATGTATTAACACGGCAACACTTCAAGAAAAACTAACTTAACTTGGTCGGCGGGCGGATAATAATGCCCGTGATTTCGTGAAGGATAAATAAATTAATTGAGATCTTTATTGTAATAACCAAAATATAATTTTACAATAGTTTTTTACGCGGCGGTGCAAAATGTTCGCTTCCGTCGCGGCGGTGTCTATTTCTGGGATTTTGACCGATTATGGTTCTTTCGACCCTTTTTCTGACTGATTATGGTTCTTTTTTTTTTCGCCTGACCGATTATGGTTTTATTAGGCTTTCACCGTCAGATTATGGTTCTATCGAGAAATTCATTGACCGATTATGGTTCTTCTCCCGTCCTTCCAGACCGATTATGGTTCCTCTGGCTGCGGCGCCAAAAGCGCGGGAAAAATGAAGTATTCTCGCACAAGCGACCCCCCCGCGAGGGTACAGCGACCGTTGGGTGGCGCGGCACTGTTCAAATGCCACGCAATTACGCCACTGCTGCCCTATGGGTTCATTCGCGAATGGCCGCGGGCAGATGCTGGGAGGATCTGTTACATACGATACGGATTTTTAATTTTTAAATTTTTAATTTAAAAAGTGGGCGACACGCATTTGGGGCCCATTTAAAATGCGTGAGATATATGCATTTTAACATTTAAAATGCGTGAGAGCATGATGCCAGGTAAAATTAATCAAAAGCGCATTTGCTTTTGTATTTAGTTTAAAATCAAGCAGCAAATCTTTACCCCCTATGCATACTCTCACTTAATTTAAACCAACCAAGAAAACAGGGATGAATAAAACACCCCCTCTGTTTCCAAGCGAATTCCAACATTGGAGAGTGGACCATCTCTATTCCGATATTTATTTTACCCTGTAACTCGCACAATATTAATATCATCATAAGTCATAAGGGGCACCCGTATCCAGAGCCCAGGCAGTATGCATAGTAAAATTAACTAGTCGTCGCTAAATAAATCATCGCTGGCTTTTCAATTCCTTCCGTTCATTCCTCTCCAACTGTTCCATGATAAACATCATAGGGTGGGCCTCCAAATCCCCCATCTCTCTCAATACCTTTGCCACGTTGTACCGCAAAGCGTGGAACTTATCAACAGACATCTCAAAGGTCTTGATGGATCCATCACTGAGAAAGAGCTGCATGGTAACCCCTGGTCGAAGGGCCCTAGATAAAGAGCTGGTGGAGATGGTCACATCCACACGCCATTTCATATCCACAACGTGTGGAGCGCGAATGATATTCTTGGAAGCATTATCTTCCAATACATCCCGCGCTTTACGCAACACATTCGCGAAATCAGCCACGAACTGGTCGGGTAATTTCAACGCCCCCAAATCGGTGCGGACGGTGGCAGGACTAATACGTCCACGTACTGCGGCGCGTAACATGTGTACCACGCCGCTAAAAAGTTTTGCAAATTTTTTAGCGTCAACACCCAAGCTGGTGTAGAGCGCAACGTACTGCTGCTGGGGTATCACCGTGCCTGCAACAGACATAGATATTGTTAATATAGTATAGCACACGTTAGTGCGTGGCATGCATCGAAATACATCCGACAGCACACGCAGAGCACAGTATGCATAGGATATAATATGCACTTAAGTATAGACAAAAACGACAGTGAGAGAGAGCGTACCTTTCAGGTAGGCCACCGCAGCTTCTAACGTCCGACGCAGCACTTTTTTGTCGCCCTTACGCAGAAGCGGGATAGCCGATTTGATCTCTGGAGTAGGCACGGTGCCAAGAAATGTCACGGGAGGCTCTGCGGCAGCGGCCTTCTTCGCTGCATCGCGCACAATGTTCCCTTTGGCTGCCCCAGTAAACATCTTATCTTCACAAATGCGGCGGCACCGATATCCAATAATTCCAGGCGTCGCTGCTATCAACAAATATCAATGCTCTATCTCAAGAAACGTACTTTTACTCCATTATGACGCTTGTTTGGCGTTCCTGTCGCATACTCCGGGTGTCCATGGAGCCAAGGGTCCTGCTTGAAGCAACAAGATGCGGCCAGAAGGGTGCTCCCGGAGGCGGCGGCAAAGCCTCTGATGCGCGCATAATAATAGAGCACGGCACGGCTTGCAGATTGCAGGACTTGACTTGCAGAAGACAGACTAGATTCAGTGTACTACACTTAGTATTCACAGTCGTAAGTAATCAATGGTTTAAGTAACTTGAGTAGATAATGTCACTAAGTAACTTGGGTAGCATATCAAAATAGAATAAGTAATCCTGAGCCCAAGCCGTACGAAATATCTTATTGATAACTGTACCATACCAATAGTGTAGCCGCGGCTGATTCACGCCCGCAGACAGGCATATCCTAGTCGTAGTCTAGCTATCAATACCTGTATTGGCAATAGAGAATAGAGAGTCGTTAGAGTAATTCCAGTAATAGCGATATTAATAGCAGATGATGATGGCGCGGCGACAACAACTTATACGGGTAATACCGCACGGCACACACGACCGTACACCATGTTAATGCCGCAATGTGTGATATGCGCATAGGCGACACATTTTCAGTTGCAGCTATCTAAGTGCGTCTAGCCAGGGCCGTACCATTCACTATTTTGCGTCGATATGGCTCTTAAACAACTCTCCATGAACCTCGCCGGTGGCGAGGCGCATTATTTCGAAGAAACCGTCAATGTTGGGCGCATCCGAGCCCTGTTGGACCGCAAGAGCCACACGGGGAAAACGGGTGCCAATGAGCGCCGAGAGGCCATGAAATGGCTCCTTGCGAGCATCAGCAAAGGGCGGGATGTGTCGCAATTCTACCCAGATGTCGTCCGGAACGTTATCGTCACTTCAGTGGAACTAAAAAAGCTAGTGTACATGTTCCTAACGCATTACGCGGACCATAATTCCACATGTCGGGAGCTCGCGTTGTTGAGTATCAATTCTTTTCAAAAGGATTTAACAGATAAAAACCAACTCGTTCGGTCCTTGGCATTGAGGGTCATGACATCCATCAGAGTCAGGGATATCGTTCAAATACAAATCATAGCAGTAAAAAAATGCGCGGTGGACCCTTCGCCATTTGTGCGCAAGAGTGCTGCACATGCGATACCAAAGCTATATGTGACAGAGGAGGAGGAGCAAGTGGTGTTGTGTGAGTTGGTGTCAAAATTATTGGGCGACGGGACCCCCATGGTGATTAGCTCAGCACTGGCTGCCTTTTCGGAGGTATGCCCCCGGAGATACGACCTTTTACATCCTCATTTTCGGAGAATTTGTAAAATTTTGGCCGATTTGGACGAGTGGGGCCAAATCACAGCGCTATCCACTCTTATGCGATACGGCCGGAGTCAGTTTCTGGATCCTATCGGGGAAATTGGGGACGCCACGGCTGCTGGTACTGCTACTGTCGCCACCACCGGGGAAGCCAGCACGCCAACGGCGGCTGGAGCGACCGCATCGGCCACCACCCCTGCTCCTCGAAAACCGCAGCCCATTCGCCTAACGGCCGAGGAGGAGCGAGAGAGGGCTGAAAAGCGGCGGGAACGGCAAAAACAGTCATTGCAAAAGTTTTACGACAGTGATGATGATGATTCTAGTGACGATGGTGATGATGGGGGCAATGGAGGAAAAACCAATGGTGACCGCGCGAAACGTAGTACCAGCGCCACGGTAGAGTATTCGTCCGATGTTTCGGATATCGACGATAATAAAGCCACAGCGGCCGAAAATTTGGATTTTGAAACGCCCACTGCAGCGGCCGTTACTGATCCTGCATTTTTAGAGAGCACTGCTCGACGCAGGAGCCGCACTGGTACCACTTCGGTGGAGGAGATGGACCCAGATCATAGATTACTCCTTCGCTCTTCGCTGCCCTTGTTGAAATCCAGAAATAGCGGAGTTGTATTGGGTGTTGCTGGAATGATGTGGCATTTAGGTAGGAGAAGTCCTGGTGCGATGACAAGGGTTGGTACGGCGTTAGTGAGACTCTTGCGGGATCATAGAGAGGTACGGTATCTTATTCTTGCCAATCTCGTTACCATGGCCCAACAAAGACCAGAAGTGTTTCGTCCATTTCTGCGAGATTTCTTCATCAACACCGCGAGCGATCCCGCATTTATTCGCACCCTCAAGCTTGAGCTCATGATTTCTCTAGCCACGTCGGAGAATGTGAAATCTATTTTTCGAGAATTTCAAACGTATGTGAAGCACCATGATAAGAGCTTTGTAGCGGCCACGGTACGAGCGGTGGGGAGAATAGCTACAACGATGCCTGATAAAACAACCCAAGTCGTCAGGGGCTTAGTGTCTCTCATTGCCCACGCTTCTCGTCTTCATCCCGATGGAAAAGGCGACGCAAATCCCACCGTCGTGGCCGAGTGTGTGGTTGTTTGTCGCCGTTTGTTGCAAAAGCACCCAGAGCAGCAGGCTGGGATCATACCGCACCTCGTATGCTTACTTGGAAGAACGTGCGTTCCCGCCGCCAGAGCATCTATAGCTTGGATTGTTGGGGAATTTCGCAACCATCGGGATATCTCCGCATGTGCCCCGGATGTGCTGCGTAGGCTCGCTCGGTCATTCATGGAGGAAGCCACAGTGGTAAAAATGCAGGTGTTGAATTTGGCGAGCAAACTCGTGTTGGCAGCAAGAGAGCAACAAGCTTTGGCTTCTGC
>JACLAC010024701.1_pt1 | contig 13621 bp, 18 predicted proteins | sample 8027881 | NCBI WGS metagenome assembly JACLAC01 (sample SAMN15725517, study PRJNA655200) | protist metagenome | isolation source: fluorescence activated cell sorting (FACS) single amplified genomes of... | place: Spain: Blaines Bay Microbial Observatory, Mediterranean Sea | collected 2016-01-19 | reverse complement strand
TGATAGTGTATTGAAGAATTTAAACTTCAGAGTGATTTTTATTCTCTTTGATCCAGATTTTCTAAACACATTTGAATTCTCTCTAGCGTTCCGTTGTCTTCAAAAACTGTTGAAACACAGTCGAACTCACCTACCCAATCAGATTTATATTCATTCCAGAGTTCAACTTTCGGTTTGAATGAGTTCCAGTCATCAAAAGTGCCAAAGTCGACATAGATTAGTCCCTCAATCAGATCAACTTTAGTCATTATTCTGCAGCCACAATTCTCACAAAAATACTTGTAGACAGAGTTGCCGCTACCTCCCTTCAGTTGGAATAATTTCATATCTCCTTCAAACTTAACTTCTGATTCGTAAAAAACGGCTGCTGTTCCCATGCTTGCACCTGTCAGTTTTTTGCAAGCAAGACAGTGACAGTTGAAAACCAGCATTGGATCATATTCAGTTGAGTGAGTAATACTCTTACAGTAGCAGCTTCCAGTATGTTTAATCATTATGCCTCTACTTGATTCATTATTTGAAAAAGGATCACCGGACTAATTCCTAGCAAGTGGGAGATGGTGATGGAAGATAAGAGCGATTAAGTCAAGACACAGAAGCTAATGAAATAATATATATTATATCAAAAAAACCTCCCCTTCTCCAGCCACTACGCAGCTTGATTCCTCATCAAGCAAGCCCATCAAAACAACTGACAACAGCGATTCTGGAACCTCTCAAAGGCACTCCAGTAGCAAGTTCCAGCAGCCAGCTAGCTCAGACAGTAAGCAGCAATCCACCTGATTTGTTGATGCCCCTCCAATGTGCTATTATTAGGTCTCTCGCTTGATGAAATTGGCAGGGATTTTTGACCCTCTAAGAGGTCGGGAACCTGCCTTTTTCTTTTGTATACATCCCTTCAAGGCACTTAATGACAGAGGCCACCATTGCTTCCCCTCAGCAGAGATCACAAAAGATCATGAGTCACAATGAAGCCCTTGGAATGATGGAGGGACTAGCTATTGGGGATGCCCTTGGAGCCTATCTGGAGTTCTCTGATCGTAGAGAGCCAGATAATTACTTGAGGGAGTACAAGGAAGGTGGGCCACACCAATTAAATATGCTATTATGGATTTTTTGTCCATTATTTAGACGAACAAAAAATACCAAAGTGAAGGCTGTGCTTTTGGTTATTAAGAATAAAATTACAGACCACCGGATAACTAATCAGCCTTAAATTCTACAACCTGTTCAAATTCTAACTCATCTAACGCAGCCAGATCTGCTTCAGTCATTCCAAAAATCTTTATTGCCTCTTCCAGGTGACCCTTGTCATCCGGATGGTCGCTTTGGTACCACTGATCCAAACTTTCCTTTGGATCACGGACCACAATCATCGCAGTTCCAGTTGGTAATTTTACAAAAAAAGCGTCCATCGACTTTATCCCCGTACGTTCAGCATGAGCTTTCATCCATTCTGAGTTGCCATGCGTTTTTGAGAGTAAGGTTTTAAGCTCTTTAACCTTATCATCTGGTATGTCTACGTATTCTATGATTTTGGCCATTTGGTCCTCTCCTGTTGATCTGATTGGACCTCAAATTCATTAAGGGATGAATTTGAAAGGTTGGTAGTAATAACTTCGGGAGGTGATGCGCAAGACCGCAGTCCTTTTCAGTTCAGAACTGCGATTTCTATTTTATTGGTCGCTACAGAGCTTTCATTGTGGCTGCCCATTTCTGGGAGTCATCTAGAATATGAAATTCAGTTATCTTCTCACTTTCAACTTTGAAAAGATGACCAAAATCAGCATCCATTCCATCTGCTGTGGCATGAACTAATGCGAAAACATAATCGCCTTCGGCAATCATAAGTTTGGTTTCAATTTTAAAATTTTCAAAATGAGAAGGGACGTGCATGACCATGTTGTTCATCCAGTTATCAAGGCCATTGTAGGTACCAGAGAATTTGTGCATCCCGTTGGTTTTCACAACAACGTCTGTATGGTACAGCGTACGAAAAGTATCCATATCTCCAGTTGCAAAACAGTCATACGCTTTTTGAACTAGTTCTTTCGATACCATGTTGTCTCCAATTTTGGGGCGTTAAAAATACTGAATGTGAATTTCCAACAGGTTTTGTTGGAACACTATGAAGTGTTGCTTGCGATCAGGTTATTGGCAATCTATTAGTTGGTTGAGCAGTGACAGCAAGTGGAGTTTAGATGGCTGATGCATAGACTAACGGATTGGCAATCCCATGTTCTTGATTAGTTAAACCAAGATGAATACTAGGTATAAATAGATTACTCCACTCAAAATATAAAAATAATCGCAAAAATGTCGTAATTGGTTTTCAGATAACGGGTTTTAGGATCTGATCATTACCTCTAAACTAATATTAGGTTTTTCTATTTATCTACCTCTCTTGACTCCACTGCTTTTTCTTGCACTTTCAAATACAGTGGAGTCTTTTTAAGAAAACAACTGATCAAACCATTCAACAGCTCTCTACTATTTCTATCCTTGGTAACCATTCATCATGTCCATTATCTGGAAAACAATTCGTATTTTGTTAGGCAGTTTCTTTTTGTTGGTACTGGTTCTGATTCTAGCCCAGGCAATGTTTCTTCGTCCTCGTATCGACTTACAGTTAATGGTGCCAGAGGAAAGTTTTGAGTTGCCTACCTCAATGACATTTTTTCCTGATTCTACCACGGAATTTGTAGTCACTGAAAAATCTGGACAGGTCAAGCGCTTTACCGAAGGCTCGAAGCAAAGCAGTGCCCTCCTCTTGGACTTGACGGACAAAATTTATTCTAGCGGTTGGGAAGAAGGTCTTCTCTCACTCGCCTTTGATCCAGACTATGCCAACAATAGCTTCGTCTATGTTTTCTATTCGATGGACAATCCTAAGCGTTCTCAGCTATCCCGTTTTACAGTGGGTTCAGACAATATGGTGGACCGTTCTAGCGAACTTGTATTGTTGGAAATCCTAAAACCTTCCAACGGCCACAATGGGGGCATGCTTCAGTTCGGAACAGATGGACTTTTATATGTCTCCGTGGGAGATGGATATCGAGGTTATCTAGCTCAGGATCTTAAAGATTTGAAAGGTAGTCTATTGCGGTTGGATGTAAGTAATGCGAGTGAAACTGTACCCTACAAGATTCCATCAGACAACCCGTATGCCAATAACAGCAAAGGGATTCAACCTGAAATTTTTGCCTGGGGGTTCCGCAATCCATTACGTTTTAGTATTGATGAATTGACCGGAGACATCTTTGTCGGAGATGTCGGTGATAAATACAAAGAGGAGATCAGCCATGTCAAAGTGGGTCGGAACCATGGATGGCCGACGTTAGAAGGAGATGAGTGTTATCCACCTGAGACCGAAAGTTGTGACAAAGAAAATACAGTGCTGCCGATTGCTGCTTTCAGACACATTTTCATTCGTTCTGTGATTGGAGGTTACGTCTACCGTGGAGAGGACATTCCTTGGCTCCAAGGCCAGTATGTGTATGGAGACAGATTTCGAGGGCTCTTCTATTTAGACCCTACTGAATCAGATATTCAGCACTTTCCACAAGTTTTGGCATACAAGCCTCGCATTCAGCATGGTAATGAACTGGGAGAGGTGATGTTCTTATCATCATTGACTGAAGATTCACACGGCGAGTTGTACGCAATCAGTTTGGGTGGCGCTATTTACAAAATTCGACAAATGTCTACACGCAAAGAGTTGGAGGGATTTCTCAGAGCTCTTTGGGACTTCCGTTAACTTTGCTTGAGGATCGAGATAGAAAAGCAGCGCAAACAAATCATCACTACTTTGAAAAACAGCACAAGACCTCCTGATTGCTGAGTTTAGATTCAGTCTAACTAGTAGTGCACTTTGTCTCATCGCAGGTTCTTGAAGTCAGTGCACAATCCCTTATCAGGCAACTACTGAACTGCTAGTTTTAAATAATTTTGTGTACCCCCGTAGTCCAATTAGTCGGGAGCTGGTGGAGTACGATGATCGCACAGACCCCCCTAGCCAACCTTCCCTACTAAATTGCTATCCACTTCCAAAAAATTACAGAAATCTGGGATTCTCTGTGTTCAGATACGCAATCACTACAATATCAGCACCGTAACGATGCTATTGCTTGAACAATTGACGGGACAACAAGAAGAGTCGGAAGTGTTTGAACTATTTGGAAGTGAAGAACCGCAACCGATGGAAAAACCATCCATCAAATCACGGCTCTTGTCAGGATTGGTGGCTTGAATTTCTTCAAACCCATTGTTGGCTAAATCTGCGGTACTTTTAGAACGGTTTCTAAAACTCCAAGTGCGATGAAGATGAATACCATGAAGATAAGCCAAACAAAAAAGTTCTTGCCGTCGTTCATGACATACTCCTTATCTTGGTGATTGGGAGCGTTGGTTTAAACCAACATATAATTCATGTTAGCCCTAAAATATTTGAATTAGCAAAAAAAATAATGATAACTGATAAAACCTGAGAAAACTTGACATCATAAAAATTAAAAATTGCAAAGTTTGCAATTGATTAACGATTTATGGGTCGTGAATTATTCAGTAAGTACTTTAAATCAATTCCTGTGCGGGTATTTCTGACCACTAACTTTGACTGAGTTTCAAACCGGCCTAGGGTCGTATGTAGGTACTTTGAGGCAATTCCTGTGCGGGTAATTACGACCACGAAGTCGATTTTTATCCTGGCAAGATCAATTTGATTTTCTTTCACAACCGATAAACAGAGAACCCAAGATTTGAAAGCGGAGCCTAGCAAAATCCCAAGCAATACGGCCTAGCTTGCGCCTACGCCGATTCAGATTTTTTAGGTTGGGCGGTTCTTCTGCCGCCTTCACGGGTGAGGCGTTTTTCTGCACGCCTCATCTACCGCAACTTTTAGTTAAATTTCAGCTAATGTGCTTGAAAGCTACTTCACCAATGTGAGTAGTCACTTCTTTCACACGATTTTTGTGTTTGCCCATCATCTCATCACGAACTTTTTGCGTTTTTTCAATTGTCTCTTGATTTGGATAAACCGAACTGCTGATCATTGTTGTAGGACCAATCCTAGAGTTCAGAGTTAGTTCACTGTCTGGGTAATTTTCTTTAAAGGTCTCGACATATTCAGCGTGCATAATGTCCAAATCTTCTTTGGTATGTGTTTCAAGAATTGTTGTTCTGCAGATACTCATAGTTACTCCTAGTTAGATTTTAAGGACGCAAATGGTATAGCTCAGAGCAGGAGCTCTTCAGACAAATTCACTTATCAACTCAGAGATAGAGTAAGTCAAGAATTTAGGCGAAAAGCGTATTGCAATCTTGAATCATGAAAGACCAATGAGTCTCTACCGAGCTACAAAATTGGCGGCCGTTGGAGAATTGACTCAGACTTTGACCTTGAATCGTTATCCAAGCCAATGAATGAACAAGTACGGGAAGGAATGAAGTCAAGAGGCTGGTAATTGGCTAGGTAGCACTCTATGAATGTATACGGGGATATTAGCGGCTAGTAGATGGGAAGCCCGAGTCAGTGAGCTTCCTCAAAAAACGTTCAAGAAGTAGTACAGAGAAATAAAATGTCTGAGAAAAAGTCCCCGTACTAATCGTGAAATTCACTGAACATATTTTTCGTGTCAGTGAATGGCAGACCTTGTTCAGTTTGGCTAGTGCTAGCTGATCGCATACTCATTCAGCTGAATGTTAGCGTATCGCTTGGGTCTGCCGGACAGGATAGTGGACCTGCAGTCTACAGTAGTCAAGCGATGACTTTTGCTAATTAGATTAAATTAGTCTATTTAAATTTTTCTCAAGGAAAATTTAAATAATATTGAATCATACAAAGTAAACGAGCAGTCTAGAGGAAAATTAATCTGTTTAAATGAACCTCTAGGAGCTCTGAAGATGACCCGCGTAGCCGCATATTATAGGACCAGTACTGTGACCAATGAAGACGGACACTCCAGACAACGCCAAGAAGACGCTGTAAACGAATACGCGCAGCGGATAGGTTACCAGATCGAGGTGACTCGCTGGGATGTCCATACTGGAGACTCGACGGTTATCGATCGGCCAGGCTTCTCAGAACTATTGGGAGAAGTCCAATCACACGATATTAGTATTATTCTAATCGAGAACGCCTAACGCTTTGCCCGCGATCTGCTGCATCAAGAAGCAGGCGTCCAGGCGCTATCGAAGCTGAATATCCAGATCATTCCCGTTGACGCTCCCGAGACATTCACCGAAGACAATCCTTGTAGAGTACTGATTCGACAGGTACTCGGCGCCGTATCCGAATTCCCCAAAAAAGTCGTAATTGGTTTTGAGTTTGGACCTGTGAGCACTGTTTGGACAGTAAACAGATATTAGGTTTTGTTGCTGGTTGAACTCAACGGACTTCATAATTTTTTCTGGCACATCCAAATACTCTGGAGTCTTTTCAGAGCAAATCAAAAGAGTAGACTCAGGAAGTCAAAAAGCATTACTAAGCTGAAAACTTTTACAGAGCACTCGGTAGGGTATTAGACAACATCGTCACCGGCTCCCCCAGAGATGATGAGTTTGCCTTCTTCTTCAAGCTTCTTAACCACCTTGATGATCTTTTGCTGAGCACCCTCTACATCAGCCACCTTGACCGGACCCATATTCTCCAAGTCGTCATTGAGCATTTCGGCTGCACGAGTCGACATAGAACTCAAAATCAGTTCTTTGACGGAGTCACTAGCTGTCTTTAGGGCCATTGCCAGATCAGCCTTATCAACATCTTTGAGGACAGTTTGCATTTGCTTACTATCGATCAGTGACAAGTCCTCAAAGGTAAACATCAACTCTCGAATTTGTTCTGCCAAATCTGGGTTGGATTCTTCAATCGTGGAGAGAATTCGTGTTTCAGATGCTTTGTCCAGAGCATTCAGGATCTCAGCTACTGGCGCAACTCCACCAACTTTGGTCACCATACTACCTGCTTGCTTCATTTCATCCGTCAAGACTTCATTGAGTTCGTTGACTACCCCAGGCGGAATACTGTCTAAGGCGGCGATACGATAGACGACATCAGCCTGCAAGTTTTCTGGAAGATTCCTTAGTGTAGTAGCCGCCTGGTCTATATCCGTCAGGTAAGAGATGATTAAGGCTATGGTCTGCGGATGCTCGGTACGGATGTAGTTCGAGATCATGATCGGGTCTATGTACTTGAGAGCCTCCAACCCCATATCATCTGTCGCGGCACTCATCGAAGCACCAAGTTCTTTGGCCTTATCGGGACCAAGGGCTTTGCTAAGTGCATTCTTGATGAAGTCAGGAGAAGCCATCAGATCTCCTCCACCATCACTTATTACAGACTGCCGATAGAACTCTTCAAGAACCTGATCCAACTCTTCAGATGAAATATCATTGAAGCGTGTCATGAAGTAGCCAACTTGTTGAATTTCAGCTTCTTCTAAATTCTGCATCACTGCGGCAGCACCTTCTTCACCAAGGGCAAGCAATAGGATTGCCGCTTTTTTTGGGCCTGTCAGCTTACCAACTGCCATTCGTTCGTCTCCGATAAAGGATGAAAATCCCTGCTGAATCAGCAAGATGGAGTGGAAGTAGCCTAAAAAGCTTGGCAAAACCGATGTTAAGTTATCCTTCAACTATGGAAGTATAAACTTAATGCCAGGCAACAGATCTAACAGTATCCTGGCGTTGAGACATGCTTCTTGAATTTGTTGTGCAAAAAATCACCCTTATTTTGGTGAAGAGAACTAGGTGCTTGGGTAAGCAGCACTCCCCCATCCCATCAAAATCATCGGGGGCAGTGCTGGTGCAGACTTAGTAACCTCTCGTTTCTTCTCTACCTCGCCTTTTCTCTTAGACTGCAACCCAATTTCCAAAGCAGCCTCTCAACCCCCCGGGTGAGCAAAAGCACCCCCCTTTTTATATTGGGACTCCGGGCCACGTTTTTATCCAACCTCTTTCTTTTATCTTCAAACCTTGCGATTGAAGTGATTATCGACCGACTAAATCTGGCTGAGTGGGGAATGGTCATCTTCAGTGGGATCCATCACAGTTTGTACTTGAAACTCCTGCCCTTCTAACGCCAGGCGCACTGCTTTGACATCTTCTCCGACGCTGCTCAGATCGCCCCATGCATTGTCCTGATATTTACTTGTGCCAATCACGAGAGCATAACTACTCTGATAGAGCTTGACCTGATTTACATCAGGCATCTTGAGGCTTACAGGTCAAATGGCTCTTTGTTGTGATGCCCATCCTGTCGGAATAATCAGAAGGCTAATGAGCAGGTAGTAAATCAAGTGCTTGAGAAACATCGTACTTCCTCGCTGAAACCATTGAATCATCCAACTAATAGATTGCGAATAACCTGAGGAGAAGTAAACCTTTACTGAGTTTCAGCTTTAATTGCCTACGCATCAGGTTGGAAATGTTTTGACTCTCCAAAAACATCACATCATTAAAAAAGGTTCCATGCGACTATTAATGAACGCTGAATTATCAACAACTTATGCTGACTGGAAAAAAGTATATGATGGTCATAAATGGGCTCGAGATGAGGCCAATATGAAGGAAATTCTAGTTGGCTGGTGTGAGGAAGATCAAAGAATTTATGTGTGTTTTGAGATTGAATCCATGGAGGTGATGGAAAAATTTATGGAGAAACATGCAGAAGTGATTGCTGCATCTGGACATAAGCAGGAGACAACCGTAGTAAAAATCCTTTCTGATTCTTAGCATGTCACCCTCAAGTTCTCTAGCACCAAAGGTGCTAGGGAATAAGGTGCGTTAGATGATGATGCGCAAAAACACCTCACCGACTGAATGTCAATCCATACTTAAGCTCCAGCAGTCAGAGAAAATATCTGTGACAACCGTTCTCTGTTGCCATTTCCTGCCCCTCTGAAGAAGCCACCAATTGGAACAGCATCTGCAGCAAGTGTATGGCAAGTGTCCGTTTGTTTGTCTGGTTGTATGTCCGGCAGACAGACAGTTAACAGACAACTCAACAGACAGGATGTCTTATGGAAGCGATCATCTCGGTGCAGGATGCAATGGCAGAGTTGAAGGTCAATCGGGCTAGCTTTTATACCCGTTGCAAGAAGTCTGGAGTTAAGCCAGTACGGCAAGGCAGGCGTTCTTTCATTACTCAGGAAGAATTAGAATGTCTAGCATTTGTATGTATGGAATCTGTCCGGCAAACGTCTGGTTCAGACAGACAGCAGACAGATAGCAGACAGATAGCAGACACTTTAGACAAGTCATCCAGTGGTGATGTAAGGCTGATTGAAGCTCTTAACTCGGAAATTATCCACCTGAAGACAATGCTTTCTGAAGAGAGAGATGATCACCGCAAGGAGAAGGCGGAGGTTGTCAAGGAGAGAGAAAACTATCAGAAGATGCTGATGTTCCTGCAGCAAGATAATCAGCATCTTCGTCAGCAGTTATTAGAAGCTCCTAAGCACTCCAAGTTTGATGTGGATTCAGCAGCCGATGTTGAGGATTCGGTAGATATCAGTACTCCAGCTTCTGCCGCTTCTGCCTCGCAGCCGATGGAGTACACCCCAAGAAGTACTGGTAGCTGGGGGCTCGGAATTGGCCTTGGTGCCGTTGCAGCAGCAATCATCTTCTATGTGCTGGTCGGTGATCAGGGAGCCAAGTTCTTCCCTAAGATTCAGCAGAAGCTAGTGGGTGCATTGCACTTGAGTGATACGAAGTCCATTGTGCCTTACCAGTTTGATGCGGATGGTGGGTTGCGTTAGTTCTGCAGAATGTGAGAAGGTGAGCTTCAAAATCTGAGTCACAACCTCAATCAAACATGGAAAGGCTGGATGATGAAAACAAAAAGATTACGCAACCCCAGTCCCACTGTCACCCGAATTGGTGCAGCAGAACCGATTGTCGATGAATCCGAAACTGAAGAGCAACAGGAATCCCAAAAGATCAAAGATCAGGCAGCAGGGCTGCAGAAAATAGCCAACTTGCTTAACGGCAAGAAGCCGTAGCCCTACTACTTAAAGTTGAACAATGAGCTACAACGAAACCATTGAACGACAGTACCTCCACAGCATTCCCCAACAAGGCAAGGTTGAATGGATTGGAATTCGGTCTGAACGCAGGGCTGAAGTCCACTCCGTCAGTGAAGCCTACGCTAATCCAGACACTGGGCTGGAAGGTGATCATTTTAAGAAGTCCTCCACTGGCAAACGACAAGTCACGCTAATTCAGCAGGAACATCTAGACGTGGTGGCTCGGATACTGGGCAAGACTGACATTGTTCCAGAGTTGCTACGGCGAAACATCGTGGTTTCTGGCATCAATCTGCTGGCCCTGAAGCACCATCAATTCCAAATCGGAGAAGTACTGCTGGAAACAACAGGCATCTGTGCGCCTTGCAGCCGGATGGAAGAGAATTTAGGTGCTGGAGGCTACAACAGCATGCGAGGGCATGGTGGCATCACAGCTAAGATTGTCCAAGGGGGACAGATCAAGCTTGGTGATGTTGTACGGTTGGCTTTGATGTCGTAGATGCCAAACAAAAAAAATGATCTTTCAGAGGAGTCAACATGAGTACAGCCAAGTCATTTGACAGCGACGAACTCTATGATAACTGTAGTTCTGATCCAAAAGAAGTGACGTGCTTTTGTGGCAAGACTGCATTCACCATTTTTAACGGTAGAGTTCGGCAAGTTCGTGAATGTGCCTGTATTGATTGTTATCAGCATTTGACATGGGCCCACAACTTGGGGGGGCCGGAATTTCCACCAATTTTACCGATCAGTTATTGGGACAACGATGTCCGAATGGATCGGGGTGAAGATAATTTGATGGTAGTCATGCTGAGAGAAAGTGGCAGATCCAGAAGACTAGTTGCGAAGTGCTGCCACTCGACTTTGATGGTTGATCACATTAATTACAAACAACTGAAGTTTCTGTTATTTGAAAACGCCTGCAAAATCCCGTGGGATAATAAAACAGATCCTCCTTCCGTGACTCGACCACCGTCAGACAGGATCTTTATGAGGGATTGGGATGACTCAAGGGGCGAATTGCCAGAGTTCAAAGGGGATCCATCAAGAATTGAACAAGGATGCTGTCCTCCTTTTACCAATAAAACGAATCGGCAAAGTATTGATAACCCATTGGGAGAGACTTGCCAGAGCATTTTCCAGAGATTGCCTTGGTATATTCTGGAGGTTGGTGAAAGATTGATCCCTAAAAACAAAGAGGACTGGCCTGATTTAAAACCAATTGAACCAAGATAGAGAAGAGGCCTAATTATCATCTAAACATCAATCATCTGGAGGCATTATGCCGATCACCATTGATGAGGTTGTAGAGAAAGGTAAGCAGCGCAAACAACTACTGACACTGGCAGAAAAGCAGGAAATTGCTGATCAAGCTCGAGGAATAGGCCAGCAGGGGCAGTGGGAAGAATTGGTTCAGGAACTCCACGCAGATCCTGAACTGCAGGAAGTGTTTGAGGATGGTTACTTGATAGCCGGACAGTCAGAAGCAGCAAGCGTTGACATTATCAAAGAGTTAATTCGTGAGACAGCGGAGGCAGCAACACTAGAAGGTAAGGGATTAAATTAACCTTGAGGAGTGTTGCAATCCCTCACACATGGGGCTCATGGTGCCCGTGGGCCAAGGCAGGATCAACGTTGTGGGTGTCTTTGCGCTTTTTGTAATTAGGTAGTTCATTTCTTTTTCTACCCAACACTCTAGAGTAAGCAAACATCGTGATGATCGATGCACCAGTCATAGCTGTGACGGATAGAAATAAAAGAGCTAATAAGTCAAAACCGTTCATTGTTCACCGAGTATTTGCAGTTAAAATTGCAGGGTTGAAACCCTGAAACCAAAGGGAACTTTAATGGTACCAGAACAAAAGGAAGATTTGTTGCTTGTCTTAAATTAGAATTCTTTTAACTGAAAAGCTGGAACTGACAAGAGGTCAGGGAGGCTGAATCGGAAGAGGAAGCACCGGACAACACAAACCAAAACTTTGGTCGGTAGAAGTTTGTGGGATCCGGTAATCCATTGTCTTGCTGACAGTGGAAAGCATGAAGGATTGGTGCCAATATCTCAAGATATAGATGAAATCTTCGTTGATTTTCATTATTTTCTATCCTCGGTGCCCAGAATTTATGCGGCTTCCTCCTCAATCATCAAGAGGAGGGCAGGATGCCACACTACCAACAAACCCCACGCAAACAATCAAAAGTCCAGATCTGGGTAAAACGCTCCGTTCATCTGAAGTCGTACCTGCAAGATCTGCCACGCAGATTGCGCATCGATGTAGAAGCGCTGGTCAAGATATTCCTCACCCGCCGGTCACTACTACTCAAACTTGCCGACAATTACCTGATCAAGCTTTGGGAATGCTCCAGAGCAACAGCACAGCGCAGGTTGGAGAGACTAGAAGAGTTGGGCCTGTTGAAGCGAATGACCCAGCCTCCACAGAAGCAGTCGGATGGAACTTGGAAACAAGATCGGAAGCTCGTGCTGCTGCTGCCTAAAAAGCCAAAGTCTTTTTTAGTGTCTCATTTTGGTTCACTAGCTAACTCACAGCAGAATGCTGAGAGATCTAGTTCAACTGTTCCAGCTAAGATATTACCGTTAATGGAATTTGTGGACTATCTGGCGTTACAATCCAAGGTCAGCAAAGGTGCATTTGCTTTCTGGATGAGACGTTGGGGAGCAAAACCAAAATCAATGGGGTATCTGCTGAATGCGATTCACAGCAGAATAGAGCGCAGACCAGATGTGCTAGAGAGTGTCCTTTGGGATGCGGAAGGCCAGAAGCTGTCAGGACTAGCTCTGGTAGGATTTGTGGTCAGTGAGATCAAGGCAAGGACGGTTTGAATGGGGAACTGAATCCAGTGGAAGTATCGTGTCAATTGCAGGATTGATTATCCACTCGTGACAGATATTAAAAAAACTGCTGGCACTGTTGTTATTGCCATACTTGCACAAGGCAGGTAGTGCTCAGAGGTGGCTTGACCCCCAACTGGATTTAGATTCGACAGATCCTGTTACTGGACGGCTGGCACTTCCAGCAATGTTTCCAAAATGGCTAAGGAAACGAAGATCACGCCAATGTAGAGTGTCCAGAGTCCAATGTTTCGGTTGGTATTGTCCGCTTGTAAGTAATCCATAGTGCCTCTTTGGGATTGGTTGATGGGTGCAATGTCATTGTGCTTCTAGGTATATCAGCCAATCGGATAGACTCGGAGGACAGCGGGAGGGGGAAAGTGTATTACTGGAAAGTATTGGAAGCAGTTGATGGACTACACCATCACAGAAATCAAATCACGGATTATAGCATAAGGAGAGAAAATGACGAAGGCAGAACAATTTGACAAAGCATGGCGACTTGCTTTTAAAAATGATGATTTTTCTATAGTAGATGAGATTTATCATCCCGATTACTCGGCTCCAGATCCTAATACAGGAATCGTGGTCAATTTAGAAGATGACAAAGTCATTGTATCTGCAGTCAGGGAAACCTACATGATAGGCTTGTTCAGACCAATCTTTGAAAGTGACGAGTTTGTCTGTCTCCATAGATTCTTTGGATCAAGAAAAGAGGATGTCTACATGTCCACTATCAGTGCGATCACCT
>JACLAC010001618.1_pt1 | contig 13623 bp, 5 predicted proteins | sample 8027881 | NCBI WGS metagenome assembly JACLAC01 (sample SAMN15725517, study PRJNA655200) | protist metagenome | isolation source: fluorescence activated cell sorting (FACS) single amplified genomes of... | place: Spain: Blaines Bay Microbial Observatory, Mediterranean Sea | collected 2016-01-19 | reverse complement strand
TTGAACCGATGTGCGACGAATAGAGTCATTCCTGATGATGTCCTCATGCAATTCCTTATATTGATGTATATATATATATATATACGTATATATATATATCGATATATATATATATACATATTATGTACACTTACAACCTTTTTCGTTTTTCGTACGTCGTAATGCATTTTTCATTTTTCTAAATTTGAGTGATTGTAATATGTTAATGTATGAAAAGAGTACGACTTCGTATATGTACTTTTCGTATGATATTATTTAATCCCAGGTGGGGGTGTTATCATTTTAAAAAAAATGGTACTTCGTATAATGTCATAAATTAATATACGTCTTTCGTACATCACATTTTTATATATATATATATTTTTAAGAACTCTCTTTGTATCATACTTTTTGTGGTACAAACAGAGTATAACAGGAATATCATTTTGTTTTATATAATTCAATTATAAAATAAATGACCAAAAAATCTCCACACATCATATATTAATTTATATTTATAAAATTTCTTTTTAATGATTGGATTTATCACTTAAAATGCTACTCGAGCTGTTTGTTCGTTGTGGAATTCCACTTTTCGTTGATGGTGCTCTTAATTTACTACTTCTTCCATTGCTATTTCTACCGCTGTTGCTTCCATTACTATTTCTCGATGAAACCATTTTCCTTGTTTTTTTAGTATTGTTTTTTGCATTTCTCTTCTTCTTTGAATTATTTGATAAAAGCTCTTGATAACTTGGTGATGGTATATCATTTTCATCCGTTTTTTTTACTTTCTTCTTACTTTTATTGTCAGATTCTTCATCATTTGCTTCTTCTTTACCCGCTTCTACTGTAACTGCTTCTTTAATCTCACTTTCTTTTATATTTGAATCCTCAACTTTTACAGTTACATCATCTACTTTAGTTTCATCGTTATTATCATCCTTTTCAACGACAGGAGGAACAGCTACTTCTTCATCGACATTCGAAGGAACAATGTTGTCACTTTCACTGTTGTTTCCAGTGCTTGTATCTACGACTTCATTAAGAATCACTTGCTTTTCTGCAGTATTAACAACACTTGGACTACTTGGTATAGAGGTATCTCCACTACCAGTTAAGATTACGGTTCCAGTAATACGTTTAAGATTTGCTAATACAATATTCCTTGGATCCATTTTTTTAAATGGAGTAGGTAGTGCATATTCTTTTTTAATTGGTGTAGTACCAGTTGGTACAACATCAGATAATGAAGATGAAAAATCATTAATACATTCCATGATCGTATCAATATGCTTCGTTATAAACTCAGTACGTTGTTCTTGCTGTGTCTCTTCCATTACTTTTAATCCATTATACGTTTCATCGTAAGCCTTTTTAAAAGTTTTCGTGGTATTATTGGTGTCTTTTTTCATGGTTTTCATAACATTATTAAATGTATCTTTCTCCGTTTTAATAATTTCCACAAAGTTAACAATTTTCTCTCTAAATGATATCTTCGTTGATTCCATTTCCTCATTAAATTTTTCATTTAGACCATCCATATTGCTTTTAAACTCATCTTTAAAATTAACAAATGTTGTTGAGTTGTATTCATTCATATCAGTACTTAATTTTGTAATATCTTCCGTCAATTGATTGTTAAAGTTGTCATTACCAGCTTCCTTTGCTTTCATAATGCTATCCTTTTGTTGCGTTATAAATTCATTTAATTCATTTTTCGATGTCGTAACAAAATTATCTGCATCATCTTTGATTTCTTTAATAAATTTAAACGTCGTCGTATTGTAATCATTTGCAATTTCTGAAGTTTTCGTATTACATACTTTACTTTCATTAATAACATTTGTAAATCGCTCTGTTTGGTTAGTTTGAAATGTTTCAATCATACTTTGTATGTTTTTCATTAAAACATTACGTTCACTTGCTGATAATTCCATATGCTTTTTCATTAGCTCATTATGTTTATCATTTTGTTCTTGAATATGCTCATTTACCGTATTTTTAAATGTATCATTGCTTTCCATCATATTTGCAGTGACGTTGTTTACCTTGTCTTCATATTTATTCAACGTTTTAGATAAGAATAATTGTTGATAATTTTCCAAATTATCCGTAATTGTCGTTAATGATGGTGTAAATTTGTTATTAAAATATTCTTCTTGGTTATTCAATGTTGATTGAACTAATTTATTTTGCGATTCAATAAAATTGTTTTGTTCAACTACATGATTTTCAATAGTTTCATTCAACGAATTAATTTTATCATTCATATTTTTAATAAAATTATCCTGTTCCTCCGTAAATGTTTTATTACATGCTTTACTTTCTTTGTTGATATCTTTGCAAAATGATGAAAATTGATTTGATAAACTTTTGATATCATTTAATACATTTGCAGTATACGTTTCTGTTTCATTTTGAAATGCTGTTAAATTATTTTTAACAATATTATTTTGTTCCATAAATTTATTATTTGCATTTGTCAATGTATTTGATAAATTTTGCACCTCCTTCTTCGTTGAAAGGATAAAATCATTTGTTACATTTTTATTTGTATTAATCGTAGTTGTAGTACGCTCTACTTTTGAATGTAAATGTGATACATCAGATATTGCATCTTTACCAGTTTCCAATGTGGAATCAGCCTTATCATAAAGTGCTTCGTATCCAGATTCACGATCATCTAATATCATCGTCGTATCTTTCAATTCATCTTTCGTGTTAACTAATTCTGTTTTCGTTTTTTGCAATAATTCTTCAGTAATATTGAATTTTTTTTGCATTGCATGTAAATCTGCAACGCGTCTTTCCATTGCTTCCTCCAATTCAGTAACTTGTGTTGTTTTAGTTGAAAGCTCTTGTACCATATTATCATATCGATCTTTTGGCAAATATACACCATTCTTTTCCCTTGCTGCCATTAATTCTTGTTTGATTCTATCAATTTCCACACAATATTCTTTAATCAAAGTTCGTTTCGTCATACGTTGATTGACTTGAGGTTTATTTTGAATATTCTTCGCCCTACTAGCATAACTTAAAGTTGATAAGGTTTCATCGTTTGCCTCTGAACTTGGTGAAATAGTTGCAATGATAGTAGTTTTTGCGCGTCCTCCTAATGATTCTTGTAACAAACGTGTTAATTTACTATCACGGTATGGAATATGTCCACGTTTTTCAACTAATGCAGATATGACTCTACCTAAAGTTAATAAACTTTGATTAATATTTCCAGCCTCGCGTTTGCGATCACCCGTAGCACCACTTCTTCCAACACATTCTGATCCAGCTAAATCAACTAAATTTAGTTTTCCGACTTTCAATACATCTTCACCAGCACCATTTGATTCTTTCGTATGTATCGTCATCGTAAATACGCAATGAGATCGTGAACTTTGTTTATTCATCTTCGTTTCACTAACTTTTCGCTTATTTAATGCATAATGTAACTGTTCATAAATATCTTTCGGTTCATTAACAAGTACATTTTCCAAATTTTGCACGACAACACCTTTTTGTTTATCTACACATAATCGTAATTGTTGTTGTGCTGAAACATCAGGATCTGGAATCATCGAATTGCCAGATGAATTAGATGATGAACTTTTTACAAGTAAATCTTCTAGTTGTTCATTATATAATTCTAAAAATGAAACTTTAACTGAATATTCTGTTTCTTCTCGTGATTTTAACGTTTCAAAAATATGCTCCACTATGTCCGACGCGGAGGAAAATCCACGTGGCCCGGATTAAAAGAAGATTAAGAGATACACATAGAAGAGAGGATCGGATCCTCTCTAGATACACAACACAATTCAATCTTTAACTCAAACAAATATATATAAATGTAGGAAGATAATATATGGATAGGTACATGTGGAAAAGAAAAGTAATAAAAATAATACTACAAACTATTTATTCAAAAGCAATCAAATAAACGAACCAAGAAAATTCATTAACCCCCCCCCCAAAAAAATATACAACCATGAAATATATATTATTATTATTACTAGTAGTAATATTATTTATAACATGCCATTCACAAAAATCAAATAACAACAAAGAAATAACATATGGTTTTGCAATTGATAGTAAATCTGGAATTCCAATTGGTGTACCATTGGATACATATATAAGCGATCCAGATGGAGATAAAATGACGTTTCAGTTGGAAAATTGTGTGCCACCACACGATGGAATATTTTCACTAAATAATGAGACTGGGCTAATATCATTATCAAAAGAAGTTCCAAAAGATACAAAGATTATGAAATATAATTTAACTATTTCCGCTTCAGATGGCAAAGATGGTGGAAAAACAAATGTATCTACTATTATTAGTATTTTTTCTGGTACATGTGAAACATGTTCAATGATTGTACAAGAAATTCATCGTGCGTTTGATGAACAATTTGATGATGCACGCGGCAATGATTTATCTTTGAAACATGTATACCAACATACCAATGTAACTCAAATTATTTACGACATATGCGAGGAAAAAACATCATTATTAAATAGTAAAAAATATTATGATGATTGTAAAAAAATTATGAGACATTGGAAATATGTACATGGTACATTTTCCGGTAAAGATTTAAAACCAAATTTTGGTGAAGTTTCGAAAAAGAAAACATATCTACGACAATTGAATTTGTGCAATGCTACTTTTGGACTTTGTAACCATGTCGTAGATTACACTGCACATAAGCATATACGCAAAAGTTCATGTAAAAAATGTTTAGCAGTTGCACAAGATTTGTTTGATGAAAACAAGCGTTGGCAATATAAAAATTCTGTTGAATTGTCTATCAAAGCTGGCAAAAATCCGTCTGCTATGACATTAAATGAAATACGCTCGGAATTAAAATCACTGGGCAAGCAATTGAATGGATTAAGACCTGATTTAGTGAAACGATTAATTGAATCTCGAATTGATAATTTTGATAACAATAAGAAAGGGAAAAAGACGAAAGGGAAAAAGAAAAAAACATTAATGGATCGTGGAAAACTAGCAACCTTGTTGGAAAATTATTGTATTACTATCCCAATGCGACATCCACCAACGATGGGATCAATCTTGGATAATAAATGCGATGAGTTGATTGAAGAACATGAAACGGAAATATTAGATTTATTATTGCAACCTAGTAATAGCAATGATGACGAAAAAACTGCTGGTCGTAAATTTGCTAATATGTTATGCGGTACAGATATATCAGATGATTGTTCCAAAAAGAAATTAAAAAATCCAACAAATTGGTGGCGAAGTCCATGGTATTCAAAAGATAATAGTTACTTTGATGAATTGTAAAAAGAGAGAGAGAGAGAGAGAGAGAGAGAGAGAGAGAGAGAGAGAGAGAAAGAAAGAAAGAAAGAGGTATTTGGATGATATTGATGTGTGTTACGTGAAATTTTTAAACCATCCGACAAACATAGTATATGCAGTTTTTTATGTTTTTTGTTGGAAAGGATCACACAGCAGAATATTCGTCTCTTTGTTTTGTAGAACATGATGTAAAATGAGATAAAAAAGAAAAAAATATATGATGTACAGTAAAATATAAAATATAAAATGTGTGTGTATGGTGCGCATGTGTGTGTGAGGTGTATTTAAAAATATATTTTTTATACGAAGTTCGTGTATATATTTTTTACGTATTTTTTTTAAAAAAAATAAAAATAATTTTATTAAAAGTAAAAATAATAAAAAAAAATAAAAAAAATAAATTTTTATTCAGACTAATGTGCATTTTATAATACTGAGAGAGAGACAGAGGAAAAACAACTTCTATATATGTGTTAATTATTTTCTTTCACCTTTTGGTGCCAATACTAAACTATTCATTCTTAAATAATCAATTCCAGATCCTAATGTTGTAAAACCTACTATCCATATTAACGTATCAATATAAAACAATGATGGGGTGCCATACCCGGCATTTGTTATAGCAAACGTTAACAATGCAATTTGTCCAACAGTATTCATTTTACTCAACATACTTGGTTCTACTTTAATTACACCTTCATGTGTCGTATCAAAAAATTTCACGCCATCTGGTTTTGTTTTGTAACGATACCAAAAACCACCAAGAACAAGACCAAAATCTCTAAATAAAATCAACCCAACTAAATATGTTGGTAATAAACCACAATATGCCTCTGTCGCAGCTAATGAAGTTATTAATATTTTATCAGCAACTGGATCAATTAAGGAACCAAAAACTGTTTGTTGATTTAAATGTCTTGCTAAAAATCCATCCAACCAATCGGAAAATCCAGCTATGCCTAGTCCTATAAATGCATAATTATACTGTCCATTATATATAAAAGCACATAATAATGGTGTACACGAAATTCTAGACAGTGTTAATATATTTGGTATGGTCCATATTGTTTGTTTAATATTATTATTATTGTCTTTCTTCTTATCGTTTATCGTGTCATTATTATGATCATGACTATATTTCCTTACATGTTGATATCGTTTATTGATTAGAATATTGTTTCTATAATTAAACCTCGTATGATATGTTATTTTATCTTCTTCGTTTTGTAAGTTGGAGATAAATGTATTTGATGAAATGCTATTAAATATATTATTATTATTATTGTGAATGTTTCTATTCTCATTACATAAATATGAAATATTAGATGTTATCATTTTAATTTCTTGTAATTTTCTTTCATTTCTACCATTTAATATAATGGATCGTCCATTGGATGCAAATGTTTTTGCAATTGCTTTACCAATATGACCAGTAGCACCAGTTATTAATATCGTCATGTTTATGAACAGTAAGACCTGTAAGAATTGATGATATAATTAGAATGCGTGTTACATTGGATGCATGCATACAACATTATCTTCTTCTTCTTTTGTATTTGTTGATTTATAATTTTTTTTTTTTGTTTTTTAGAAGAGCAACACAGTGGTGCACATACACAAGATGATGATGTGTGCATGTTAATGTGGTTTAATATTTACGATATAAATACAGTATTATATATACTCTTTAAACACTCAATTGGACTCAACAGCAAAATATTAACACTTTTACCACCCACACACACATATAACCATTACAAAATTAATCCTTCTTCTTCTCCTTCTTTTTATTTCTTCCATTACGAACAGATTCTAATTCCTCTGTTGTTAACATTTGATGAAATATTTCTGGTATAATTGCACCAAGTAAAATAACAGAAAACCAAGCTAATCTTGGTGTTACTCCTCTATTTTTTTGATAACGATATGCAGCTGAATAAATTGGTGTGGCAATCATAACACTTAATCCACGTAAAATCGCAATAGCTGCTGCAAATTCACCTTTACCAAAGCCAGCTTCCACGGCATGTTCTGTAGCATAACTTCTCATAGCAGCACAATGATTTGCATTGAAACCTGGTAACATTAATAAGAATCCAATCCATACGCTATATGGTATATCTTTTCGAGATATAATATAGAAACCTAATACATTTAACCATGTTGTAAAGGTAGTGAAATTACTTCGACCGATTAATTGTTGAACTTTCCCACCGACTAACCCGCCTGAAATTGCACATGCCGACCAAAAGCTCATAAAGTAACCTCTTAATGGCAATGAAAAGTTTAAATCATCTTGGACCCACATATCACGGATTGCAGATGTATGTTTACCCTCCGCAGCATGTGCAAATGGAATAAATAATGATGTTAATGTAAGTGTTTTATTACATGTTAATAATTTAATAAATCGAAATGGATTGCAATCAGATAATGTAATAGGCTTTACACGTCTTTTTGCAATTGGATGTGTCTCTTCAATATAATAATAATTATGAATCCAATGCGATAATGCTAACAAAGCTTGTGCCAAAATGGAATATTTTGCTTGACCAGTCCATTCATATATTTTTGATCCAATAAATTGTCCAGACAAAACACCTATACCAATATAGGCAAATAATTTTGAATAAGCAACACCTAATTCTTCTCCTTCGCATATATCGGATAAAGCAGCACCTGTATGCGCCATGCCTGCGCGCGTGTGTGTGTGTATGTGCATGTGCACGTAAAGCAATTAATGTATAATGCGTTAGATATGGTAAAAATTGTTAAGGAACATGGTAGAATGTAGACGTACCACCATAAATTGCAGCAAAGGACCAGGCAATCATATTTTTTGTCCATATCACATTAATATCTTTTGGAAAGAAAAAAGCTGCGAACGATGCAAACGTCATTAGCGACGGAGTTACAAAGAAAGTCCATTTACGGCCATACTTATCAGTTATAGAACCAGTTGCTTGTGTTAAAAGAAACTCAACAATGCCACCATATGACATGGCAGAAGACGATAATGCAACTACCCCTGCAGCTAATCCAGTTTTACCATATTTTGCCAACCAATATTCTGAAAACAACCCGGCATTTCCTGTACCAGCTCCAAGTAGAGTTGCAGCTTGCAATGCCATTTGACGCAATACTGCATCTGTAATTCTTCTTCTTCTTTCCACTTTTTCCATTTCTTTCGTTTTCTTACTATCTATGATTGATGCCATGATAATTTTCAAATCTATCTATATATATATATATATCTATATATATCTATATATCTGTATATCTTAATGTACTGTCTATTCAATGAGTGTATTATGTATTTATTCAAGTTAAAAGTTGTTTATCGCACAACAACAACAACAAGGACTCAAAAGTTGCAGTTTTTTTTGTTAATTCTCTGCTCTCTGCTGCTGTGTCGTCTATAAAAATACTTAGGTTTGTACTTAAAAATTTTCCTACCTATAGGGGTGCAAAAAGGTGGGTCACAGTATTCACCTGCTATAGTGGTATATACACTACATAGCATTATAATGGTATTACTATATTATATTTATTTACTAGCTACATACCATTGGCTACTGTCATTAATTTTATCAGTCCATTTTCGCAATTTGATGCTTATAACATAAATTATCACATATTGATATATGGTTTTTGGCTACAACACAAAAGTTGCGAAAATCTCCTGCATTCCAATTCTTGGTTCTTGCCGTGAATCACTTCGTACTTATGGCTATACTAAATACCTGTAATATATCTATCAAACATTTACAATGGTATGTCTATCTTGTATGCTATATCTATTGTATATATAGCAGGTGAATACTGTGACCCACCTTTTTGCACCCCTATAGGATAATCCGGGACCGGATGCAATGTTTTTAAGTGACAGCGGAACAGCGGAAGAACGTTATAAAATTAGAAAACTCTATATAATAGAACTACAACTATATTATACTTACTCTATGCTCATATATTATATACTACATATATATATATCTAGAGATATATATACATAAAATATAGATAGACATATTTCATATCTATATATCTTTTTCATATATATCATAACATTATCAAAAAAGATATATACAAATTAAACAATTTTAGTTTTATCCACTTGTTTTTTCTGGTTGTTACAATCATACATACATACATCTATATATATTATATTACACTGTAATAATTTTAAATTAGATTTTAGTAATTTATAAATATATATAATAATAATACATCATGTCAAGGAATCAACAACGCTCGAAAAAAAAACAAAATTTTGACAATGTCAATGTAGTTGTACGTTGTCGTCCACAAAATAAGCGTGAGAAACGTGGAAAAGAAAGTGTTATCGTTCAATGCAATACGCAAAGCTCATCGATATCAGTCAATACAATGGAACGTAAATCAAAATTAACAAAACAATTTACTTTTGATAAAGTATTTAATCAATATGCAACACAAGAGGAGGTTTATACATCCGTTGTTGCTCCAGTAGTCCATGAAGTGCTTGAAGGATTCAATTGTACCGTATTTGCATATGGACAAACTGGTACTGGTAAAACACATACAATGGAAGGTGAAATTGACCATGCAGAGTTAAAAGGTATCATTCCGCGCGCAGTGGAGCATATTTTTGAAACGTTAAAATCACGAGAAGAAACAGAATATTCAGTTAAAGTTTCATTTTTAGAATTATATAATGAACAACTAGAAGATTTACTTGTAAAAAGTTCATCATCTAATTCATCTGGCAATTCGATGATTCCAGATCCTGATGTTTCAGCACAACAACAATTACGATTATGTGTAGATAAACAAAAAGGTGTTGTCGTGCAAAATTTGGAAAATGTACTTGTTAATGAACCGAAAGATATTTATGAACAGTTACATTATGCATTAAATAAGCGAAAAGTTAGTGAAACGAAGATGAATAAACAAAGTTCACGATCTCATTGCGTATTTACGATGACGATACATACGAAAGAATCAAATGGTGCTGGTGAAGATGTATTGAAAGTCGGAAAACTAAATTTAGTTGATTTAGCTGGATCAGAATGTGTTGGAAGAAGTGGTGCTACGGGTGATCGCAAACGCGAGGCTGGAAATATTAATCAAAGTTTATTAACTTTAGGTAGAGTCATATCTGCATTAGTTGAAAAACGTGGACATATTCCATACCGTGATAGTAAATTAACACGTTTGTTACAAGAATCATTAGGAGGACGCGCAAAAACTACTATCATTGCAACTATTTCACCAAGTTCAGAGGCAAACGATGAAACCTTATCAACTTTAAGTTATGCTAGTAGGGCGAAGAATATTCAAAATAAACCTCAAGTCAATCAACGTATGACGAAACGAACTTTGATTAAAGAATATTGTGTGGAAATTGATAGAATCAAACAAGAATTAATGGCAGCAAGGGAAAAGAATGGTGTATATTTGCCAAAAGATCGATATGATAATATGGTACAAGAGCTTTCAACTAAAACAACACAAGTTACTGAATTGGAGGAAGCAATGGAAAGACGCGTTGCAGATTTACATGCAATGCAAAAAAAATTCAATATTACTGAAGAATTATTGCAAAAAACGAAAACAGAATTAGTTAACACGAAAGATGAATTGAAAGATACGACGATGATATTAGATGATCGTGAATCTGGATACGAAGCACTTTATGATAAGGCTGATTCCACATTGGAAACTGGTAAAGATGCAATATCTGATGTATCACATTTACATTCAAAAGTAGAGCGTACTACAACTACGATTAATACAAATAAAAATGTAACAAATGATTTTATCCTTTCAACGAAGAAGGAGGTGCAAAATTTATCAAATACATTGACAAATGCAAATAATAAATTTATGGAACAAAATAATATTGTTAAAAATAATTTAACAGCATTTCAAAATGAAACAGAAACGTATACTGCAAATGTATTAAATGATATCAAAAGTTTATCAAATCAATTTTCATCATTTTGCAAAGATATCAACAAAGAAAGTAAAGCATGTAATAAAACATTTACGGAGGAACAGGATAATTTTATTAAAAATATGAATGATAAAATTAATTCGTTGAATGAAACTATTGAAAATCATGTAGTTGAACAAAACAATTTTATTGAATCGCAAAATAAATTAGTTCAATCAACATTGAATAACCAAGAAGAATATTTTAATAACAAATTTACACCATCATTAACGACAATTACGGATAATTTGGAAAATTATCAACAATTATTCTTATCTAAAACGTTGAATAAATATGAAGACAAGGTAAACAACGTCACTGCAAATATGATGGAAAGCAATGATACATTTAAAAATACGGTAAATGAGCATATTCAAGAACAAAATGATAAACATAATGAGCTAATGAAAAAGCATATGGAATTATCAGCAAGTGAACGTAATGTTTTAATGAAAAACATACAAAGTATGATTGAAACATTTCAAACTAACCAAACAGAGCGATTTACAAATGTTATTAATGAAAGTAAAGTATGTAATACGAAAACTTCAGAAATTGCAAATGATTACAATACGACGACGTTTAAATTTATTAAAGAAATCAAAGATGATGCAGATAATTTTGTTACGACATCGAAAAATGAATTAAATGAATTTATAACGCAACAAAAGGATAGCATTATGAAAGCAAAGGAAGCTGGTAATGACAACTTTAACAATCAATTGACGGAAGATATTACAAAATTAAGTACTGATATGAATGAATACAACTCAACAACATTTGTTAATTTTAAAGATGAGTTTAAAAGCAATATGGATGGTCTAAATGAAAAATTTAATGAGGAAATGGAATCAACGAAGATATCATTTAGAGAGAAAATTGTTAACTTTGTGGAAATTATTAAAACGGAGAAAGATACATTTAATAATGTTATGAAAACCATGAAAAAAGACACCAATAATACCACGAAAACTTTTAAAAAGGCTTACGATGAAACGTATAATGGATTAAAAGTAATGGAAGAGACACAGCAAGAACAACGTACTGAGTTTATAACGAAGCATATTGATACGATCATGGAATGTATTAATGATTTTTCATCTTCATTATCTGATGTTGTACCAACTGGTACTACACCAATTAAAAAAGAATATGCACTACCTACTCCATTTAAAAAAATGGATCCAAGGAATATTGTATTAGCAAATCTTAAACGTATTACTGGAACCGTAATCTTAACTGGTAGTGGAGATACCTCTATACCAAGTAGTCCAAGTGTTGTTAATACTGCAGAAAAGCAAGTGATTCTTAATGAAGTCGTAGATACAAGCACTGGAAACAACAGTGAAAGTGACAACATTGTTCCTTCGAATGTCGATGAAGAAGTAGCTGTTCCTCCTGTCGTTGAAAAGGATGATAATAACGATGAAACTAAAGTAGATGATGTAACTGTAAAAGTTGAGGATTCAAATATAAAAGAAAGTGAGATTAAAGAAGCAGTTACAGTAGAAGCGGGTAAAGAAGAAGCAAATGATGAAGAATCTGACAATAAAAGTAAGAAGAAAGTAAAAAAAACGGATGAAAATGATATACCATCACCAAGTTATCAAGAGCTTTTATCAAATAATTCAAAGAAGAAGAGAAATGCAAAAAACAATACTAAAAAAACAAGGAAAATGGTTTCATCGAGAAATAGTAATGGAAGCAACAGCGGTAGAAATAGCAATGGAAGAAGTAGTAAATTAAGAGCACCATCAACGAAAAGTGGAATTCCACAACGAACAAACAGCTCGAGTAGCATTTTAAGTGATAAATCCAATCATTAAAAAGAAATTTTATAAATATAAATTAATATATGATGTGTGGAGATTTTTTGGTCATTTATTTTATAATTGAATTATATAAAACAAAATGATATTCCTGTTATACTCTGTTTGTACCACAAAAAGTATGATACAAAGAGAGTTCTTAAAAATATATATATATATAAAAATGTGATGTACGAAAGACGTATATTAATTTATGACATTATACGAAGTACCATTTTTTTTAAAATGATAACACCCCCACCTGGGATTAAATAATATCATACGAAAAGTACATATACGAAGTCGTACTCTTTTCATACATTAACATATTACAATCACTCAAATTTAGAAAAATGAAAAATGCATTACGACGTACGAAAAACGAAAAAGGTTGTAAGTGTACATAATATGTATATATATATATATCGATATATATATATACGTATATATATATATATATACATCAATATAAGGAATTGCATGAGGACATCATCAGGAATGACTCTATTCGTCGCACATCGGTTCAA
>JACLAC010022559.1_pt1 | contig 13625 bp, 12 predicted proteins | sample 8027881 | NCBI WGS metagenome assembly JACLAC01 (sample SAMN15725517, study PRJNA655200) | protist metagenome | isolation source: fluorescence activated cell sorting (FACS) single amplified genomes of... | place: Spain: Blaines Bay Microbial Observatory, Mediterranean Sea | collected 2016-01-19 | reverse complement strand
TAAAAATCCTGTTATCGTTGCGGGTGATGCAGATCTTGATCTTGCAGTAGAAGCAACAATTAGTGGAGCATTCCGTTCAACTGGGCAAAAATGTACGGCAACAAGCAGAGTGATCGTTGAATCATCAATTTATGAAACGTTTAAAGAAAAACTAGTATCTAAGACGAAAGAAATTACAGTTGGAAATGGACTACAAGATGGTATTTGGATGGGTCCTTCAGCAAGTAAGGGACAACTAAACACAGTTCTCTCTTACATTGAAAAAGGAAAACAAGAAGGTGCAACTTTAGTTACTGGTGGAAACCGCTTAACTGGTGGAGAGTATGATAAAGGTTTTTATGTAGAACCGACAATTTTTGATCATGTTACATCAGATATGACGATTGCTCAGGAAGAAATCTTTGGACCAGTGATTGCACTGATTCAGGTCGACTCACTTGAATCAGCTCTAGATCTTGCAAATGATGTTCATTATGGATTAAGTGCTTCAATCTTTACATCAAATATATCTAATATGCTAGCTTTTATAGAAGACATGGAAGCAGGCCTTGTACGTATTAACGCAGAAAGTGCCGGAGTTGAGCTTCAAGCACCATTTGGTGGTATGAAACAATCAAGCTCACATTCACGTGAACAAGGAGAAGCTGCTAAAGAGTTCTTCACATCAATTAAAACCGTATTTGTAAAATAAATTTCCCTTTAAATATAGTATTCAGTAGATTTTAAAAAGTATAGTAGATTTTTTAAAAGGAGACGCTTCCAATGTCTTTACAAGAAATTAAAGAACTTCCACTCTATATTAAAGTTAATTCAAAAGATAATGTTGCAATTATCGTTAATTCTAGAGGTCTGCCAAAAGGAACTTCCTTTTCATGTGGCCTTATCTTAGAGGATGATGTTCCTCAAGGTCATAAAGTAACATTAACTGATTTACAAGCTGATCAAGCAATTGTTCGATATGGTGAAGTAATTGGTTATGCGAAATCAGCAATGAAAAAAGGGAGCTGGGTGAAAGAATCATTCGTCCAGCTTCCAACACCACCAGAATTAGATGAACTTTCTCTGGCAACAAGGATACCAGAAGCGCTTCCACGTTTAGATGGGTATACCTTTGAAGGTTATCGAAATTCTGATGGCACAGCTGGAATTAAAAATATTCTAGGTATCACTACAAGTGTTCAATGTGTTTCAGGAGTCCTTGATTATGCTGTGAACCGAATCAAAAAAGAAATTCTACCAAACTACCATAATGTTCATGATGTTGTTGCGATTAATCATACATATGGATGTGGAGTCGCTATCAATGCACCTGATGCAGAAATTCCAATCCGTACGATACAGCATATCGCAACTCATCCTAATTTTGGTGGTGAAGTGATGGTTGTTGGTTTAGGGTGTGAAAAATTAGCACCAGGTCGGTTAGTACCAGATGGAGATCCAGAAAAAATCATCTCTTTACAAAATCAACAGGGTTTTCTTAATATGATTGAGATGATTATGAATATGGCAGAAGACCGATTAAAATCATTAAATGAGCGGCATAGAGTAACGTGTCCTGTTTCTGATTTAGTTGTAGGATTGCAGTGTGGTGGTAGTGATGCATTCTCTGGAGTAACAGCAAACCCCGCAGTCGGATATGCAGCTGATTTATTAGTCCGTGCAGGAGCAACCGTTTTATTTTCTGAAGTAACGGAAGTAAGAGATGCTGTCCATTTGTTAACACCAAGAGCTGCTACTGAAGAAGTCGGTCGTGAGCTTATCCGTGAGATGAAGTGGTATGATGACTATTTACAAAAAGGAGAAGCCGACCGGAGTGCGAATCCCTCACCTGGTAATAAAAAAGGTGGCTTATCTAATGTTGTAGAAAAATCTCTCGGTTCTATCGTAAAATCTGGAAGTTCTCCAATTGCAGGTGTTGTGCCACCAGGGGAAAAAGCGAAGCAAAAAGGGTTACTTTTTGCAGCAACTCCAGCTAGTGACTTTGTCTGCGGTACACTTCAATTAGCAACTGGAATGCATCTTCAAGTTTTTACAACAGGTCGAGGAACTCCTTATGGTTTAGCTATGGCTCCAGTGATTAAGGTGTCAACAAGAAACGCATTAAAGAATCAATGGCAGGATTTAATTGATATAAATGCAGGTCAAATTGCAACAGGTGAGGCAACAATTGAAGAGGTAGGATGGGAAATCTTTCATTTCATCTTAGATGTGGCGAGTGGCCGCAAGCAAACATGGGCGGAGCATTGGGGATTGCATAATGATTTAGCTCTCTTTAATCCTACTCCAGTGACATAAACGTATTTATTGTAGGCATCCTTTTTACAGGTTGCCTTACTCTTTTTTAGCGTAAGGAGATGAAAACTACTTGCGGAGTTATCTCATTTTATCCATGTGTTTGCTGTATCTCATACAATACTTCCTTCAGCAAACATGGCTAGGATATATTGTTGTAGTATTGGTGATAACTGCTTTCTTTGTCAGTGTGATCCAAGGAAAAGGATATCCACGGATAATTGGATCCATAATGATGTTTACAGGGATTGTGTTGGAGTTTACTTTAGGAGCAGGAATTGATGGAATCAGTGAAGGTATTTTATCAATACTGCCTTTATTATGTTTAGTGACACTCGCTCCACTTCTTTCCATACCACTTAAACTAGGCGGTTATTTTGAAGCAATTGAACTACTGTTACGCAATTCATTACATCAACCGAAACGGCTTTTTGCTGGAATCACAACCTCTTTATTTATCTTAAGTCCAATCTTAAACTTAGGCTCTGTCCGTTTGATCAGTGAATTTCTTTCCGATTTAAAACTTCCTTCAGCTATGTCTGCGAAAAGCTATTTGATCGGCTTTTCCACAGCAATCTTATGGTCACCATATTTCGCTTCGGTTTCATTGGTTCTTTATTACTTGGAAATGTCTGTTGGAAAATATATTTTATATGGTATTGGGCTATCTGTTTTGTCTTTAACAGTAGGAAATATCTTGTTTGTATTTTGGGAAAAAAAGTATCCATTTGAAAATCACTCTTCACCTGAAGCTCCATTGGCAAAGAAGGCTAAAAAACAACTCATCCAATTAGCTCTATTTGTTTCACTTCTCATGACCGGTTCCTTAGCGATTGAAAATGTAACAAAATGGTCGATGATCGTGATTGTTTGTCTAATTTCCTGTATCATGCCTTTCATATGGGGAATGTTCAACAATGGTTGGTCAAAACTAATTCCTTTAATGAAAAATTACCAAGATCATACAGTACCTATGATGACTAACGAAATAATGTTGTTTAGCAGTGCTGGATTATTAGCACATGCACTACAAGGCACACCTTTAGCCAATCAAATAAGTAAAACTTTAACAATCGTTGCAAATCAATCATTTTTATTATTTGCTTTAAGTGTCATCATCCTTGTTGTGGTGACAACATATATAGGTATCCATCAAATAGCCATTATTGCTGCTTTAGCGATGCAATTGAATGCCTCAGAGTTAGGAATAAGCACTTTATCTTTAGCAATGCTACTTTTACTTTGCTGGTCGATTTCAACAGCATTAAGTCCGTTCTCTGGATTGAATTTAATGGTTAGTCGAATTGTTGGTATATCAGGATTTGACGCTGGAATTCGTGCAAATGGACTACATCTAACGGTCATGGCAATCGTTGGAGTTGGTATTATTATGTTTATAAGATAAATTTAATAAATAATATTCTTTTGTATAATATGGCTTTGGAGGAAATTCTGTTTATTTAAGAACTGTACCTAAATAAAAAAGCACAAGACACGCAATATTAATGACTATTTTAGAAGATAAATGGAGACTAAAAAATAGATAAACAATACATGACTAGGTGTATTTAATATGTTTATTTTAGGCTGTTTTCGTAAACTTTGTTGCTTTTAATAACCTATAGGAAAACTTACCGTATTCAGTCTAGTAGCATCTTTCCTTCTTTAAATACCTTTTTGCGTAAAACACACAGTTCTTAACATTTAATTATGGCTATTAGCAACAATTTTTGAGAAAAGACCCTTATTTTAAAAGCAGTTAAGGGGGAAGAATGAGGTCTAATTTTCTTCCCTCACTATTAGCTTTTTAGAAAGCTTGTAAATTGGTAGGAAGATCACCATCCAGATACCAAGATCAATTAATGATAACAATAAATTGAATCTATCACTAAATATTTCATAATTAAACCCAACAAGAGATGTAAGTCCATTATAGATAATAACAGTAAATGAAATAGTTATGATTCCTAATATAAAGTCCTTCAAATGTTCTGCCCCCAACGAAGAGTTTATAGTGAAGCTAGTTAAATTAATTTTATCATAATTTTCCATTTACGATCGTAATATTCATTTTCATCTTTAAAGCATTCTTTTTACGAAGAACACCAAAGACTATGTCAGAGCCTTATTTTCAAATATACTTATATTCATGTAAACAAGTATAATGAATGAAAAAATTCATTTTAAAGAGGTGTTATTAGGATGAAGGCAGTTAGCGGAAAAACAATAACACAATGGACTCAAACGCATCCAATCATCGAATCGATCATCCGTACAGAAGAAACACTATGGATGAATCCAAAATATAAAACGTTTGAAAAAGCCATAAAAAACATTTCTCTTACATTGGACGATGTGATTGAAGCAGAGGAGAGGTTAAATAGATTTGCACCTTTTCTTATGACCGTGTTTCCAGAAACAAAAACCTCCTCAGGAATCATTGAATCACCAATAGTGGAAATTCCTTCTATGAAAAAAGCATTGGAGCAATATTACAATAGAAAATTAGGCGGTGATTTGCTTTTAAAATGTGATCATCTTCTGCCGATTTCAGGATCAATTAAAGCAAGAGGTGGGATTTATGAGGTATTAAAGCATGCGGAAGGAATTGCGCTCGATTCAGGAATGTTAACTATTCAAGATGATTATAGTATTCTAGCTCAACCTCGTTTTAAGGAGCTTTTTTCTCAATATTCAATTGCTGTTGGATCAACAGGAAATTTAGGACTTAGTATTGGGATTATGAGCGCAAAACTAGGTTTTAAAGTATTTGTACATATGTCTGCAGATGCTAAGACATGGAAAAAAGATTTATTAAGAAAAAAAGGGGTTACCGTGATTGAGTACAATTTTGATTATAGTATAGCTGTTGCTGAGGGCAGAAAACAGGCAGAAGCTGATAGTAATATGCATTTTGTTGATGATGAAAACTCTAAAGATCTCTTTTTAGGCTATGCAGTAGCAGCATTACGATTAAAAATGCAGCTTGATGAGTTAGGTGTCAATGTTAATGAAAAGCACCCACTTGTTGTTCATTTACCATGTGGAGTTGGCGGTGGACCTGGAGGAGTGGCTTTTGGATTGAAGTTGATTTTTAAAAATTTTGTACATGTTTACTTTGCAGAACCCACTCATTCTCCTGCCATGCTTCTTGGTTTAGTCACAGAACTACATGACCAAGTATCTGTTCAAGATTTTGGTGTTGATAACATAACAGAAGCTGATGGATTAGCTGTAGGAAGACCATCTGGATTTGTTGGAAAACTGTTACAAGAACTAATAAGTGGAGTTTATACAGTTGAAGATCAGCATCTTTATGAGTTATTATCACTATTAGTTGATATAGAGAATATCTATTTAGAGCCCTCTGCTGTTGCAGGTTTTCCAGGAATAATGAAACTGGAAAATGGTGAAACTCCTTTACAACATCCAACCCATTTAGTATGGGCAACAGGTGGTAATATGCTACCGGACAGTGTTCATCAAGAAAATTACGAAAAAGGAAAAAAACGTACATAGATAGACTACTATTTTAAAGAAAGGTTATAAATTTAACCTTTTTTCAACATAATTCTTTACTGATACACTAGTTCTACCTATTTAAGGAGTTAAGAAGGATGAAAAGAGAAAAAAAACTTCAAATTAAATTATGGATAAGTTCCGTTTTAGGATCTCTTTTGATTTTTCTTATTATTAAACAATTCTGGAATGATGTTAATTATGGTTTATTACTTTTCTTGTTAATTGTCGGTTTTGTGGTAAACTTTTTCATTTCAATAACTAGATCTAGAAATAAATCTTAGCGGAAATAAATCTAAAGAGAATATTTGAATCCGAGCAAAGAGTCATAGAATGAAATTTTTTGTTTACTTATGAATAGTAATTAATGAGTGATCTACTATTCATAAGTAAAGAATCTTTTTTAGTTAACTATTAAAATATTTTGGATCATATATGAGAAAGTTAGTTTCGGAACAATAATTTTAAGTTCTCGCCACCTTCTTTTAACCATTTAGGATTTGCTGCTGCTTTAACAATTTGTTCTTCCAGCACAGACATATCGTCAATATTCTCTAGATAACGGCCAAGAAAATGGACGAATACATCTAATCTTCTTAATTGCACCAATATAGGTAGTGCTTCAATTTCTGCTTCTTCTAATAAGATAAGTGAAGTAAAGCCTTTAACAAATGCCTCTATTTTTACAAAAAGTAATGTTTGATTTTGTTCTCCTACGATAAGCTCAGAGATACATACGGCAGCTTCCATCACACGTAAATCGTTCGTAACAAATTCAAAATCAAGAATTGCAGATATTGCATCTGTTGATTTTAAAATATTTGAAGCATTTAAATCACCATGAATTAATTGATGTGGCAGCTTTTTAAGGGTAGGTACATACTGTTGGAATTCTACTAGTTGCTCCTTAATCCACAACAACTCATCTTTATATTCGTTAAATTCGATAGGTGGGTGAGAACACCATTCTGCGATTTTATTGATATGCAAATCCGGATAAGTATGTTCAATTTCATAATAAGGTCGATAGATGATGTTGTTATTTAACTTTAATTCATTTAGAGCTAGTAATAAGGAACCAGTAGTTTGTCCAAATGAGCAAATAAGCTCTGGATGATCTAATTCAGGATTTTCACCCTCAATGAAATGATACATACAAGCTATTTTCTTAGAGCTATCATTTAATTGAATCATCGTATCACCATGTTTTGTCATGAGTGGAATAGGGACTTGAAATGGAAGATCACGTATCTTTTGAAGCTTTAATAAAACCTCATGCTCTAGTTTTACCTTTTTGAGATCTTGGTGAGATTCATAAATTCGAAATATATATTTTTGTTCATCACATTCAATGTAACGAGTGGTGTTATTATAGCCACTTTTTCCTTTGTAAACAGTCCAAGTAATGTCTTTTCCTAAAAATTGTGGCACAACAACATTAATTGCATCTATAAGTTTACTCATCATCTTTTTCTCTCCTCAATCTTCAAAAAACAGCTTTTTTATACTTATTATTACAGTTGTTTTTAACGAATACAACTACGTTTGCTACAAAGAAAATAACATATAAAAGACCACTAAGTATATTTGGGTTATAATTAGAACAGCTAATTTTTAACACAAATATCTTGGAATAAACATAAACATTTCTAGATTTAATACATTGATTAAGGGAGTAACTGGGTAAGACAATGATTAAAAAATATAAACTAAAGAAAAATTTTAGAGGTTTAAAAAGAGGTACACATCTCTATTTAATTGCAGAATCTGAATTCATTGGAGTTAAAGAATTTATTTTACGAACAAAAGACCTGTCAATAAGACTATCAATCAATGATAAAGAGTTGGAAGAAAACTTCATTTTTTTGAGCTATGGAGCAATTGACGCAAAAGGTAATAAAGTCTGATTCAATAGTACTTTTTGTAAATAAGGCTAAGCAAAGAATTTCATATTGGACTCTATAAAAAAGGATAGTGAAATGGAGCGGAAGCCACTTGACTCCTGGAGCGACCGAGCCTAGGTCGTAACATATAGCGGGTGGGATTCCCGTCGAGAAAGAACTAGCCATTCACTCGTAGCAAGTCTTGGAGGGCAGGTGGTAACACTCTGCTTTTAAGCGTAGACAGTTAGATAATGGGCCGTAAGCCAAATGGTTGAAGGGATTGAGCTTCGAAACAAGTGTTTATTCGGGAAGGCTGATGCGCTCGGGAGTGCAGAAAGCAACATTGTAATTCTTGTTAAAGGCGAGAGAATTACAACTTCCTCGGAGTCGATGACCATGGCACGTTATACATTGATATGTTACGGCAACTCGGGAGATCCTTTAGGTCTCTTCCCTATTATTTAGGAAGAGTAATGACGAACAAGCGATAACAAAGTGAGGACTGTCAAACGCCTAAAGGAAGTCGGATAGTAGCATAGTACCAATGAAGTCGGGTAATTCTGATGGAGGAAAGGCTACTACCTGTCACCACCCTTGAATGGGGAAACATTAACTACACACAGAGGTAGGTGCATAATGGAAACAAAACTAACAAGGATAGCAGAATTAGCGAAAACAAATCAGGGCATGGTCTTCACTTCTTTAGCACATTTACTTAATGAAGAAATCCTTATTCAATGTCACCACGAACTTCCAAGTGGTAAGGCAACAGGTGTAAATGGTGTTACCAAGGAGGATTACGGCAAGGAACTGGATGAGAATATTAAAAGACTAGTAGAACGTTTAAAGAAGAAGGCTTATCGACCTGTTCCAGTTAAACGGACTTACATCAATAAGCCCGGGTCAGTAAAGAAAAGACCGCTAGGTATTCCTGACCATGAGGATAAAATAGTCCAACGTGCTTTGGCAAAGATTCTTAACGCTATCTATGAGAATGAATTCCTAGACTGTTCCTTTGGATTCCGTCCAAACAGAAGCTGTCATGATGCACTAAAGATTCTAAATGTGTACCTCGAAGGGAGATACACTAATTATATTGTTGATGCTGATATTAAAGGATTCTTTGATAATGTAGACCATGAGTGGATGATGAAGTTCCTTAAAGATCGTATCAATGACCCAAGTCTCCTAAGAATAATTGCCAGGTTTCTAAAAGGTGGATACATGGAGGAAGGTAAATACTTTGATACAGACAAAGGAACCCCCCAAGGGGGGATTATTTCACCAATACTAGCTAATGTTTACTTACATTATACTCTTGATTTATGGTTCGAAAAGTTAGTTAAGAAACAGTGTAAAGGTCAAGCTTATATGGTTCGTTACGCTGATGATTTTGTGTGCTGTTTTCAATTCAGAAGCGATGCTGAAGCTTTCTACGCAGCTTTAATCAAACGTCTAGAAAAGTTTAAGCTTGAAGTTGTGGAAGACAAAACGAAAATCATTACTTTTGGGCGTTTTGCCGAGAGGGATTGTAAACGTAATGGACAAGGTAAACCTCCGACATTTGACTTCTTGGGATTTACCCACTACTGCAGTAAAAGCAAGAACGGGAAATTTCGGGTTAAACGCAAGAGTAGTCAAAAGAAAGTATCCTTTGCCAAAACCTAAAGTGAAAGTGAACATATATGACCTGAAGAAAGACATTAACTATATTCTGTGAATGATGATAGGAAGAGCCGTGTGCGGTAGTACCGCTCGCACGGTTCTGTGAGGAGTGAGGAACACGTTCTCTCTATTTAGAAGCGTGCTCCCGCTTACTCGACCGGGTGTAGAGGAAAGGGCAAGACCCCGCAGGCGAAGACGAGGAGGCTTGGCTTCCTCACCGGCGAATCTTGTGTCTGGAGGGCAATGGAACAAACACGTTTACCTATGACTGCATTAAAGACAACCATGTTAGTGCTATTATACTTCTCTTTTCAATTGTTTATAGTTATATTTAGGTTCTAGGAGTTACTACTTTTCTACATAGATTCGCTAATTTCACCCTAAAAGAATAACCTAAGAGATCACAACATTTGGAAAAATATTGATAACCGAGTAAATATCACCATTTTAATGTTGACAATTTTTATAGGAATAGTTTATGATATGTTCATAACTTAATATTTTGATTTTTCTTATCAAGAGAGGTGGAGGGACTGGCCCTATGATACCTCGGCAGCGGACTTTTAAAGTACTGTGCCAATTCCAAGTAGCGTAAAGCTAGAGATAAGAGGAGCAGGAATACTAAATTTTTTTATTTAACCCTTCTTCTTATTACTAGAAGAGGGGTTTTTTGATTTCAGTTTTCATTAGGTTGTTCGTTGTTTTAGGAAATTTATCTTTAAGGGAGAGAAATAACATGACAAAAACATTAGTATCAGCAGCACCATTTAGAGCAGATCACGTAGGAAGCTTATTACGTCCAGAGAGAATTCATCAAGCTAGAAAGAATCATAAAGATGGTGGTATTACATCTCAAGAATTACATAATATTGAAACGGAAGAAATCAAAAAAATAGTAGATAAACAAATTGAGGTAGGCTTACAAGCTGTGACAGATGGAGAATTTCGTCGTAAGTTCTGGCATACAGATTTTCTTGAGCATTTAATTGGTGTAGAAGGATATGTTCCAGAAACTGGGTTTAAATTTAAAGGAGAAGAAACTGAAAGATATGATGTTCGAGTGATCGGAAAAGTAGCGTTTAACCAAGATCATCCGCATATTAAGGAATTTATTCAATTTAAAGAAATTGTTGGAGATCGCGCTGTAGCAAAACAAACGATTCCAAGTCCAAATCAGTTATTTAACCCTGGAATTCGTAACCTTGAAATCTACCCTGATATTGAGGACTATACAAAAGATGTAATCGAAACATATCGTGATGCAATCAAAGCTTTTTACGACGCAGGTTGCCGTTACTTACAATTAGATGATGTGTATATTGCCGCTTTAAATGCACCTAATATTAATTTTGATGCTGGTGGAACTTCACGTGAAGAATTAATTGAGTTAGCATTACGTGTTATTAACGGTGTATTAGAAGATAAACCAGAAGATTTAATTGTTACAACTCATCTTTGCCGTGGAAACTATCGTTCAACTTGGGCGTTTGAAGGAAGCTATGCAAAAATCGCTCCAACATTATTTGCTAAAGAGAAAGTAGACGGCTTCTTCTTAGAATATGATGATGATCGTTCAGGAGATTTCGAGCCATTAGATTATATTCCAAATGATGGACCACGAGTTGTTTTAGGTGTCTTCACATCAAAGCATGGTACTTTAGAAGACAAAGAAAATATTAAAGCGCGTATTGAAGAAGCAACTAAATATGTCCCATTAGAAAATCTATGTATCAGCCCTCAATGTGGTTTTGCTTCAACACATCATGGTAATATCTTGACTGAAGATGAGCAATGGGCAAAGTTAAAGTATATTGTTGATATTTCAAAAGAGATCTGGGGACAGAACTAAGCAATTAAATAAACATGAAAACAGCTTTGTACAATGTACAAAGCCGTTTTATTATCATTAAGTTTTTAACTTACATATAATCGTAAACAGAATCCTCTAAATAGAGCCAGTGATAGTATTCAATCTGTGGATCTGTCATTTCAGACATTTCTTTTTCATTGAATTTTTGTTTTGCTAATAATTCTTTCACTTTTGAATCTCTGGCTAATTTACTCATTTTAAATCCTCCTAATATATGAGAAGTAACAAAAGCTACTACATTCATGTAAACGTTTTCTTTCTTTTCTTGTTTTTATTATATATCTCAAAATGAGATTAAACAAATATCATTTTGAGATGATTTTTCGAAAACTGATATAAAATTGTTATTAACGAGTGGAAAAGAAGGTTTTTTTAATACTAAAGGAAGAATATGAAAAGAAGTCGACACGAATTGTCGACTTCTTATTCATTATGATAATTTAAATTTGCCGATCATTTTGTTTAACTGTTCTGCTAGGGTGAATAAAGAATGGACATTACATGAGATCTCTTCCATAGCACCTGTTGTTTGTTGTACAGATTGTGAGGTTTGTTCAACACCAGCAGCTGATTCTTCTGAAATACTTGCCACTTCTTCAATGGATGTAAGGATATGATTTGTTTTATTGTTTATCGTATCAAAACTATCTGAAATTGCTGAGATACTTGTAACCATAGTAGAAAATGAATGCTCAATATCAACAAACGTTTCTCCTGTAATTTTAATTTGTTTAGAACCTTCTTTAATCTGTTGATAACCATTTTCTAATGAGTGAAACATTCCATTTGCTTCTTCCTGGATATTTGTGACGATTGTTGTAATATTTTGAACCGATCCAGAAACTTGCTCAGCTAGTTTTCTAACTTCATTCGCAACAACTGAAAAACCTTTACCATGCTCACCTGCTCGGGCTGCTTCAATTGCGGCATTAAGTGCTAGTAAGTTCGTTTGTTCAGCTATATTATTTATAACATCAACAAGCTGTGAGATTTCTTGTGCTTTTCGATCTAGTCCTTTAACTTTTTCAACAGAGTGATTCATAATTCGATTAATTGTTTCCATTTGCTGTACAGAATCATTCATATACTTACTACCTTTATTTGTCATATCCATTACAATCGCAGAAGACTCTCCTATGGATTGCCCTTCTTTATGAGCTTGTATGATATGGTGATGAAACTCCTTCATCGATTGTGAAAGATCAGATGATTTTCGTGACTGTGCATCTGCACCACATGCTAGCTCTTGCATAGTAGCTGCAACTTGTAGGCTATCTTGTTTCACTTTGTTGGAAGATAAAGTTAACTCTTCACCTTGATGTGAAATCGATTCCGTAGCACGAGAAATGTTAGATATTAAATCTCGGAGATTGTGTTGCATTTTATTGATAGCTACTGCTAATGTTCCAATTTCATCATATCGTTTTATATGTATTTCTGTTGATAAATCTCCTTCACCAACCTTTTGTACCTTTTGGGTTAGGCTAATTAATGGTTTTAGTAGAGAAGAAGTGAAGTAAAAAATAACAACTAAACTAATAAGTAAGATCAAACATGTAAAAATCATTAATACCATTTTGTCTTTATTCATCGTCTTATAAACTTCTGTTGCATCAAGATCGGCACCAATAACACCAATTACTTCTCCAGTAGTTGATTTTATAGGAATATAGGCAGTTACTAATGCTCCCCAATCTTTGTCATTCGTCATTTCCACTTGCATGACATCTTTATCAAAAGCTTTCTCCAATGATAGGGATACGTCTTCCTTATCTCCAAGTGCTGAGGCATCATCTTCTTCAACAGGCATACCATCGACAACATAAAAATATTCATAATTACCATTAACTTCTTTGCGGTTCATCGTATAAAGATATTCTAATCCTGTTGTTTCACGTAAGATATTTAATTGTTCTCTTAGTTCGAAATAGTAATCTGTTTCACCTGATTCTAATGTAATTTGCTCATATTTCTGAATATCTATTAAATCTTCTGCTGATTGAATAATATTGCCTGCCATATTACTCAAAGAATTTTTAACAAGTTTAACCGATGCAGAATAACTTACAAATGCTATGACCACACAACTGATTAGCACAATTAAAGAGAAGGTAAGCAACATTTTAATTTTTAGACTCTTTTTCATCATCAACATCCTCTAAGTGAAGTAATTATTATGTGAGGAGATTTAGCTTTTCTATTTAAATTAGAGAAAATTGAAGCTTCTCATATAACAAGAATATATTAACATATTAGTAGGAAAAAGGAATCAGTTTTTTTATTTTAATAGTTTTCAATTACTTTATTATCAGTAAGTTAGAAGTTTTAGTAAATTCAGTTTGTATTGAACTATGTAGATAGTTAGAAAGATCCGAATTCATGTTAGTGAAATTATG